>MDTE01064839.1_pt1 | contig 34016 bp, 31 predicted proteins | sample 811231 | NCBI WGS metagenome assembly MDTE01 (sample SAMN05326651, study PRJNA326480) | marine metagenome | isolation source: seawater | place: Indian Ocean: Red Sea | collected 2010
AGAATAGATGGATCTAATTTATTTCCTTGTATCTCTCTGATAATTTTTTCTTTTTCAAAATTTAATGTTTCTTCATCTATCTTTAGATCTGTTAGAATATAATTTAAAATTTCCGTTATATAACTAATGTTATATTCTGATTTTATAAATCTTATATTTATTTCACTATTATCTTTAGCAACTTTAAAATTTACAGAAGCTCCAATCTTCTCAAATAAATGAATAATCTTTTCGTTTTTATATTTTTGTTGAGGTATCAATCTAAAAGATAAGTTTCTTAGTCCGGCTGTTAATGGAGATTCATGTTTACTTCCAATATTAAAAGTAATATTCATATCAATAATAGGGAGAGTTTGTCTTTCAACAAGTAAATAATTTGGGTTAGATTTAATTTTTTCTATAGTTGGATATGAATAAGCATTTTGATTAAAAAATACTAATAAAAAAATAATTGTAAAATAAAAATATTTCATATTTTCTCTGGCTCTATAATTGTAAAAATAAATTTATTTGAAGTAATGTATTTTCTTGCAACTTCAATAATATCTTCTTTTGTGATTTTATCTATATCATCTAAATATTCATCAATGGTTTTCCATCCAATATTCTTTGTTTCAAGAGTTCCAACATTCATCGCCTGATAAAATAATGAATCAAATTTATATATATTTTCAGCAACTAATCTAGATTTAATTTGAATCATTTCTTCATCAGTAATTCCATTTTTTATTAATTTATTGAATTCATTTAGAATGGCATCTTGTAGGACTTTAGGTTCAGTACCTTGTCTGAGTGTGCCACCAATTGTAAAAATATTATTTTCTTTTGGATATGACTCGTAAGATATAAATGTCTCTAAAGCAAGTTTTTTTTCATCAACAATGTTTTTTGTAAATCTAGAGGAATAACCTCCGTCCATTAATTCTAATAATAAGCCGAGAGCATAATGATCCATTTTATTATTCTTGGTGTATTTAGGATTTAAAAACGACATAAGTATAATTGTTTCACTTACACGGGAGAATTTATGTATGTTGTTGTAAGTAGTTTTATGTCTTATTTTATTAGATGTATAACTGTCTGACAATTTATGAATTTTTGAATAATATTTTTCTACCCAATATTTTGTTTTTTCTCTATCAAAATTACCAGCAATAATAAGAATTGCATTTTTTGGTGTATAATATCTATCATACCAAGATTGCACATCATCAATAGTGATATTATTCAAATCATTATTGGTGCCAACTATTGGAATTCCATAACCATAATAGCCAAAACTCTGTAAAAGTATTTGTTCAAATGCTAATGCAATAGGATTATCTTCGGTGCGCAATCTTCTTTCCTCTTTTACAACTTCTAATTCTGTTGTTAGTTCTTCTTTATTTAATAATAAATTTACCATCCTATCAGATTCCATTTTTATACATTTTTCTAGATGATCTTTATGAACTTTTTGATAATATCCAGTAAAATCTCTTCCAGTAAATGCATTCTCGGATCCACCTAGACCTTTAATTATTTTCGAAAACTCCCCAGCTTTATAATTTTTGGTTCCTTTGAACATCATGTGTTCTAAAAGATGTGATATTCCTGTAATTCCTTCATGCTCATAACTTGAACCAACTTTGTACCATGTACTTGAAACTACTGCTGGTCCTCGTTTATCTTCCAATAAAATTACTTTAAGACCATTATCTAAATAATACTCTTCTATTCTGTCTGAGAATTTAATTGATGCATCTGCATTAAAATGTATACATGCAATAAAAATAAATATGAACTTAAAAAAATTGTTGTTTTTGATAATTTTATACATTGAATAAAATTATAACAAAAATATTTCTTATCTAAATAACCATTTGATTATGATATAATATGAAATATATGCTAAATTATTCTAATTTTTTAAGCCTAAAACCTTGAAATAGCTAGTTTTTTTAAGCTTGAAAAGACAAAAAAAGCCATTATAATTAAACCCAAGACAAGGTATATGATTATGACACAAGAACTGACTGAATATATGCCACTAGATTTATCAACTGATCTTGAATCAGGTGATTCTCTGGATATTTATTTGCGTGAATTAAGACAGTCTCCATTACTTAGCAAAGAAGAAGAAATTAGTTTATTTCATAAATTTCATAAATTTGACGATTTAGAATCAGCAAAAAAAATTGTAGTATCTAATTTACGATTTGTAGTTCATATTGCTAAAACATATAGAGGATATGGATTACCATTGCTTGATTTAATACAAGAAGGAAATGTTGGATTAATGAAAGCCGTAAAAAAATTTAATCCAGAAAAAAAAGTTAGACTTCTTTCTTTTGCAATTTATTGGATACGTGCAGAAATACATGAATTTATTTTAAAAAATTGGAAAATAGTAAAAGTTGCTACCACAAAAGCACAAAGAAAATTATTCTTTAAACTTAGAAGTAAAAAAAATGGGAAAACATGGTTAACGAAACAAGAAACAGAAAATGTTGCAAATGAACTTAATGTAAAACCAGAAACTGTCACCTTAATGGAATCTAGATTAAGTGGAACAGACATTTCATTTGATCCAAGTAATAATGATGAAACAGCCCCTTCTGATTATTTATCAGATAATAAAGATCCATCTATTTTAATAGAAAATAAAGATACAGATACACATGATAATGCTGAATTACATAATGCTTTATCTAAACTTGATGATAGAAGTAAAGATATTATTTACCAGCGCTATTTAACTGAAGATAAAGCTACATTGGCAGATCTATCAAAAAAATACAAGATATCAAAAGAAAGAGTAAGACAGATAGAAGAAAAATCATTGTCTTCTTTAAAAAGCTCTATGCTTCTCGCATAAATTAATTCATTAAATAAATAAAATGATCGATGATTAAAAATGCAAATAGCATTGCTAAATAGGTTATTGAGTATTTAAACAAATAAATTGCTTTATCATCGGATTTTTTTATAAATAAAATAAATGATTCGTAGACAAACTTAAATCCAATTATAATTACACCTATCAAATAAAAGATATTGCTTAATCCTAATAAATAAGGAAAGAGTGTTATACAAAATAATAGTATTGAATATAAAAGAATATGAAGTCTGGTAAAATCACAACCATGTGTAATCGGTAACATTGGTATATTTGCTTTTTTGTATTCATCACACTTATATATAGCTAAGGCCCAAAAATGTGGTGGTGTCCAAAGAAAGATAATTAAAAAAAGTATTAATGGAAAAGAATCTACTTGATTTGTAATAGAAGTCCAACCTAATAAAGGTGGCATAGCACCAGCTATACCTCCAATGACTATATTTTGTGGAGTAAGATTTTTTAAATATACAGAATAAATCACAGAATAAATAATGATAGTTAGAAATGTTAACGAGGCTGTTAATATATTTACATAGGTTACCAAAATATAAATAGATGATATCGATAAACCGATAGCAAAATATATTGCTTGATTTGGTTTTATAGAACCATGTACTAAAGGTCTGTTTTTTGTTCTATCCATAATACTATCAATTTTTTGATCTACTACTTGATTAATAATAGCTGCAGCAGAAGCTGCAAGGCCAATCCCAACACTTGATATAAAGATCAATGCATAATTTATGTTAGTAGTATTATGAGCTAATAACATTCCAACGATAGCAGTAAACATAATTAATAAGTTTACTCGTGGTTTAGTGAGAGCTATGAACTCCTTGGTAAGTTCAAAAATGGTATTTGGATTAAAAGTGGTAAGTTTAAGCATAATAATTGACTATATTATCACTGTATACCCTTGTCTGTCGAATAATATAAGAGAGCTGATAAAGATAATAGTAGTATTGCCGCATTAACTGTGTGAAAAACTGCAATCATAAGCGGTAAACTAAATATTATGTTTGAAATACCTAATATTATTTGTAGAACGAAAATTATAAAAATAATGAAGCCTATTTTTTTATAGTAATTTATATTTTGAATATAAAAAATATAAAAAAACAAAATACCAAATAAAAATGTCAGAAATAATGCCCAAATTCTATGTATAAAGTGTATTGTAATCTTAATATCATTACTTAAAACTCCACCTTCATAATTTATATCTGGCAAGTTAATAAAAGAAAAGGCTTTAATTATATCCATATTTCTAGGCCACCATTCCCCAGAACATTTTGGAAAATCTGTACAAGCTAAAGAAGCATAGTTTGTGCTAGTCCAACCACCTAAAAAAATCTGAATAATTAACCCTAAAATACAGACTAAAGTAATAAGAACGAGTTTCGTATCATTATTATTTTGATTAATATTTACAGGATAAAAATGCATACCATTCCAGAAAATTAAAACTGCAGTTAATATACCGATCATTAAATGTAACGTAACAATAGATGGCTTAACTAGTTCTGTAACTGTTAACATACCCAACAAAGATTGAATGATAATAAGAATTATTAATGATGCAGGTATTATATAATATTTAATACTAGAATATTTAATACTTAAATAAGATAAAACAAAAACATATAACCCCAGAGCTCCAGCAAAGTATCTATGAATCATTTCTCTAGAAGCCTTACCTACATCAATATTAATATTTGGATAAAATTTGTTAGCCTTATTTAATTCAGCTTCAGTATCAGGAATTCCAAGAATACCATAACAGCCTGGCCAATCTGGACATCCCAATCCAGCATCAGTTAATCTAACCCAAGCACCTAGAGAAATTACAACTAAAGTTATAAAAACACCAATGAAACTAAGTTGGGCAATAATTTTCTGCATATTTAGCCAACCCTTGAGTGTTTTAATAATTTTTTTAAATCTTTTAATAATTGTTTTCCATTGAACTGACTAGGCCACATCAATACAATATTCCCTAAAGGATCAACTAAAAATATTTTTTTTGTATTAGTAAATTTATTAAGAACTGTAATAATATTTTTATTCTGATTAATTATTTCTAGTCTTATAAGGTTAGGATAATTTTCTAAAAGAAAATGCATTGTTTGAAAAGATTTTCTTGAACCTTTGTTATTGCCGGTTAAATAAGCACGTTGAACCCTATTTATATCTTTGTTTAACGCTATGTGTATTTGTTTTAAAAGATAAATATCATTTTTACATATATCATCACAAGATTCGTTGTTATTAAAATATAATATTGTCCATTTTTTATCTAATTTATTAATATTTAATGAATTAGAAGAACCAGTTATCTGATAATTATTAGTATTAATAGGTGGTTCAATAAGCTCACCATAATTAGATGTATCCATTGTCTTATTTACACCAGATTGTAAAATAAAATAAGCTGCCAAAAATGGAATTAAAAAAACCAAAATAATTATAATAAGATAGGTTCTATTTTTATTCATTCTCTTTTCTCTTTAATAATTTAAATGAAAAAATTAATGCTATTATAGCAAAAAGTAACCATTGTCCTGCATACATGTAATGTTTGTATTCAGGATTTTTTTTATATATTTTTTTTCTGATATAAGAGTTGGTTTGATTCTCGTGCATTATTAATATATAAGGCATCACAGGTTGGTTTAAAATTTTCTCAATGGATTTTATATCAATGTTTTGTATTATTAATGAATCTTTTTTTGTATAAACATCTTCGTTAAGTGTAAACGTTTTTTTATAATAATATATATAACCAGTTATTGGTGAATGTTGATCAATAATATTAATATCCGGTACAATTTGACGATAATTATTATCAATCCATCCCCTATTAACTAAGATAATTTTATTTTTAAATCTAAGAGGAGTAATAATCTCATATCCTGGTTTTCTATTTATTACAATATTATCCAATAAAAATTGTGGTTTTTTAATAAAATCTCCAACAATCTCTATATTTGTGTAATTTTCCAAATTAATATCTAGATTTCGTATTTTGATTGGTTGTTTTTTTGATAATGAAAGAAAGTTTTTGTGTTGTTCTGATTTTATATTACCTCTATCTAGTTGCCAAAATGACAATAATAAACAAATTATAATTATTACTAAAAAAAATAAAAATTTAATAGTGTTAATAATAGATATTTTGTATGCTGATTTAAGAATAGGTATTACCTCTTATTATGAAATATATAATATTAACTTTATTGTTACTCATAGTATATAACCTTATAGCTGGGTTTGTTTATATTCTGAAGGATAAGTCTTCCTCATCTAGAGGTTTTTATTCTTTAAGAACAAGAATAATTTTGTCTTTAATATTATTTATAATACTAATTATTGGTTATTATTTTAATCTTATTCAACCACATGCAGTGAATAATTATAACCAATAAACAAAAACAAATAATCCCAACCAAACAACATCAACAAAATGCCAATACCAGGCTACGGCTTCAAACCCAAAATGGTTTTGACTAGTAAAATGACCATTAATACATCTTATCAAGATCACAGTTAACATAATTGCACCCAACGTAACGTGAAATCCATGAAAACCTGTAAGCATATAAAATGTTGATCCATAGATGCCTGATGTTAGTTTTAAATTTAAATCAGAATATGCATGCATATATTCATACGCTTGTAATCCAACAAACAAAAACCCTAATAAAACAGTTGCAATCAATCCCCAAATTAACTGGTTCCTTTTAGCCTCTTTTAATCCATGATGTGCCCATGTAACAGTTAATCCGCTAGTTAATAAAATAAGTGTATTAATAGCAGGTATACCAGCAGCTTTCATATATATAAAATCACCACCATAATTTTCTGGACCATTTGATGGCCAAACATTTTCAAATTGTGGCCATAATACAATATTAGTTGATACTTTAGCGCCATCTCCACCTAGCCAAGGTAAAGATAATTCGCGTGCATAATATAAGGCACCAAAGAAAGCTGAAAAAAACATTACTTCAGAAAATATAAACCACGCCATCCCCCATCTAAAAGACATGTCAACTTGTGAATTATATATTCCAGCTTCACTTTCTTTTATTACATAAGAAAACCAACCATATACTACAACCATTAATAAAGCTAAACCTGTAAACATTAAAGTTAAATCAGATTCATCATTCAAATAATTAGATAATCCTACAAATAATATAATTAAAGCCACTGTAGACAAAAAAGGCCATTTTGTTTCACTCGGTATATAGTAGGAGCCACTCATTTTAAACTCACTTTTTTGTTTAAAGAATTTTCTGTTATATCAAACATTGTATAAGATAAAATTAATGTATCTGTGTTATGAGGTATCTCTGAATCAATCATAAACTGAATTCCTAACTCTTTTGTTTCATTTGATCCAATTTCTTGATGATTAAAACAAAAACATTCAATCTTTCTAAAATACTGAGAAAGAGGGCCAGGAACAACACTAGGACTTGCAGTTGTTATCAAGTCTGTATTGGATATATTTTTAATTAAATATTTTGTATTATAAATTTTTCCAATAGACACAGTCATTTCTTTTTGTATAGGATAAAATTTAACCGGTGCGGAGTAAGCTACATTAGATACAAATTTAATTTTTATAAATCTTTCTGTTGGTTGTTCTTGAACTACTACTTTTACTTTGTTCGTTTTGCCATTTAAACCTGTTACATCACAAAATAAATCATATAAAGGTACCAACATATAAGAAAAAGAAAACATAAAAACTGTGATTCCAATTAATGTATAAAATGTTTTTTTTGTTTTCGTGTTCATTCTACTTTAGGTGGTGTTTCAAATGAGTGATACGGTGGAGGTGATGATAATGTCCATTCCAAACCTTCTGCACCATCCCATGCTTTTTCTTCAACAGTGACATCTTCTTTAAGAGTTTTGTATATAATATATAAAAATAAAATTTGTGCAAAACCAAATCCAAATGCACCTACAGATGCAATTGCATTAAAATCTGTAAACTGTACTGCATAATCTGGTATCCTTCTAGGCATACCAGCTAGACCTACAAAATGCATTGGGAAAAATGTTATATTTACAAATATAGTAGTTAGCCAAAAATGTACTTTCCCTAAAAATTCATCATACATTTTACCTGTCCATTTTGGTAACCAATAATATACGGCCGCAATAATAGCAAAAATTGCACCAGGAACTAATACATAATGAAAGTGAGCAACGACAAAATATGTATCATGATATTGAAAATCAGCTGGAACTATTGCTAACATTAATCCTGAAAATCCTCCTATAGTAAATAAAACTATAAATGCTATAGCAAATAGCATTGGAGTTTCAAAAGTCATGGAGCCTCTCCACATAGTAGCTATCCAATTAAAAACTTTAACGCCTGTTGGAACTGCTATTAACATTGTCGCAAACATAAAAAATAATTCACCAGCTAATGGCATACCTACGGTAAACATATGATGAGCCCATACTATAAACGAAAGTAATGCAATTGATGCTGTTGCATAAACCATTGAATCATATCCAAATAATGGTTTTCTAGAAAACGTAGGAAGTATTGTTGATATGATGCCAAATGCAGGAAGTATTAAAATATATACTTCTGGATGGCCAAAAAACCAAAAAATATGTTGAAATAATACAGGATCACCACCGCCTGATGCAGTGAAAAAACTAGTTCCAAAAAATCTATCTGTTAAAAGCATAGTTATCGCACCAGCTAAAACAGGCATTGCTGCAATTAATAAAAATGCTGTAATCAACCAAGTCCAAATAAACATAGGCATTTTCATTAAGGTCATACCAGGTGCTCTCATGTTTAATATGGTAGCAATTATATTTATAGCTCCTAAAATAGAAGATAAACCAAGTAAATGAATAGAAAACATTACGAATGGCATTGAATTACCACCTTGAAGAGATAATGGAGGATATAATGTCCAGCCTGCTGCAGGTCCTCCGCCTTCAAAAAATAATGTACTAATCATCATGGTGAATGCGAAAGGTAAAATCCAAAAACTCCAATTATTTAGTCTTGGTAACGCCATATCAGGAGCTCCAATCATTAACGGTACTTGCCAATTAGCTAAACCAACAAATGCTGGCATGACTGCACCAAAAATCATTATTAATGCATGCATTGTTGTCATTTGATTAAAAAAGCCTGGAACTACCAATTGCAAGCCTGGTTCAAATAATTCAGCTCTGATAATCAATGCCATTAGACCACCAATAAAAAACATTAATAAACTGAAAAATAAATAAAGTGTACCAATATCTTTATGATTTGTAGTTGTGATCCATCTCATTATGCCGCTTGCTTGATGATGGTCTGCATGTTCTAAATTTGCACTCACTATTTCTCCTAATTTTCTTTTGTTGCCATTCTATTATCTTTTTGTATGGAAACCCATTTATGATATTCAGACTTTGGTACTGCTTTTACAACAATAGGCATGAAAGCATGATCTTTCCCACATAACTCAGCGCATTGTCCTCTATAAACACCTGTTTTTTTTATTTCTATCCACATCTCATTAATATATCCAGGAATTGCATCTTTTTTTCCACCAAGTTCAGGTACCCACCATGCATGTAATACATCATTTGCTGTTAATAAGATTCTAATTTTTGTATTTGTAGGAAGAACTACTGGATTATCTACATTTCGTAAATAATGATCAACTTTGTTCACGTTAATTGATGAATTTAATCGCCTAGCCTTATTACTTTCTTCATCAATTTTACTAAAAAAAGCCACATCATCTTCAAGATACTCATATTTCCACATCCATTGATAACCAGTTACTTTTAAAGTAATCTCTGAATTTCTGGTATCTTCCATCATAATTAATGTTTTTGTTGCTGGTATAGCCATTCCTACTAATATTAAAAATGGAATTACCGTCCAAATTATTTCAACTTTAGTGCTCTCGTGGAATGTAGCTGCTTGATATCCTTTTGATTTTCTATGATGAACAATTGAATAGAGCATAACTCCAAAAACAACTATTCCAATAATCACTGTTATATAAAAAATGAGCATGTGTAGGTCGTAGGCTGCTACACTTGTGGGAGTAACTCCCCTTGGCATATTGGTCTCCCAATCTGCTAATGCTACTGCTGGCATAAGTGTTGATAATAACACCAGTATAATTGTTTTCATCAATCGTCCTTAATCATGGTATAAAATATGGATGATTTCCTTATTTTCTACATGTTAATGTAGCTATATTCTAGCAAAATATTAGTACTTATGGAATTTCTAATTTACTAAAATTTTTAGATTTTTTTGATTGGTATTACTTTATTTGATTCGCTATTTTGTGTCTTATTTTTTTTCCAAGCAGTTGCATAAATTACCTCGTATGTAAGAGAAAATATATTACTAGAAATATTGTCTGAATATAAGTTTTTAATTTTATCTACAACTTTTTCGTTTGATCGTTCTGATAATAATACATTTGATCCAGTTCCTCTTAATGATTTTATGGCTGTTTTTAGATCTGGATACTCTAATTTAATCTTCTCCATATCAACCACAGGATCTTTATAATTATGAGATAAAAGCATATCACCATAAATATGCATATCTAGAAAATCATTTACATGCTTTTTATTATCTATTGCTTTAAACATATTATCTAATTCATTTAGAGTATCAGGACCAACAGTTGCAAATATTAATAGCCCATTATTATCAAGTATTTTTGTTATCTTCGATAAAATTTTCTCAATATTTTTACACCAATGAAATGTAAAACTTGATATAACAAAATCAAAACTTAAACTTTTGAAAGGTAAATCATCAGCATCTGCAACCAAATGTAATAGATTTGAATATTTCTCTTTGGACAAATTTATCATGTCAGACGATATGTCCATACATACTATTTCAGATTTTGGAAAAATTTTTTTTAATTTATTTGACAAATAACCAGTGCCCGAACCTATGTCTAAAATCTTTTTTGGATTAATTTTTATCATTTTAATTCTATCAATCAATCTATTAGCAACTTCTTGCTGCACAATAGAATATTTATCGTATTGTTTAGCGCTTTTATTAAATGATTTTAATAATTTATACTTATAATCTTCCATATCATGTATTTAAAAAACTCGTTATAACAGTATACAGCTCTTTTTTGTGAGAGATGAAGGGTATATGAGATGCGTTTTTTAGTAAATATCCGTCTATATTTTCATTTGACATTATATAATCATTTTCGCTCATTATATTGAGAATGCTTACGTCTTTTCTTAAATTATTTTGTTTATTATGTAATTTATTATAATTATCTAAATGATTACATAATATTTCATTTGATGGTAACGTATTAAAATCAAAATTATCTATTATTTTCTCATATTCATCTTTAAAACTCTTAGACCCTTTAACACATTCAAAAATAAATTTTTTGATTGTTTCGTCTCTAGACTTATTTAAATTTTTCTTAAACGTTGTAATGATATTTTTTTCTAAATTATATACTGGATTTATCTGTATAATTTTATTTATATATTTATAATTTCTTTGTAATGCTAAGAAAGTTAATGTGCACCCAAAAGAAAATGTTATCAGACAGGTATTATTAGTATTATTAGCAAAAATCTCTTCAAAAAAATTTTTATAATCTCTAAAATTATTAGTATTTTTACCATAACCAGGTAAATCTATTCTATTAATGTCGTAATTTTGATTCAATAAATCATCTAATCCAAACCAGATTCTACTATCAAACAACCAACCGTGTATGAATATAATGTTGTAGTTTTTCATATATAACTCAATCAAACTTTATTTGAGGTGTTATTAATTATATATTACATGTATGTATAAACCATTTAGTTTTTTTATAAGTATATTAGAACAACTTATTACTGATCATCTGTTTAGCTTTGCTATAGTTTTCATTGTTCTCTATATAATTGGATCAATACCTTTTGCTATTATAACAAGTAAGATTATGGGACTAGAAGATCCTAGAAATTATGGATCAAAAAATCCTGGTGCCACTAATGTAATGAGGACTGGCAATAAAATTGCTGCAGCTCTTACATTAATAGGAGATTTTTCAAAAGGTTTTATACCGGTGTATTTCTTATGGTATACGTATATCTTATCGTATCCACTCTTCAGTATTTTCGAAATATGGATTTTTTCATATGTAATTGTTTTTGGTCATCTATATTCTATTTTTCTACGTTTTGAAGGTGGAAAAGGAGTTGCAACTTCTTTAGGTATAATATTTGCTATTAATTTTGATTTAGGTTTATATTTATTAATAATATGGATAGTAGTATTTTATATTACAAGAATATCTGGGCTTTCAGCATTAATTTCATTTTTAGCTCTTCCATTTATTGTGTATCAAGTAAATAGTTATGCTTTAATTTTTGCAATAATTAATACTATTCTAATTTTTGGTTCACACAGAAAAAATATTTCTGAATTTTTAATTTCATTAAAGAGATAAAGAAGGATTTGGTTCTATATATAAAGAATTATCATATTCTCCTTTTTTGTATTTTAAATTACCTAAATATGCAATCATTGCTCCATTATCCGTACTAAATGCTAAATCTGGGAAAAATATGGAAATATCTTTATTTTTTTCCTTATTAAATCTTTCTCTGAGTCTTTTATTGGCACTAACACCGCCAGATATAACAATATTATTTATATTAGTTGTTGCAGCAGCATTCAATGTTTTTGTAATTAAAACATCGGATATTGAGTTTTCAAACTCAAAAGATATTTCGGAAATAATACTGTCGGTTAACTCTTGTTTTTTAATTTGATTGATAACATGCGTTTTTAATCCACTAAAGCTAAAATTATAATTATTTGATTTGAGCATTGGTCTAGGAAATTTAAATGAAGAATTTGTTGTTTTGGATGAGAATTTAGAAATCTCTGGTCCGCCTGGATAACTTAATCCTAAATTTCTGGCAACTTTATCAAATACTTCTCCAACTGAATCATCTAGAGTTTGTCCTAAAATATTATGCGTTAGTTTAGAGTTTATTGAAGATAGAATTGTATGACCACCAGATACTAGTAGAGATAAAAACGGTGGTTTGAGCTCACTTTCTGTAATCATAGGAGAAAAAATATGTGCTTCAAGATGATTAATTTCAATTGATTTTATACCTAATGACCAAGCTAGTGTTTTTGCAAATGCAGCACCGGTTAATAATGGTCCCATTAACCCAGGGCCGTTTGTATATGCTATCAATTCTATATTATTTAATGATAATTGATTTTTGGATAATAAGTTTTCTAATAAAGGTACAAATTTAGATACATGATCCCTAGATGCTAATTCTGGAACAACTCCGCCAAAATTTGCATGTATATGTTGTTGTGAAGACACTATTTGATCCATTAAGCCCTTATCTTCATCAAATATGGCAAGCCCTGTTTCATCACACGATGACTCAATACCCAAAACTATCAATTTGTACTCCCTTTATTTATTAAATTTTATTGCTTTATTGTAATAATCAAGTAATATTACGCCATTAATAATAATTTTATATTTTTTATGCCAAGTGTACAAATAAGAGATAACGAACCTTTTGAAATTGCGTTAAGAAGATTTAAAAGAGGTTGTGAAAAAGCAGGGATTTTGACAGAAACTCGTCGAAGAGAATTCTATGAAAAACCTACTGCCATGAGAAAAAGAAAGCTTGCTGCTGCAACAAAAAGACATAAACGAAAAGTTAGTATGTCCTCTATAAGTAAAAAACCGCCATATAAAAAATTCTAATTTATTGAATGTCTGAAGAATCTATAAAGACAAAAATTCAACAAGATCAAATCCATTTTATGAAAGATGGCAAAAAAGAAGAATCAAATATATTGCGTTTTGCATTGTCTTTTATAAACAAAGAAGAAAAAGATAAAAAACAAGTATTGAAAAATACGGAAATTATACAAGTAATTAAAAAAGTAATGAAAAGAAATTCTGAGGCATATGAACAATATTTAAAAGCAGAAAGAAATGATTTAGCAGAAAAAGAAAAACAAGAAATGGATTTATTAAAAAATTACTTACCTATTGAAAAAAATGATGAAGAAACTATGGAAATTGTCAAAAACATGATGCAAGAACTTAACATAACATCTGTGAAAGAAATGGGTAAAATTATGTCTACTATCAAACAAAAATATGGCAATGAAATTAATATGGCGTTAGTCAGTAAATTTATCAAGACTCATTTGGATTCTTAATCTCACAATATCTATAAACCTTTGTCAAAATCGTGATCTTAACCGTATGGTAATGTTTATGATATAATAAGAGATACTATGAATAAAAATTTACAATTCTTAGAATTAAAAAGAATGGATCCAAAAATAACTCCTGTAACCAAAAGGTTGAAAAATTATAAGGAAATTTATGGTCATTATTCTATGCAAGAAGCTGCTGAACAATCTGGTAGATGTATAGAATGTGGTAATCCATATTGTGAATGGAAATGTCCAGTACATAACTATATACCACATTGGTTAAAATTAATTGCTGAAAATAGATTGTTTGAGGCTGCCGAACTCTCTCATCAAACAAATTCATTACCAGAAATATGTGGAAGAATCTGTCCTCAGGATAGGTTGTGCGAAGGAGCTTGTACATTAAATGATGGTTTTGGAGCTATAACAATTGGGAGTATTGAAAAATATATAACAGATGAAGCACTAAAAAGAGGATGGAAACCAGATATGTCTACTGTAAAACCTACACCATACAAGGTTGGAATAGTAGGTGCTGGACCAGCTGGATTAGCATGTGCTGACATTCTAGTTAGAAATGGAATTAAAGCAATAGTTTATGATAAATATGAAGAAATTGGTGGTTTACTAATGTTTGGTATACCTCCGTTTAAACTTGAAAAAGAAATAGTTATTCGCAGAAGAAAAATACTTGAAGATATGGGTGTTGAATTCGTTTTGAATACAGAAGTAGGTAAGGACATTAGTTTTGATAAAATTAAAAATAATTTTGATGCTGTTTTTTTAGGAATGGGAACATATAAATATATGAAAGGTGGTTTTAAAGGTGAAAATCTTGATGGTGTCTACGATGCTTTACCATATTTAAATGCAAACATAAGAAAGCTTTTTGGAGATAAAAAAAGTCAATATATAGATATGAAAGGCAAAACTGTGATGGTTTTAGGTGGTGGTGATACAGCGATGGATGCTAACAGAACTGCTTTAAGACAAGGTGCAAAAAAAGTATATTGTGCATACAGAAGAAATGAAAATAATATGCCTGGCTCAAGAAAAGAAGTGAAAAATTCTAAAGAGGAAGGTGTTAATTTTCTTTGGAATATGCAACCTATAGAAATTATAGGTCAAAAAAAAGTAGATAGTGTAAAATTTGTCAAAACTAAATTAAAAAAAGATAAAAACTCAGGTAGAGATGTCCCTATTAAAATACCTAATACACAAAAAACTATTTCAGTAGATTGTGTGATAATTGCATTTGGTTTTAGACCTAATCCAAGTTCATGGTTTACCAAACATAAAATAAAAACTGATAATATAGGAAGAGTATTAATAAATAATAAATCTAATTTTTCTCATCAAACTCATAATCCAAAAATTTTTTCTGGTGGTGATATGGTTAGAGGATCAGATTTGGTTGTAACAGCTGTATTTGAAGGTAGAAATGCTGCTAATGGCATAATAAATTATCTAAAAAATAAATCTAAAAGAGCATAAATGTCATCACTCTCTGAAGATTTAATGTTAAAAGCGGTTAAAAAAGAACCAATTACTAGAACACCAGTTTGGATTATGAGGCAAGCAGGAAGATATTTGCCGGAATATAATAAAATTAAAGATAGTGCAGGTGGATTTATTAACCTATTAAAAAATCCAGATCTGGCATGTGAAGTGACACTACAACCTTTACATAGATTTAATCTTGATGCAGCAATAATATTTTCAGATATATTGGTTGTAGCTGAATTATTAAATTTGAAATTTGAATTTATAGAGAAAAAAGGTCCAGTATTTTTAAATACTATAACCAATCAAAAAGATATTGAGAAGATCCCAAAAAAATTTGATATATCTAAATTAAATTATGTTTTTGAGGCTATTAAACTCGTTAAAAAAGAATTAAATAATACAAAGCCATTGATTGGTTTTATTGGTAGTCCATGGACAGTAGCTACTTATGTTGTAGAAGGAAATTCGACAAAAAAATTTGAAAAGATTAAAAAAATGATTAATGAAGAAAATTCGATTATTGATGAGATATTATCTCTTATAACACACGCTAGTATTGAATATATAGAAAATCAAATAAAGTCAGGTGTTGATATCATTATGATATTTGATACATGGAGTAATTTGCTGAAAGAAAAAAATTATCAAAAATATTCACTTAATTATATTAATAAAATTAATGCAGTTGTAAGAGAGAGAGAAATACCTATTATATATTATTCTCGTAATACATATGAAAATTTTAATTTAGCAAAAAATTTAGATGTTGATGTGTTAGGAATAAATTCAGGATTAGATATTAATGTAATTAATAAAATTATAGGAAAAAAATTTGCCTTACAAGGTAATTTAGATGTGAATGTTCTCAGACAAGACGATATTACTATCAGGAACTCAATAAAAAAAACCTTGGATAATTTTGGATATGGATCAGGTCATATATTTAATTTAGGAACAGGTATTACACCAGATATCAAACCTGATAAAGTTGAATTAATGATAGATTATATTAGAAAAATTAGCCCGAATTATCATATATAATACAAAAATGAAAAATGATGTTATTTATATTATAGGATTAATGGGATCAGGTAAGACATCTGTAGGAAGAATGTTAGCTAAAAAAACCAATAAAAAATTCTTTGATATCGATCAAATTATTATAGAAAAAGAGCAAATGTCTATAAGTGAAATATTTTCACAAAAAAATGAAAAATATTTTCGTGATCTAGAATTTTCCATTTTAGAAGAAATGCAACATAATAAAAATTGTGTAATTTCAACTGGCGGAGGAATAATACTGAGAGAAGAAAATATAAAAATTATGAAACAAACTGGATATATAGTATTCTTAGATATAACTATTAATACTCAATTGCAAAGAGTAAGAAATAAAGAAAATAGGCCTCTATTAAAAGATGGTAATATTAAAGAATCTCTCAAGAAATTAAGGGATCAACGAATTAAAATTTATGAAAATATCTCTGATATAATTATAGATACTTCAAAAAATAATCAAAAAATAATTGCAGACAAAATAATAAAAAAATTACAATTATGAATAAACTAGTTCTTAAAACTCAGAATAATAAAGTTCCAATATTAATAGGTAATAAAATTTTAAGTAAAATAAATTTTAGTAACTTTATAATTGGTAAAGAAGTTTGTATTTTAAGTAATCGTAAAATAGCAAAATTATATCTGACAAAATTAAAGAAAAAATTGAAAGGTTTTAAGATTAATACTTTTATAATTCCTGATGGTGAAAAATATAAAAATGTACAAGTTTTAAATAAAATACATAATTTTTTAATAAAAAATAAATTTGACAGGCAATTAACAATTATAGGTTTAGGTGGTGGTGTTATTGGTGATTTATCAGGGTTAGTTGCAGATACTTTTTTACGTGGAGTAAATTTAATACATATACCTACAACACTCCTGGCACAAGTTGATTCATCAATTGGTGGGAAAACAGGTGTTAATCATAAATTAGGAAAAAACTTAATTGGAACTTTTAAACACCCTTCATTAATTCTAATAGATATAGATTTTCTAAATACATTACAAGGCAATCAATTTAAATCAGGTCTAGCAGAAGTTATCAAGTATGGTGCTATTACTAATAGGTCTTTTTTGCAATGGTTTAATAAAAATACAAACAAAATTTTAACCCGTGATATAACTGCACTACTAAAAATTATAAATTTCTCTGTTAAGGCTAAAATTAAAATTGTTGAATTAGATGAAAAAGAATCTGGAATTAGAGCATATTTAAACTTTGGTCATACATTTGGTCATGCTATAGAATCTGCTAAAAAATATCATGGAATACTACATGGTGAAGCTATAAGTTTGGGAATGATATTGGCTGCAGCTATATCAATAGAAAAGAGCAATTTGAATCTTGAAGATTTTAATCTGCTAGAAGATACAATAAGAAAAACTAAATTACCAGCTGATTTACCATTAAAAATATCGAAATCTAAGATTATTGAGCACTTGAAATATGATAAAAAAAAGAAATTAGGTAAGAATAATTTTATATTATTAAAATCAATAGGGTCTTGCCATATAACAAATAAGATTACTACGCAATATCTAACAAATATACTAGACAGTTTTCAGAGCTAATATCTTATAAAATATGATAACATTATATGTTAGATTTCATCATGAAAAACACATTAGAAAATATAGGTTTATATTCTCCACTCCATGAAAAAGATAGTTGTGGATTCGGTTTAATTACACAAATGGATGATGTTCCGTCACATTGGGTTGTAGAGACAAGTATTAAGGCTTTACAAAGATTAACTCACAGAGGAGCTATTTCTGATGATGGAAAAACCAGTGACGGTTGTGGTCTTTTAATAAAAAAACCTGATGCTTTCTTTAAAAAAATTGCTTCGTCTATGAACATAGAATTGAAAAAAAATTATGCTTTTGGTTCTATTTTTTTAAGTAAAGATAAAAAAATACAAAAAAAAATTAAAGAAACCTTAAGATTTCAATTAAGAAAGCATGGCTTGAATGTAGAGGCATGGAGAGAAGTACCAATTAATAAAAAGCTGTGTGGAAAAGATACTTTATTGACTATGCCTGATATTCAGCAAATTATCGTAACAGCATCTGATGATATTATAGAATCAGAATTTGAAAAAAAATTATATGTAGCTAGGATTGAATGTGAGAAAATATTATCTGATGAAAAATTATTTTATATTTCTAGCTTATCATCTAAAGTAATTTCCTATAAAGGATTGATTATATCCAACAATATAAGAGAATTTTTTCTTGATTTAAAAGATTCTGATATGAAATCATCTCTAGTTGTTTTTCATCAGAGATTTTCAACTAATACATTACCGCAATGGAAATTGGCACAACCATTCCGTTTTCTAGCTCACAATGGTGAAATTAATACAATACAAGGAAATAGACATTGGTATCTTGCTAGAAGAACAAAATTTAACATTGAATCTTTACCAGAACTTAATAAACTTCATCCTCTTATTTCTACAACAGATTCTGATTCATGTACTTTAGATAATATGTTGGAATTATTATTATTAGGTGATATGGGAATATTTAGAGCTATGAGAACATTGATACCACCTGCATGGCAAAATAACTCACTAATAGATTCAGAATTAAAAGCTTGTTATGAATATCATTCAATGCATATGGAACCATGGGATGGGCCTGCCGGTATAGTGTTGACTGATGGAAGATATGCTGCTTGCGCATTAGATAGAAATGGATTGCGTCCTGCTAGGTATGTTATTACATCTAATAGACACGTAACTTTAGCCTCAGAGATTGGCGTATATGATTATGATGACAAAGATATAATAAAGAAAGGCAGATTAGCTCCTGGAGAAATGTTAGCTGTTGATACAAAAAATGGCGAAATTCTTTTAACAAAAGATATTGATAAAATTTTAAAAGAAAGACATCCATATCAAGAGTGGTTGAGTAAGAATTCTATACATGCTAAAAAATTTAATGCAAAAGATGAAATGCCTTTAGATTGTTCTAAAGAAGACTTACTTGTATACAAAAAATTATTTAATGTCACGTTTGAAGAAGAAAAAGAAGTAATAATGCCATTAGCAGAAATTGGACAGGAAGCAACTGGATCAATGGGTGATGATACACCAATGCCCGTAATGTCTAGTAATAATAGATCCATATATGATTATTTTAGACAACAATTTGCTCAAGTAACGAATCCGCCTATTGATTCTTTAAGAGAAGCGAGCGTGATGTCTTTAGAGGTTTGTTTTGGTAAAGAAAGAAATCTGTTTGAAGAGTCATCAAAACATGCTGATAGACTAATTATTGATAGTCCAATATTAGATAATCAAACTTATCAAGATATATTGAATTCAAAATATAAAAAATACTCTCATGATATAATAAATTTAAACTATGATGAAAGTATAGACTTAGAAGAAGCAATAAATACAATTTGTGATAGAGCAGTTAGAAGTGTAAAAAAAGGCAATATATTAATTGTATTATCTGATCTTAAAATTAACAAAAATCAATTATCTATACCTGCACCTATGGCTGTTGGAGCCGTACATCATAAATTAATTGATGTTGGATTAAGATGTAATTGTAATCTTATAGTAGAAACAGCAACATCAAGAAATCCGCATGAATTTGCTGTTTTATTAGGTTATGGTGCAACAGCTATATATCCATATCTCTCATATGAAATTCTCAATGATATGATAACAAGAAAAAAAATAAGTATAAAAACTTATAGTCAAGCAGTTCAAAATTATAAAAAAGGTATAAATAAAGGATTATTAAAAATTATGTCTAAAATGGGTATTTCATGTGTATCAAGTTATAGAGGAGCGCAACTTTTTGAGATAGTAGGAATGCATGAAGAGGTAGTGAATCTATGTTTTAAAAATTCAATAAGCAAAATTTCTGGTTCCTCTTTTAAAGATATAGAACATGATATTATTGAAAGTCGTAATAATGCATGGAATATAAATGTAAATCCAAAAGCTGGTGGTCATTTAAAATATGTTCATGGAGGAGAATTTCATGATTATAATCCTGACGTAGTAAAATTATTACAAGAATGTACTACAACGGGAAATTATGAAGATTATCAAAAATTTTCTAATTTAGTAAATAATAGAAATCCTAGTTTTATACGTGATTTATTAAAAATAAAAAAAGCAAAAAAACCTATACCTTTATCTAAAATCGAATCAATACAAAAAATTTATCGTAGATTTGACACTGCTGGTATGTCACTTGGTGCATTATCTCCTGAAGCACATGAATCACTTGCAATGGCAATGAATAAATTAGGAGGTAGATCAAACTCAGGTGAAGGAGGTGAAGATCAAAAAAGATTTAAATCAAATAAAGTTTCAAAAATAAAACAAGTTGCATCTGGTAGATTTGGTGTAACTCCACATTATCTAGTGAATGCAGAAGTTATACAAATAAAAATAGCACAAGGTGCAAAGCCAGGTGAAGGAGGACAATTACCAGGACATAAGGTAAACAGTATGATAGCAAGTTTAAGATTTTCAGTTCCAGGTGTAACTTTGATTTCTCCTCCACCTCATCATGATATATATTCAATTGAAGATTTAGCTCAATTAATTTTTGATTTAAAACAAGTTAATAATAAAGCATTAATTTCTGTCAAATTAGTTTCTCAAAGCGGAGTAGGAACTATTGCTGCAGGTGTGACTAAAGCATATGCAGATTTAATAACAATATCAGGTTATGATGGCGGTACTGGAGCTAGTCCTCTAACATCTGTAAAGTATGCTGGTACACCATGGGAACTTGGTCTAAGTGAAACTCATCAAACATTAGTTTTAAACAACCTTAGACATAAAGTTAGAATACAAGCTGATGGAGGTTTAAAAACTGGTTTAGATGTAATAAAAGGTGCAATATTAGGTGCCGAAAGTTTTGGTTTTGGTACATCAGTGATGATAGCTTTGGGTTGTAAATATCTAAGAATTTGTCATTTAAATAATTGTGCAACTGGTGTTGCTACACAAAATAAGATTTTGAGAATGAGACATTTTACTGGTTCACCTGAAAGAGTTATCAATTATTTCAAATTTGTAGCACAAGAAGTAAGGGAGATACTTTCATTGTTAGGTTTTAAAACTTTAGATCAAATAATAGGAAGAACAGATCTTTTAAAATCAGTAAATGGTATAACTAATAAACAGCATAAAATTAGATTAGATAAATTATTAGTTAGAGTTAAATCGAAAGAAAAACCATATTGTACAAAAAAATCAAATAATCCTTTTGATAAAGCATTATTAGCAAAAAAAATGTTAACAGATACTTTACCGTTTATAAGAAATAAAAAATCTAAAACTTTTAATTATAAAATAAAAAATTATAATCGAAGTATTGGTGCAAATATTTCTGGTGAAATTGCTAATATATATGGTAATAATGGTTTTTCTAAAACTCCTATACATTTACTCCTTGAAGGTACTGCAGGACAAAGTCTTGGAGCATGGAATGCTGGTGGATTGAATATTACTCTAACTGGTGATTCAAATGATTATGTAGGAAAAGGAATGGCAGGAGGTAAAATTACTATCAAAGTAAATGAATTTCTAAAAAAAGAAGCTAAAAAAATGATAATCATGGGTAATACCTGTCTTTATGGGGCAACAGGAGGAAAACTATTTGCTGAAGGTATTACTGGCGAAAGATTTGCTGTTAGAAATTCAGGATGTAAAGCAGTTGTAGAGGGCGTGGGTGATCATGCTTGTGAATATATGACTGGCGGTTCCGTAGTTGTACTTGGACAAACAGGAAATAACTTTGGAGCTGGTATGACTGGGGGGTTAGCATTTATATATGATCTGCAAAATCAATTCAATAAGAAATATAACACTGAATCCATTGAAATTATGAAAATAAAAAATAATGAATTTTCTAGACATCAAAAATATTTACTAAATTTTATAAAAGAACACTATAGAGAAACTGGTAGTTTAATGGCAAAAGAACTAATAGAGAATTATAACGAATTAAAAGATAAATTCTTACTCATTAAACCAAAAGATTCTGATTATAAACAATTACTCGATATTCTAATAAAAGTTGCATAATAATGAAAAACTTAGACAGACAATTTATTGATAATCTGTTGTCAAATATTGATATTGTTGAACTGATAGGACAAAAAGTTACTTTAAAAAAATTTGGAAATAATTATAAAGGTTTATGTCCCTTTCATGCAGAAAATACACCATCATTTAATGTATCAAGTAGTAAACAATTCTATCATTGTTTTGGTTGTGGAGCTTCTGGTGATGCTATAAGTTTTTTAAAAAATTATGAAGGTTTGAGTTTTTATGAATCTATTGAAAAATTAGCAAAAATTGCAAATATATCAATTCCTGAAACTGTATCTAAAAAAAATTATGATAATGAAAATCTATTACATGCAAATTATATTGCTTCAGATTTTTTTAGTAATAATTTGCAAAACAATAAAAAAGCAAAAGACTATTTATTGTCAAGGGGAATTACAGATGATTTGATTGAAAAATTTGATTTAGGATATGCTAATGATAGTTGGGATGGACTCATGAAAGAATTACAGAAAAAGAATTTAATTAAAGATGCATTAGAAGTAGGTGTGCTTGTTAAAAACAAGGATAAAATTTATGATAGATTTAGAGATAGAGTTATTTTTCCAATAAAAAATACTCAAGAAAAAGTTATTGCTTTTGGTGGAAGAACTTTAAATAAATCTGAATCAGCTAAATATATAAATTCACCGGAATCAAAAATATTTTTTAAAAGCGCACAATTATACGGCCTATTTCAAGCAAAAAATTCAATAACTAAAAATGATAAAGTTATAATTGTTGAGGGTTATACTGATGTTCTAGCTCTACATAAAAATAATTTTAATTATTCCATCGCAACATTGGGTACTGCTTTCACTAAATCACATTTTAATAAAATTATGAAATACACAAAGAATATATTTTTTTGTTTTGATGGAGATGAAGCAGGAAAAAAAGCAGCTTGGAAGGCTTTAACTAACTGTCTTGATGAATTAAGAGATAACGTTAATATTAATTTTATTTTTCTACCAGAAGGAAAAGATCCTGATGATATTTTTAATGAAGATGTTAATTTATTTATAAATTTAATTGATAAAAGTACACCATTATCAGAATTTTTATTTCAAGAAGTAGAAAAAAATAAAAATATTGAAAAAATAGAAGATAAATCAAAATATATAATTGAATGTATAGATTTAATTAAACAAATACCTAAAGGTGTTTTCAAAACATTAATGGAAGAAAAATTAACAAAAATTGCAAATATAAATAAAGATGAATTATATAAATATACATCTAAATTTGATAAATCTGATAAATCTGATAAATCTGATAAATCTGATAAATCTGATAATAATAAACAGATAGATGATTATAATAATGAAGAATTTTATATTTTATCAATTTTGATTGAATATCCTAATTTAATTTCAAAGCATGCTGCAAAAATAAATAAACTAATTTCAAATAATTCAGCTAAAAAAATTTTGAATGCTATAATTAATATGAAAGAACAAAATCAAAAAATTAATATTTCATCATTAATAGAAGGTTTTCCAGATAATAAAGATTTAATTAATAATATTTTTAAAACAGAAATTGAAGACAAAAATCAAGATAGTGCTGCTGAAACAATCAAAACAATAATTTATACTTTTCAGAAAAAACTTGATGAAAATGAATATTTTGATTTATTATCCAAATATTCAAAAGGAATAAAATTGTCTGAAGATGAAAAAATTAAACTAAAAAATTTTAAAAAATAGTGTTTTTTATTATTAAAAGAATAATAAAAATGTTATATTTTCTCAAAACTATATAATTTAATAATGAGTAATTTTCAATTCACATCTGAAAGTGTTTCACCAGGACATCCTGACAAACTTTGTGACAGATTATCTGACACAATACTAGATTATGCTTTAGCAGATGATAAAAAATCTAAAGTGGCTTGTGAAGTTTTAGCTAAAGGTGAACAAAATAAATCCGGTTGGCTAGTTGTAGCAGGAGAAATTACATCAAATTCAAGTTTAGATTTTGAAGAAGTAATAAGAAATACGATCTGTGATATTGGATATGATAATGATGATCTAGGGTTTAATGGAAAAACATGTACTATTCATAAAATGTTAAATCAACAATCACCAGATATAAAAATGGGTGTTGATAGGGATGACGAGGATAAACAAGGAGCTGGCGACCAAGGTTTGATGTTTGGATATGCCACAGATGAGACAGAAATGTTTATGCCAGCCCCAATTTATTATTCCCATAGACTTGTTGAAAAACAAACTGAAATTTTTAAAAATAAAATTACAACTTGGTTAAGACCGGATGCAAAAAGCCAAGTTACATTTTTATACGAAAATAATAAACCAAAGCAAGTGGATACGGTTGTTTTATCTACTCAACATAATACAGATATATCGTTGAATCAAATTCAAGAATTTATTACAGAGGAAGTAATTTATAAAGTTATACCAAAAGAATTTTTAACTAATAAAACAAAAATTTTGGTTAATCCAACGGGAAATTTTGTTATTGGAGGACCTTTAGGTGATTGCGGATTAACAGGCAGAAAAATTATTGTGGATACTTATGGTGGTATGGCTCGACATGGGGGTGGCGCATTCTCAGGTAAAGATCCATCAAAAGTTGATAGATCAGCTGCTTATTTATGTAGATATATCGCAAAAAATATAGTTGCTTCTGGTATTGCTAAAAAATGTGAAATACAGATTTCATACGCTATAGGAGTAGATGAACCTACATCTATCTCAGTTAATAGTTTTGGAACTAGTGAAATTGATGATCTTAAAATGGTAGATATAATAAAAAATACTTTTGAAGTTAGACCAAGTAAAATAATCAAATCGCTAGATCTGCTAAATAAAAAATATGTACCAACATCTGCGTTCGGTCATTTTGGTAGAACTGATCCTAATTTTTCGTGGGAAGAAACTAACAAGATTGATATACTGAGAGAAAATATTTAAAAATGAAATCGGGAAAAATAAAAAATATTGTGGATGATTATAAAGTAGCTGATATAAAATTAGCAGAGTTTGGGGCTAAAGAAATTAAAATAGCTGAATCAGAAATGCCTGGCTTAATGAGCTTAAGAAAAGAATACAATAATCAACGACCACTTAAAGGAGCAAGAATTGTTGGTTGCCTCCACATGACCATTCAAACAGCTGTACTGATTGAAACATTGGTAGATTTGGGTGCACAAGTAAGATGGTCGTCATGTAATATTTTTTCTACACAAGATCATGCAGCAGCTGCAATTGCTGCTCAAAATATACCGGTATTTGCATGGAAAGGTGAGACTGAAGATGAGTATATTTGGTGTATAGAAAAATCAATAATAGGTCCTAATGATTGGCTTCCAAATCTAATCCTAGATGATGGTGGTGATTTAACAAAAATTCTACATGAAAAATTTCCGAAACTTTTAGATAAGATTGTTGGAGTATCTGAAGAAACTACAACTGGTGTCCTTAGACTATATGAGATGGAAAAAAATAATCATCTTAAAATACCAGCAATAAATGTTAATGATTCTGTTACAAAATCAAAGTTTGATAATCTTTATGGTTGCCGAGAATCCTTGGTTGATGGAATTAAGCGTGCAACAGATACCATGATTGCTGGTAAAGTTGCACTTGTGTGTGGTTATGGTGATGTTGGAAAAGGATCAGCAAAATCATTAAGAGGTTTAGGCGCTAATGTATTAATAACAGAAATTGATCCTATTTGTGCACTACAAGCATCTATGGAAGGCTACAAAGTAGTAAATTTAGAAGATTATGTTGGAGAAATTGATATTTTTGTTACAGCTACAGGCAATTTAAATGTTATCGGACATGATCATATGAAAAAAATGAAAGATGGTGCAATAGTATGTAATATAGGACATTTTGATAACGAAATTGATGTGGCAAGTCTTAAAAAATATAAATGGGAAAATATTAAACCACAAGTTGATCAAATAATATTTCCTGATGGTAAAAAAATTATTTTATTAGCTGAAGGGCGTCTAATTAATCTTGGATGTGCTACTGGACACCCAAGTTTTGTAATGTCTTGTTCATTCACTAATCAAGTAATGGCACAGATAGAGTTATGGAAAAATCATAAAAATTATGAAAACAAAGTCTATGTTCTTCCAAAACACTTAGATGAAAAAGTTGCCATGCTTCATTTAGATAAACTAGGTGTCAAACTTACAAAACTTACCAACGAACAAGCAAAATATATTAATGTTGATAAAAAGGGTCCATTCAAAAAGGACGACTATAGATATTAGTAATAAAAAAATTGTGAATAAAATTGTAAAAAGAGACCTCAAGGTACTATGGCATCCTTGTACTCAAATGAAAGATCATGAAAAAATACCCCTTATTCCTATTAAAAAAGGGAAAGGTGTTTGGTTAGAAGATTTTAATGGAAAAAAATATATTGATGCAATTAGTTCGTGGTGGGTAAATTTATTTGGCCATTCCAACCCATATATTAATTCACAAATAAAAAAACAAATAGATAAATTGGAGCATGTTTTATTAGCAGGTTTTACTCATATGCCTGCAATTGAATTATCAGAGCAATTAATAAAATTAATGCCTAAAACTATTACAAAATGTTTTTTCACAGATAATGGTTCATCAGCAATTGATGCAGCATTAAAAATGAGCTTTCATTATTGGAAAAACAAAGGTTATAAGAATAAAAATAAATTTATAGCCTTATCAAATAGTTATCATGGTGAAACATTAGGCTCGTTATCAATAAGTAATATAGATTTATATAAAAAAACATATGAAAAAATATTAAAAAAAACCATAATAGTACCCTCACCTGATTGTTTTTATAAAAAACCAAATATAACTTACAAGGAACATACTGAAACTATGTTTACACATATGTTAAAAACTATAAAAAAAAATCATAAATATATTAGCGGTGTTGTGATTGAGCCATTAGTTCAATGTGCGGGCTATATGCGTATGTATGACCCAATTTATTTAACACTTTTATCAGATGCCTGCAAAAAATATAATATACATCTTATTACTGATGAAATTGCTGTGGGGTTTGGTAGAACTGGATCAATGTTTGCTTTTGAACAATCAAAAATTATTCCAGATATAATTTGTTTATCAAAGGGTATAACAGGTGGATATATGACTTTGTCAACAATACTGACAAATGATGAAATTTATAATGCTTTTTATGCAGAGTATAATAAATTAAAAGCTTTTTTACATTCACATAGTTATACAGCTAATCCTATAGCTTGTTCTGCTGCTCTAGCATCACTTAAAATTTTTAAAAAAGATAATATTTTACAAAAAAATAAGATTTTATCAAAATATATTTATAAACAATTATCACCCCTGAATAATCATCCCCATGTAGCAGAGGTTAGACAAAAGGGAATGATAACTGCAGTAGAAATGATTAAAAATAAATCAAAAAGGGTACCTTTTGATTGGAAAGAAAGAAGAGGAATTCGTGCATATTTATATGGATTAAATAATAATGTTTTAATAAGGCCTTTGGGTAATGTTATATATTTCATGCCTCCTTACATAATCAAAAAAAATGAAATCAATTTATCATGTGATGTAATAAAAGGTGCTGTTGATGAAGCAACTAAATAAATTACATAGAATTTATTTAGAAACGAAGATAGAGGTTAATAAAAATATACCTATCAATCAAATATTAACTCATAGATTGAATAAAGTTCTTAGAATTAAAAAAAATGAAAATATTATTTTATTTAATGGTAACGGTGAAGAATACATTTGTGAAGTGATATTAGATAAAAAGAAATATTTAAAACCAATTACTAGAAATCGAAAAATTAACAAGAATTTACAACAAATCATTTTGGCTCAAAGTATTACTGCTTCAAAAGCAATGGAACTATCAATACAAAAAGCTGTTGAACTTGGTGTGGAAAGTATAATTCCAATAATTTCTGAACGAAGCCATGAAGGAGATTATCAAAAAAAAATAGATCGTTGGAAACAAATAATAGTTCACGCTGTCGAACAATCTGCTGGATTGTTCATTCCAAATATAGACAAAATAATATATTTGGATAGATTTTTAGAAGAACATAAAGAAGTAAAAAATTATAAAATATTATATGATCCTCATGGTCGTAAAATGAACAAAACTGATATTAATCATAAAAAATATACTATTCTTATTGGGCCAGAAGGAGGTTTCACTGAGAATGAAATAAAAAATTCTATAAAAAAAAACTGGAATATAATAAGTCTTGGAGATAGGATACTTAGAACAGAGACAGCATCAATAGTTGGGCATGCTCTAATAAAAAGATTTTAATATGGCTTCAAATCAAAGTAATGTAGAATACCTTAAACCATTCGCAAATGAAGATTTACACTTCAGTATAATTTCTAAACAAAATCAAATAGAAAAATGGTTTAGGAATCAGTGGGCTAAATATCCTCCTCCATTTTACAGTTCAATTGATATAAGAAATGCAGGGTTTAAGATAGCACCTGTTGATACAAATCTATTTCCAGCTGGCTTTAATAATTTAGATAAAGAATTAGAATTTTTATATATATCGGCAATTCAACATTTTATGGAAAGAATATCACCAGAAATTTCTAAAATATTATTAATAACTGAAGATCATACAAGAAACAAATTTTACGAATCTAGTATTGAATCTCTAACATCATTTATTAGAAAATCAGGCTTTGATATAAAAATAACAAAATTGATTGATTTATCATCAAATTTAAAAGATCTTTCCAAAACAAATGGTTTTTTATCAGTTGATGGATTTATACCAGATATTATTGTTTTAAATAATGATCTTTCAGGTGGTATGCCAGAATATCTTAATAATATAAAACAACAAATTATACCTAATAAAAATATTGGATGGAATAATAGATCTAAAACTGATCATTGTGAATATTATAGTAATGTAGCTGATAATTTTTCTCGGCTCATTGAAATTGATTCTTGGTTAATAGAGCCTTATTTCCGAAATTGTGGCGAAATTGATTTTCAAACAAAACAAGGTGAAGATTGTCTAATATATAATGCAGAGAAACTTTTTCATATTATACAAAAAAAATATGATGAATACGAAATTAAAGAGAAACCATATATTATGATAAAAGCTGACTCAGGCACCTATGGAATGGGTATCATTCTGATTAATGATATAGACAGTATAAAAAATCTAAATAGAAAACAAAGGACTAAAATGTCAAAAATTAAAGGGGGAAATAAACTTAATAAAGTGATTCTACAAGAAGGTATATACTCCTATGAGAAATTCAAACCTACTAATCATGTTGCAGAACCAGTAATATATTCATTTGGTCATAATTTGGTAGGAGGATTTTATAGGATGCATGATTTAAAAAATAATTCTGAAAACTTAAATTCTCCAGGTATGAGTTTTCATCCAATACCATTCAAAGAAGCTTGTCTAAGTCCAAATCTAGATGAGACTATTTTTTCTGAAACAAATAAATTTTACATTTATGGAGTCATAGCTAGGTTAGCAATTCTTACTGCATCTAAAGAAATATATAACACAGAGTGAAAAATGTTAAATTTTGGAATAATAATGGATTCGATAGAACATATAAATCCAGAAACTGATTCAACATTTTCTATAGCACATTCACTACAAAAGAAAGCAAAGATAATATATATTCATTCAAATACAATATACTTGTCTCAAAATAGTGTATATGCGAAAACATCTGAATTAAAAGTATATAAAAATAAGAAAAAGTTTTATAAATTAAATAAATCCAAAAAAATAGATTTAAATAAATTACATTGTATTCTATTTAGAACAGATCCTCCTGTTGATGAAAATTATATATATACAACTTATTTGTTGGATATAGTTGAAAAAAAAGGAACTTTAGTCTTAAACTCTCCACAATCATTAAGAGATTTTAATGAGAAAATTATAGGTATGAAATTTAATAAAAATAATCTGCCAACTATAATTAGTCGTAATATTAAGCAAATAAAAACTTTTGTTAAACAATATAAAAAAGTTGTTGTTAAACCACTAAATATGATGGCCGGAGAAGGTATAAAATTATTAAAGTATACGGATACAAATTTGATGGAAAAAATAAATGAAATTATTGAAAATGAAGTAAAGTTTGTTATAGTTCAAAAATTCCTGGATGTATCAAAAAAAGGAGATAAAAGAATCATTGTTTATAATGGAAACATATGTAAAAAAATAATTACTAGATATCCTCCTAAAGATGATTTTCGTGCAAATTTAAGATATGGTGGCAAATTTAAAATATCGACTCTCCCAAAAAAATATATAACTCATTTAGATGAAATTGCTGCTTATCTCAAAGCCCATAGAATATTCTTAGCTGGTATTGATATGATAGGTAACTGCATCACTGAAATAAATATTACATCTCCTACAGGAATTCAGCAAATAGACAATAATACTAAACTAAATTTATCGGATGATATTTGTAAAGAACTTTTAGAATTAACCAAATCATATCATGATAATAAAAAATAATAATTTAAATCAAACTCATGTCTATTTAGGCATAGATTTTGGAATAAAAAAAATAGGGTTTGCTATTGGACAATTAATAACTAAACAAGCCTCCCCCTTATCTATCATCATAAATAAAAATAATAAAATAGATTGGAAGGAAATTGATAAAATTATAAAAACATGGGATATCAGAGTTATTATATTAGGTTATCCATATTCGAATAAAATAAATAAACTAAACAAGAATCTTGAAATTTTTTACTCTCAGTTAAAGGTAAAATATGCATCTAAAATAAAAATTATTAAATTTTCTGAAATACTGTCTACAGAGAGTTCAAAAGAAACTTATAAAGAGTTAAGAAAAGACAAGATTAGGAAGAAAAAAGCTAAATTAGATGATATATCTGCATCAATAATCTTGCAAAGCTGGTTCAATGAAAATATGATTAATTGAAGTTATGGAAATTGACTATAATATCCAATTTGATTCACAGAACAAGTTAAAACATTTTCTTAACATTGAGTTATTATCAGAAAATCATATAAATCAAATACTAAATTTAGCTGAAAAATATGAAAAAAATGAAGGAAAAAAATTTAATGACTTAGATGGAAATACAATTGCCAGTTTATTTTTTGAACCTAGTACAAGAACAAAAACAACTTTTGAATTAGCTGCCAAACGTTTATCAGCAGATTTTATAAATATTGATATAGCAAACTCTTCAACTTTAAAAGGAGAATCAATAAAAGATATGATAAAAACGTTAGAAGCAATGAGTTGTGATATGTTTATAGTACGACACTCAGTTTCGGGTACAGCTCATTACATAGCAAGCGAAGTAGATAAAAATATTTCTGTAATAAATGCGGGAGATGGTTCGCATGCACATCCAACACAAGCAATGTTAGATATGTATACAATAAGGAAACATAAGAAGTCATTTAAAAATCTAAAAATCTCTATTGTTGGAGATATACTTCATTCAAGAGTTGCTAAATCAGTTATAACTTCTCTCAAAATATTGGGAGTAAATACAATCAATATAGTTGGTCCAAAAAATTTGGTACCTGAAAATTATAAAAATTTGGGTGTTAATTATATAGAAAAGTTAGAAGATGGTATAAACGGTGTAGATGTAATTATTATGTTGAGATTACAAATAGAAAGAATGCATGAAGCATTAATATCCACTGATGATTATTTTAAAGATTATGGATTAACGCAAAAAAAATTATCCAACGCAAAAGATGATGTTATAGTAATGCATCCAGGTCCAATCAACAGAGGAATTGAAATAGATTCAGATGTTGCTGATGGTAAAAATTCTGTAATTTTAGATCAAGTTTCATCAGGGATTTCCATTAGAATGGCAATACTATCATTAATTTTGAATAACCGTACATAATTTTAATGTATGAATTCCTTTACAAGTAATTACCTAAATTTATTTGAAGAAATTAATAAATATTCAAAAAATAAACCAAAAGTAATTGTCGTTACTAAATCACAAAATAACAATAACATATTACAAATTATTAATGCTGGTCATAAGGAGTTTGGCGAAAATTATGTGGATGAAGCATTAAAAAAAATTAATTATTTATCAAAATATAATTTAGAATGGCATTTTATTGGTAGATTGCAATCTAATAAAATAAAAAAGATTTGTCAAAATTTTCATTGGATACAAACATTATCTGATGAAAAGCATGCAAATATTATTAACGATGAATGCAGAAAAATTAATAAAAAGATTAATATCTGCATACAAATTAATATAGATAAGGAAGAAACTAAATCAGGTATATATATTGATGATTTAGAAAATTTTATAGATACTATTAAGAATTTAAAAAATCTAAATGTACGTGGACTAATGGCATTACCTTCTAAAAGCAATACTTTGAAACAAATGTCGAATTCATATAGTATACTGAGATTAGCATTTGATATGTACAGCAATAAAGTAAATACTTTTGATACATTATCATTAGGTATGAGTAATGATTTTAAAATAGCTCTAGAGCATGGTTCGAACATGTTAAGAATAGGACAATATATATTTGGTGAAAGAAGCTGATATGACAAATTATAATTTAAATAATATGACTTTAATCATTGGAGCTGGCAGTCTTGGATCAGCTTTAGTATCTGGTAGAGAAATATATGGTGAAGCTGATGACTTTGATACAGGTAAAAATTATATATCTATATATGATATAGATAAAAAGAAAAAAAAATTATTTAAGAACAATCCAGATGTAAAATTTATAAAAAATTTATCCGATGCCGTAAAAGGTTCTAAAATAATAATATTAACAGTTAAACCTAAAGATTATAAAGTTGTTTGTAAAAGTATAAAAAATGATATAAAAAAAAGTACTATAATAATAAGTTTAATGGCTGGAATAAAAATTAGTGATCTAAGGAAAGAACTTTTTAATGATACTAAAATTGTCAGGGTAATGACACATATCGGAATAGAAATGAATTCCGGTACTGCTTTTATATATGCAAATAATAAGATTAACAACAGTGATAAGAAAAAAATAGATAGTTTTTTTGGGCTTTTATGTATTCTTGGTAAAGTACATTGGCTTAAATCAGAAAATAATTTTGATAAATATACTGCATTAATAGGAAGTGGGCCTGCATATGTTATGTATTTTGGTGAATGTTTAGTAAAAGTATTCAAAAAATTTGGTTTATCTAATGGAGAA
>MDTE01059299.1_pt1 | contig 34015 bp, 30 predicted proteins | sample 811231 | NCBI WGS metagenome assembly MDTE01 (sample SAMN05326651, study PRJNA326480) | marine metagenome | isolation source: seawater | place: Indian Ocean: Red Sea | collected 2010
AACTGATAACTCCTTTCAGTAATAGATAAATATAATTATAAAGGACAGAGAAAGGATAAATGGCAATTAATTTCCCTGATAGTCCTACGGCCAATGTAACAACACATACGGCTAATGGTATTACATGGTTATGGGATGGGACTACATGGATCTCACAGGGTACTTCTGGTGGACTTGCTTATACTGATACTGATGTAGATACTCATCTTAATACATCGTCTGCTAATAGTGGCGAAATTTTAAGTTGGGATGGTTCTGATTATGCTTGGACCACCGATCAAACAGGTGGTGGTGGAGGTGGTGGTAGCAGTGATTTTTCTGGATTAACTGATACTCCTGCTAATTTTACTGGTCACGGTAATAAATTTGTAAAAGTTAATGTCAGTGAATCTGGATTAGAATTTGTAGCTGCTCCAACAATCACTGATTTTTCTTGGACTGCTCCTAGTGTTGCTGATGACGCAACATCACAAATAAATATTACTGGTTATAAAGCCTATACATTATTTAAAATTACTTCAACTGTTGAAAGTTGGATTAGATTATATGTAGATGATGCAACTAGAGATGCAGATGCTGTTAGAGGTGAAGGTAACGACCCAGCACCAGGAAGTGGTGTAATTTGTGAAGTAAGAACAACTGGTCCAAACCAAAGTGTAATACTTACTCCAGCTTGTATTGGTTATGACAATGAAGGAACTAATAAGTTCTTTCTTGCTGTTACTAATAAATCAGGTGCCACAGCAAATATTCAAATAACTCTAACTGCATTACAACTCGGAGATTAATCAATGGCCGTTACAAGAACTATCACACACGTAGGAACAGAAGGACAAGGTGGGTGGAATAGAACTGATGTCCTTAATGCTTTAGAGACGGCATTGATTGGTGTTGGACACCATGGCACTCAAGCACCAGTTACTGGTCGTGTTACACAGGTAACACCACCTGGGTTGAGTTCCACAGGTGGTAGTTTTTACTCTCGATTTAGAAATGAAGAATGGAAGTATCTTTCTCCAGCAATCACTAGTTCAGGGTGGAGAGATTACAGATATTTTAAAACAACTAATAATGGTAATAGTGGGTTCAGATTTCAAGAGTACATAGAAATTCATTATGTTGAGTCAGACTATAATGGATATTGGAGATTATATTATAGTCTTCAAACTAATTCAATTACTACTGGACAAGAAGTTTATTATCAATGTCTTGATGGTACACAAAATGCTAATATTCCTTTAATTGATGATGGTGGAACTACAAAATATTATATAAGAAAACATTCAGATACAACCAATCTTCCTCAATCCGCTAGTTATGGGTACATTAGTATACATCCAACATTGACAGATGCACAGAATGATACTAATCCTATTGCTCCTATAGATGCTGCTTCTGTCACACAAGAGAATAATTTATTATTATTCTCTGATGGAAGTTATAGTGGACAGGTAGATAATGAAACTATAGAAGTTAAAGTAGGAGATAAGATTCGTTTTTGGCATGATCATACTGGTCATCCATTTTATATTCAAGATCAAAGTGGAGCTTATAATTCTACTAGAACTTTAGTTGCCGAAAATTATGATCAGCATGGTAATAGAGCTTTTGTAACTGGAGACGGTTTAGAAGATAATACCGTTAATGGTACTACATATACAGTATGGGATACTGGTTGTTGGCATCAAGGTGATTTTTATTATGTCTGTGGTAATCATCCAGCAATGGGAGGTGTTATCAGACTTATCCCACATGTAGGAGATTGTGGTAATCCGTCTAATGGTATTCATACTATTCCATGGTGGGAATATGAAGTTCAAGCAAATGGTAATAGGAGTGCTTTAAAACTACGTATATACAGATGGTTTTATGGTCAAACTTATGCAGGACATGTTGCTGGTATAAAAGTTATGTCTGATGATACGTTTGGGTGGTCTTCTAGTGATACGATTTTGATACCTGGAGATCAAGTAGGTGGTGTTTCAGGAACTGATGATATTGCGATTGGAGTTAATAGTAGTACAGTAAATCAACAAGCAAATTTTAATGCTGTTGCTAGTCTCGAAATATGTGATTTTGGTGGAGAGAGTAATAGTGCTGGTACAGGATTCTTTCAAAAATTTAATAATTCCTATGCAGCCATTATGCAATTAGATCATGATACCTCAAAAACATATGGTACGACTTATTGGGGTATTATGATTACTGATGATCATACAATATATTTTAGACCTGGCCCAGAATGGAAATGGTTGAATCATAATCCAAATAGTAGTACTTTAGAACATCTTGGTGAATTTGGTGGTGCAGAAGGTATGGACCATTCTACCGTACAGTATAGACATTTGAGTACCACACAATGTCAAAGTATAAATTTTGCTTCGAGTACTAATGCTACAGATTATCCTTTAAAAATTATAACTCATAAAGATTCTGGTGTTGGTTTTGGAGATGGTAATTTTGCTACTATCTCTTTTGTACAAACAGTTAATGCAGTAGATGTTCCTTATGCTACATTGTTCTTCCATAAAGGTACTCAAATTGGTAGTGGTATATGGGATTTGGATGATGTGTGGTTAGGATGCTGGACTCAAATAAAACCTGAAACATCAGGATCAGAAGAAAGTATACAAATAAAAACATGGTTCCCTGTTAGCGAGTATGGTACGTATGAACAAGAAGATAGCAAGTATGCTTTACGCAGAGAAGCAATATATGGTTATGTAAGAGATGCTACCTCTCGATATACTGACTATGAATATTATCATATCTCTAATAACATTTATACTGATAATACAGATTATTACTCACATGTAAAACCGTATTTTAGAGATCATACTGTTGACAAGCAGGATGGTGCATATGCAGAATCTAATCAAAATCAAGATAATAAACATTGGGATGATCGGGGGCATTTTTATAATTCATCATCCCAATGGAGAATAAACAAGCACGATGAGCACGAAGATATTGCTGTGAATTCTAATGCAGATTATTATAGACCAATGAGTGGTATACCACTCTCTAATAATTTTGCACCTCAACCTTATTACTTACCACCAGATTTTGTTTGCATACCATTTAATGTTAGTCCAGGTGCTACAACATTCCGTCCTGGAGATACTATATCAGTAGATGCGTCTGAAGTTTATACAATTATAGAAGTTCATTATAATACTAATGCTAGTACATTTACTGATACAACATGTAAAGGTATTGCGTTCTGTGCGAGGACTGTTTAGTGGCAATTTTTTCAGGGGGTATATTATGGTCTGATTTTTGTTCTGGTGATATATCATCTGTTGGTGGTGGTACTACTTTTGCAGCTATTTTTACTGATCCAAATGGTGATGGTTCATGGTTGATGGCTGATCCTGAAATTTTCTTCAATCCATTAGATTTTCAGTCTACAAATTCAGTTAATAGTTTGAGAGTCAAATGCACTCTTTACCCTAAATCTAATAGTGGTAATGAAGGACTATTTGTTGATGGAACTAATTATCTTACAACAGCTGTTGATGAGACTGGTGGTGTTGGTATTAATAGTGATAATTTTTATTGGCATACAATTCCTGGTGTCACAGATTTCAATGAAATAAGTTGGACAAAGCATGGAGCACAAGGATCTGATTATAATACTAATAGTTATGTACTAGTAAAAGGAATTGAGGTTAATGGTCAGGTATTACTTGATGCACCACCAGCTCCTACTAATGCTCAAGGTATTCAATTAGGATCAGTATCTACTGCTCTTCGTTTTCATAATGATATACTCCACTTTACCAATGGGATGCTATTTCCTGGAACATCTCCTAGCGTTAGTTTTTCATTTTCATCTGTTGATGATGTTTTATCGCCATATGTTCCTAGAGATTTAACTTCATTCTTTGCAGCAACTAGTGTTGGTGTTCCAGATCAGTATCCTGATAGGATTCATAAACCTGTTAGACCTTCTAGTGGACAACAGTACCCTAGAGGTAATCGTGGTAACTAATAAATACAACTATAAAGGACTGTAGGTATCATGCCGTTAAGAAACGTACCCATAACTTATACATTAGACCAACAGAGACAAGAGATAAACAATCTTGCTGTTGATTTTAATGATCTTGACATTAACTTTTCTGAAAAGGTTGATGATAGAGTAAATGCTTTAGTTACTGGAGGAACAGGCATTTCTACTTCTTACGATGATGTTAATAATACTTTATCATTCTCTGTAGATTTTACTGAATTTACTAGTTCTAATATCACAGAAGGTGTAACAAGTAATTTATTCTTTACTACCCCCAGAGCAAACACTGCTATTGATGATAGAGTAACTAAAACTTTTGTAAACAACCTTGGTGTTGATAGTTTAGGAACTTTACAATCTATTAATTTACAACAAGGCAACCTTACCAGAACTGTATCAGCAATTAATTATAATAATCAGAATTGGGATGCAGCATTCAGTTGGGGTAATCATGCTAATGCTGGTTATGTTACATCATTTAGTGAAACAGATACACTTGATAGTGTAACTGATAGAGGTGCAGTAACTACAAATACTATTAATGTAGGTAAACTTAAGACTAACGATATTGAATCTATCACTGCAACAGATAGCATTGTAATGGATGCTGTTGATGTATTTTTAGATGATACTAACTTTAGAGTTGGTAGTTACTCAACTGGATTAGCAAATGACTATGGTGTATTCTTGGAGCAGACAGGTGCTATTGTTGTTAACCACGATGGTGTCGGTGATGTATTTACTTTAAAAGTTGGTGGTACAACTAACTTTAAGATTGGTGGTGATGGTAAATTAAATGATGCATTTATACTCCCTCCAGTTGATGGCGGGGCAGGACAATTTTTGGTTACGAATGGATCTGGACAACTTGGATGGTCCACTCAAAATTCTGCTAGTGTTGAAGTAGGAGATGATCCTCCTGCAGGACCTTCGGAAGGTGACTTATGGTGGGAGAGTGATGCTGGACGTTTGAAGGTTTATTACTCCAACGGATCAAATCCAGCAACATGGATTGATGCATCTCCACCACTATCTGCACCTACTCCAGGATCAGCGATTAGAGATGCTGCTGGAAATATTTCAGCAAATAATAATGCTGTTTTTGCTGATACTAATGGTGATTTTAAAGCACAATTAACTACATCTAGTTATGAACGGATTATGGTTAGTTTGACTTTTGGTTATCTATCTGGTACAGCATCTACTTCTGGATCTGTTATATTACAAAGAGTTGTTTCTGGTACAGCAACAGATATCTTTACTGTTTATTGTCCAGAACCATCGAATTCCAATGGTCCATTTGAATTCCAGTATGTTGATACTCATGGACAAGTACCAAACACATTAATTCAATATCAATTAAAGTTAGATCTTGGTGGTGCTGGAAATAGATCAACTGGAACTACATACAGCAGTCAACTAAACCTTCACGAGATTTAAGAAAATGGCATATACATTTCCAGATACCGCAGGACAACCAACTGATGGATCATTCACCCACGGAGAAGGTGGATTGACATGGGCATGGAATGGATCTAGTTGGATATCTATTGGAGCAAGTAGTGGTGTTGCTGGAGCAGTTGATTTAAATGGATTGAATGATGTTGTACTTAATTCACCAGCTAATGGAGAAATTTTAGAATATAATGGTAGTGCTTGGGTTAATACATCAGCAGGTGGTGCAACTGGTCTAACATCAAGAACTACTGCTTCTGCAACTGCTAATCAACTTGCTAATTTAGGATCTGCCAACCTTGATATTACAGCAGCAAAAACATGTGCTTTATTGAAGATTCAAACTTCTCATGCTTCTTGGGTAACACTTTATACTGATGGCACTAGTAGAACTAATGATGCTACTAGAAATGAAACTACTGATCCATTACCAGGATCTGGTGTAATTGCTGAAATTATTACATCTGATGGTGCCACTCAAATCATTACACCAGGTACTCTTGCTTGGAATAATGATACTACACCAGGGACTACTATATACGCTAAAGTATATAACAAGAGTGGAAATACAGCAGACATTACAGTAACACTCCATTACGTACAATTAGAAGCTTGATATGGCTAGTACTCAAACTCCAATTGGATCACCTGGTACAGGGGATAAGGTATATATTGTAACCTTACATAGTTATGATGATCTAGAAGGATTTTATTCTGATATGTCATCAGATGGGTATCGTCTTCATATGAAGCGTCCTATTAGTAGAAATACACAGTATTGGATGACATCAGCACAAGCAGAAGTAATAAGTGCTGATCCAAGAGTACTTGCATGTGAAGAGAGATATACTGATATACCTGGTGTTGTTACTCAACCTTTTAATCTCGAAACTAATAATACTGAATATAATATTCCTCCTACCACTTTTCGTAAAGATGGAACCTTTGTTAGTAATGATAGGCAATGGGGTCATTTACATGTTGCTGGAGATACTTCTCAAAGAAGAAAAGGATCGTGGGGTGGTGGTTCAGTAACTGATCAATTAGAAATTTTTAATGATGGAGCACATGTTGATATAGTTATTGTTGATAATCCAGTATCTATTGATTGTGCCGAATGGTTGAGTCCTACTACAGGTTTATCTAGATTTGTACAGTATGATTGGTTTAATGAATTAAATCAATATGTTAGTACTATTGATGATGATGGAGAGACTATTCCTAGTGGTTCCTATCTTTCAACTGGGAATTATGTTCCTAATGCTTCTAACGTAACATATCATGGTACTCATGTATGTGGTACTGCTGCTGGTAAATGGTATGGATGGGCACCTGAAGCAAATATCTATAGTTTACAAGTTAACTTGAGTTCTGGTCAAGGAAATCCAGTTAGTTCTCTTTTAGTATTTGATTATCTTCGAGCATTTCATAGACATAAACCAATTAATCCAGTTACAGGTAAGAGAAATCCTACTGTTACAAATCATAGTTGGGGTGCTACTTATGGATTTAATGGAGATAATATTTCTCAATATGCATGGGTTGAGTATCGTGGTGTAACATATGATTCAGCAAATCCTAATCCTTCTGGATGGACACTTGCTGGATTAGAAGCAGATTTTGGAATAGGAGCAAATAAGTATGGTTATGATTATGATAGTGTAGGCAGTAGAATTGATGCTGAAGATGCTGTTAATGATGGTGTAGTAGTTATTGGTGCTGCTGGCAATAATAATCAGTATGCATGTCATTCAGATCCTTCTCATCCATCATATGTAGATTATGATAATAAAGTTTCATTCACTGGTATTGGGTGGATACATTTAAATAGAGGATCTAGTCCTAACAATGCTAAATCTGTTATTACTGTAGGTAACACAGGAAAATCAAAAGATTTTGAAAGAAGATATTCTTCTAACTATGGTCCAGTTTTAGATGTTTGGGCACCAGGAGCATATATTGTTTCTGCTTATAATAGTGGTGGGACACTTGATGGTAAGTATGGAGGTGATAATTACTTCTGGAGGATTAGTGGAACTAGTATGGCATCTCCACAGGTTGCTGGTGTAGCAGCTTGTTTAGCAACAGGTAAAGAAAGGTTTACTAACAGTGATGTCATTGCATTTATTCAACAGCATGGTTTGTATGGTGATATGACATTTAATAGTGCTGGTGGATCAATGTCTGATACTACTTGTGATGGTTCTGGAGCAATGCAGTACTTTGCTAATGATGCACCAGAGTTAAGATGTACAAATCCAAGACCAATATCAGGTATCGTCGATGGATGGTATAAAGAAACATTAAAGGGACATAGGAGACATGAAGAAGTTCCTAACTTTGGAAATGTGCAGTTATATCCTAGAACTAATACGTATTATAGACCAATAGCACAAGAACTTAATAAGAATTTTCCAATATCTGTTACTAACAATGGTAGCACTGAATATATTATAAATGGAGATGATAGATCTACAACACATGTTGATTCTGCTAATGCAACTATTAATGTGAAGAAAGGTGATACTATTACTTTTACTTTAAATGCTGCTACACATCCTTTCTGGATTAGTATTACACAATCAACAGGACAACCATCTTCAGGATTGCAACCTAGTGGTGTAACAAATAATGGAGATGATGTTGGAACTATTACTTGGAATACAACTGGTAATTTAACAGGAACATATTATTATAATTGTGAACATCATGGAGGTATGACAGGACAGATCTTTGTGAACCAATAAATAGAGCAGTATATTATTTTTAACATGGATACATCAAAAATGCGATTGGAATTTGAAAACCAATTAAAAGATTATGCTTACAAGATAAAGAAAGGTGAAGAAGAGATTGCTAAACTCAAAGAATATAAATTAAAACTTGAAGGTGGTTTAGAAACTCTAGATTTACTTGACAAACCTATTCCAGATGTAAACGATGGCAGCAGTCCCAGTCAACATACTAATTGATCAAGGAGCAAACTTCGATACTTCTTTTTATATTACTAATCAAGATGGTACTCCACTCAACATGGCGGGGGATACAGGTGAAGCTGCTTTGAAGAAAAGTTTTTCTGCTCCTGATGAGGATAAGATTCCATTTTCTTTATCTTTTCTTGATAGAACTTTAGGTCATATACAGATTGCATTAACATCTACAGAAACCAATGCTTTGAAAAAGAGAAGATATGTTTATGATATCTTATTGAATTCTCCTAATGATTACAAGACACGAGTTATTGAAGGTCTTGCGGAAATAAATCCTGGGGTATCCTAATGGCATATAATGTCAGACTTGGAAATACTACCCATCGTGTAGCACAGCGTCCATCGCCACAATACACGTTAGATGTTAATTATGAGATTCCATCAAAGTCAACTCAATATACTAATTTAAAATTAGATAATATTGCTAGTCAGTTTGATGGTGTTAAAACAGAATTTGCATTAACTGTCAACGGAGAAACATATTATCCTCTCAATGATGAGCAGTTAATGATTTCTATTAATGATGTAATTCTTGATCCAGGAACAGATTATACTATTTCAGATGACAAACTTGTCTTCACTGTTCCACCAACAACATCAGCACCATTTTTTGGTATTGCATATTCAACAACTGCTGATTTAACAAGGACTCTTAATTATGTTATTGATAGTGGATCCGATCCACTCAATCCAGGGATTAAAGGTAACATGACAATAGATGTTACTGGAGTTATAGAATCATGGACACTTATTACTGAAGAAGAAGGAAACTTAAAGTTAGATATACAGAAGTGTAGTTACGATTCATTCCCAAATTTTACATCTATATGTGGTACAGAATTTCCACAATTAGGTGTATTAAATCAATCTCAAGTAAGAAAGGCAAAGAATGATACCCTTTCTACATGGGATACAAAAGTTTATTCAGGTGATATTTTTCAATTTGAAGTACTCTACTCTATTAATATAAGTAGATTCGTTATCTCTTTGAAGCTTAAACTATAAATACTATTGGATATAAATAAAAATAACCAACATCAGATGTACACGGAGAAAGTTTAGATGGCACTGCTAGTAACCGATAATGGTGAAATTGATTCACTGCGTAATTTACTTAATCAAAATCAGCAAATTCCCAGGAATTTAATTCTGAAGCTGTTCACCACAAATACGTATCCGCAAGAGAGTGATACTCCGTCACAGACTGCTTATTACGAGCCTTATACGACTAACAATACCATTGGATATGGTACTCAACCAGCAACTGGATATAGTCAGATCATTAACTCAAGACATGATCAGGACTATTCACAGCAGTATGGTAAGTTACTGAATGGTAACCGTTGGACAATCCAAACACTTCCACAAGCTGCTGTACAAGTACAAGGTAGTGGTACTGCTACTGAATACGGTATTACTGTAGCATCTAATGCTGAAATTAAAAAAGGTGACTATGTAACTGGTGGTTCTGTAGGTACTGGTGCTTATGTCGTAGACATCGATGGCAACAACCTTCTTTTGAGTGTTAAGAACCAAGGTACATTCACTAACCAAAACCTAGACTTTGGTAAGGGTAGGACAACTGCTTCTTATCCAGAGCAAACATTTGAGTTTAGTGGTCAAGCTGGTGAAGTTTATGGTTATATGCTTGTTCGTGCCAACAACATGCCAACCACAATTCATGGTGTACTAGACGCTGGTACTGCTGCTGCAGGAACACAGATCAGTAAAACAAGTGTTCGTGGTAATATTGGAGATTTCTTCCTTCGTCTTGCTGCTGTTACAAATACAACTGCTTGTACTGGTAGTGCTGGAGAATTTGCAGTTACTGCAACAGCCACAACTGGTATTGCTGTTAAGCAACGTGTAACAGGCACAGGTGTTGCTGCTGGTACTCGTGTTGCTGGTATTGCAGGTACAACAGTTTATCTAGATACTGCACTTACTGGTGCTGTAGCTAATGATCTTACTTTTACAGTTAACGTTGCTGAAAATCTAACCCTAGGAATGGCAGTATCACAGACTGCAACTCCTAATGGTATCGATGCTGGTACAGAAATTACAGGTATTGATTATGAAACTGAAGAAACAGATGGTACTGTTCTTGTTCACTTGAACAATGCTGTTATTGAAACAATTTCTGATAACGCTAACAATGGTACAGTTCTCTTTGACTTTAGTGAAGTTACTGCTACTGCCCATGCTTTGAATGTAGGAGATACAATCTTTATTGCACAAGGTACTGGTAATGCTTCAACTACTGCTAGTACATATACAGTATTTGAAGTCCCTGATGCTAATACATTCACTACAACTCCAGCTCTAGATGGAACTGGATCGTTGACACTTTATAGTGCGATATTCTTCGCTGAAAGATTTACAAATGGTCCTTACGCTATTCAAAACGCAGGTGACCAAATTAAGGTAACATTGAACGTCAGCCTCGACTGATTTGTTCAAATTGATATTTACATTATGGGGGGAATTGCATTGGCAGTTCCCCTTTTTTTCTTTATCACGAAGATTGTAGTTTATGGCGTTTACATACGCTGGTACAGGTAGGTTATTCCCAGTTAGATCTGAAGATTTAATCGGGATCCTTTCCTATAGCTACAGTCCTAGTGTTGGTGACCCTTTTTATTACATAGATAATGGATTAGTAAGTGACCCCACAATTGATTCGTGGGTTATTGCCAATCACGCAAACGTAACTATTCAGAGTGTAGCAAATGACAGGATCGTTGATCTTGTATACTCTGGTGGTACAACAGGTAATTACGTTGATTATGGATCTATAAATGAAATACAGGCAGTAACACAAGACGATTGGGGTCTCATTACTACATCTTCGGATGTCTTCTCATTCGGTACACATAGACTTTCCAGTCTATCAACTTGGAGTGTTCATAAAGATTATGTTGGTGTTGGACATACCTTAATTCGTGGATATACTTACTACAGGTTAGATGCCCCATACCACGGGGATGGACATATGTCCATGTACGGTGTCGCAGACACCTTCTATGTACCTAGTATTGCTACGGATGGGGTTTTACCCCTCCGTAGTCTTACTACGACTCGTACCCTCAAGCATCAGTTAGGAACTGGAACCCTCAAGAAATTCTCTGGAGCGGCTGAAGCATTTACATTTAATCCAGAAGATAAACAGCTATTATTCTCTGTTCATGGCATAGGTGATATTACATTCACACCTAATTGGGTATCACAGGGTACATTATTAACAAGTGGTAATGCGTTAGAAAGAATAGCACCACTTTACGTTGGATCTGGTACTTTACCAACACTATCATCTGCAGGTGAGCAGAGGGTATTTAATTACGATGATGTTTCTCATGCTATATTCGAGAAACGTGACTACGGATCAGTTTCTGCACCAGTTATTGATTCGTGGGTTATTCAATCCCATGCTAATCAAACAATCCAAAGTCTTGCTAATGACAGGATTATTGATTTAGTATACAGTGCTACATCTGGTCAGTATCTAGATCTTGGAACATTATTGACAGATGGAGAGGATACTCCAGAAACTGTACGTGAGGATTGGGAGTATATCTGGCAAGGAACAAGCAGATATGCTATGGGTCTTTACAGTATCGGTGGTGCTGCTAAAGATAACTTTGTACCTAACTGGAATGGTTCTGGTACTGTTAGAGTATATGGTGAAGGTATTGGTAGAACCAAACCTAGATGGATTGCTTATGTCAGGATTAAGGTTTACGGCGATGCTAAACCTAACTTTAGTCTTCTTGCTCCTGGTGGAGGTCATCTATTCACTCTCTCCAATGCTGAACAGAGAAGAACATTTGATTATGAAGGTACAGGTTCTATTTCCACAATCAGTGGTGCTGCAGAATCCTTTACCTTTAATCCAGAAGATCGTCAGGTTCTCTTTGATATTACAGGTCATGGTCACGAGAACTTTATTCCTAACTGGAATTCTCAAGGAACAATATTCTGGACAGGATCTCATATTATCAGGAGTACTGCCCATGAATATGGATCTGGAACTCTATTCAATTTCTCTGGTGGTCAGGAGAATGTTGTTTACGATTACAATCCACTATCTCATGCTATCTTCGAGAAGAGAGATTTTGGTTCTGTATCCAGTCCTGTTGTTGATTCGTGGGTCATACAAGCCCATGCTAACCAGACTATACAAAGTCTAGCAAATGATAGAATTATTGACCTTGTATACACAACAACTACAGGTCAGTATCTAGATTATAAGTATATTCTTATTGATGGTCAAGATTCTCCAGAAACTGTACGAGAGGACTGGGAGTATATTTGGCAAGGTGTCACCCGTTATGCGATGGGAGATCTTGAAGTTAGAGGTGCTGCTACAACTAACTTTAGTCTATCCCATTATGGTGATGGTATCATCAAACTATGGATTCATGGTAGAGGTAGGACTAAACCTAGGTGGGTTGCTTATGTCCGTATCGGAGTACATGGTGAAGGTGATGAATCTGTTGTTAAGGGATTCACAGGTAGTGGTAATCTATTCAACTTTGCTAAAGCAGAGGAGTCTAGAACTTATGATTATGTTGGTTCTGGAGAACTTTATACTCTCAATGGTGCTGCAGAATCTATTGGTGCAAAACCACCAGAAACTACAACAGACATCAAGATTTCTGGTCGTGGTCATGAGAAGTTTATTCCTAATTGGAATTCCTTTGGAACCATACCATTTACTGGATATATTACCGAGAGAACAACATTCCACGAGTATGGATCTGGAGTTCTTTGGGACTTTGGAAGTGGAGGAGAAACAAGAACATACGATTACAATGTTCTTTCTTCACATGCTATATTCGACTACAGAGATTATGGAAATGTCCTATCTCCTGTTGTTGATTCTTGGGTCATACAAGCTCATGCTAATCAAACAATCCAGAGTCTTGCTAATGATCGAATAATAGATCTTGTTTATACTGCAACTACAGGTCAGTATCTAGATTATAACTACATCCTCATTGATGGTCAGGATTCTCCAGAAACTGTTAGAGAAGACTACGAATATATTTGGCAGACTGCTAGTAGATACGCCTTTGGTGATATTCTTATTGGTGGTGCAAGTAAGACTAACTTTAGTCTTCGTCATATTGGATCTGGTTCACTATTCCAGATTGGCGATGCTATGGTCCAGTTCCCCTGGTCCTGGCATGGTACTGCTCTTATTGAAGTTACAGGTGAGGCTGCTCCTGCTGTTACGTATAGAGAAACTGGTAGTGGTGTTCTATACAATCTTACATACAGTGCATTTGCTAGATCATATGATTGGGAAGGAAGAGGTCTCTTCTCAACATTCAGTGGTGCAGCAGAGAGTGTTCTATTCAATGCACGTCCACCATCAGTCGATCTTCAGATATCTGGTGCTGCTGGATACAGCTTCACACCAAATTGGAACTCCTTTGGAACTCTACCAGTTACTGGTATTGCAACAGAGAAATATGGTCCTCATTACAGCGGTAGTGGTGTTCTATTCGACCTATCTACCTTCCAGGAGAGACGTGTATACAGTTACGGTGAGTCCTCTGTTGACTGGTTCATTGGAAGAGATTATGGTTCAGTTGCATCACCTGTTGTTGATTCTTGGGTTATTCAGAATCATGCAAATGTGGTTATTGAAACCATTAAAGATGAATTCATACAAGATCTTGTATATACAGAAACATCAGGTGCTTATCTAGATTACGGTCATATCGAGATACCTCAAACTGTATCTGGATTGCCTGGTCCTATTAATCCAGCAGATGCAACGGAAGATTATCAATGGATTATCGATCCATTCTTATCTTCTACCATCTACCCATTTGGTGCATTCAAGATTGGTGGCGAAGCTTACACACCATTCGGATTTGCTCACTCAACAACCTTCGATTACACATCAGGTAGAAGGGCAGACATTCAGGTTGATGGTTGGGTTGAAGTTCGCTTCCCACCATCACATTCTGGATCGGGTTACATTTATATTGGTGTTGGCGATTACGTCAAATACAACTTCAGTCTACGTACATTTGGTAGTGGATCTGCCACTATTTCGGGTGCTGGTTCTGAATCTAGAACTTATGCTCCATACATTGGATCTGGAAGACTTTATGGATTTGGTGGTCTTGTCGAATCCACCTTGGTTGCTACTGTACCAGAAGGAACTGTCAAGGTTTCTGGTCAAGTTACAGAGAAGAGAACAGCATATATTCATGGTTCTGGTGTTATCTCAACACTTTCTGGTGCTGCCGAATCTGTTGCGTTCAGTCCAGACGAAGAGCAGATGCTCTTCTCCTTCTTGGGCAGAAGAATTTCCGAGAAGACAACTGTCAGAGAAATCAGCAAGGGTGGAGTTATTACTCTATCTGGAGCAGGAGTCGAGACAGTTGCAATTGCAGAATTCTCTCAAGGTGTTGTTACACTATCTGGTATTGCAACAGAGAAGATTGCTCCTCTGTACATCGGTACTGGAAATATTTCCACTCTATCAGGTGCAGCAGAAGCAGTCACCTACAATCCAGAGGATATCACAACTCTCTTCGATATTCTTGGATTTGGTGCTCAAAGAGTTGCATACTCACCAATACCAGGAGATGGATTACTTTCTATCTTTGGTACTTCTGGAGATCCATTACTTACATTTGCAGAGTCTGGATCTGGAGTTATCAGTACAACAGGTATTGCTCATACTTCCAATACAGATGTTACCACAGGAGATGGTGTTATATTCTCCAGTGGATTTGGTGGAGAAGCAAGAACCATCAAACTCCCACCAATGCGGGAGGCACATATTCTCTTCAGTGGTACTGGAGAAGAGAGAGTTTCTTACAATCCACCAGAAGAAGGAACAGAAGTTATACTATCTGGTACTGCATCCGAGAGATACATACCCAACTGGAATGGTTCTGGTACATTACCACTTTATGGTCAGGGTCTGGAATCTCATACCGAGGTATACACAGGAGACGGTTACATCTTCTCCAATGGAATCGGTGGAGAATCTATTACTGTCAAGGTTCCTGCTATACAAGCAGATCTTCTCTTTGTTGGAACCAGACTTTCAGAGAAAACAACTGTACGTGAGATTGGATCTGGAGTTCTTTATAACTTCTCTGGTGCTTCAGTCACTACATCTATTGCAGAAATTTCAGAAGGTCTATTCACCATTAGTGGTGTTGGTATTGAGAAACATACAGAGAATTATGTTGGTACTGGTAGAATTTCTACACTATCAGGTGCAGCAGAATCTGTTACCTTCAACCCAGAAGATCTTACAACACTCTTCGATATTGCTGGCAGATCTACCAGCAGGACTGCCAAGTCCGAGGTCAAGAGAATCGAGATGCAGATTGGTTCTACTGCAGAACCTGTATTCTTCATCCCAGATTATCCAGGTTATGGTGTTATACCTGTATCTGGTGATAGTATTATCAGGATTTCTCTTCGTGTCATTGGTAGTGGTAGTATATCCACTCTATCTGGTGCTGCTGAATCCTTTACTTATAATCCAGACGATATCACAACTCTCTTTGATATTGCTGGTATTGGTACTTACAGAACAACCAAATCTGAAGTCAAGAGAATTGAATCTAGTATCTTTGGTGCTGCTTGGCCAGTTAAATTCATTCCTCACTGGAGAGGTGAAGGTGTTATTGATGTATATGGTGATGGTCACGCATCTCAAACCAAGGTATACACTGGTTCTGGATTTATATCTACTCTATCTGGTGCTGCTGAATCCTTCACAGTTAATCCTCCAGATCAGACTACTCTATTCGAGTACAAAGGTACAAGGATTAGTGAGAAAACCACAGTTAGAGAACTTGGTACAGGTAGTCTTTGGAATTGGGGTGACGTTGGAGTTAATGTTACCTTTGCTCCTAAAGGAGATGGTCTATTCAAGATTGATGGATTCATCGAAGAACGGAGATCTGTCAGTGAAATTGGATCTGGAATTCTTTGGGACTTCGGTAATGGTGACGTTCGCTTCACATATTCTTGGGAAGGATCGGGTCTTATCGATCTCGTTGGAGATGCCCATGCTTCCAATACAGATGTTGCAATTGGATCTGGAAGACTTTATGGTCTTGCTGGTGCTGCAGAATCTACAGCATTCGTACCTGGAATCGAAGTCAATACTCTATTCGTTACAGGCGAAGCACATATTGTTATTACAGTATCCCATGTTGGATTTGGAAACATTTCCACACTTTCGGGAGCAGCAGAATCCTTTACTTACAATCCAGAAGATCGTACAGTTCTATTCGATATTCTTGGACGGTCAAGCAACAAAGTTACCAAACATTACACTGTTGATGATGAACTTGGTACTCTTTATGGATCTGCTCACGAATCCTTCACTAGAGCAACATACGAAGCAGAAGTTGATATTACAACTAATGGTGATGGAGATGAAAGATTTGTTATTACTGAAGAAGGTTCAGGTTCCATCTCTACCTTCAGTGGAGCAGCAGAATGTGTTGCCTTCAGTCCAGATGAGGAGCATATGCTCTTCTCCTTCAATGGACGTGGACATGTCATTCGCACGAGAGCATACCTCGGTCAAATTGAGGTTCTTATTACTGGTGTTGCTATCACCAATCCACCTTGGGGATATCACCGAGGTTCAGGTGAAATGTTTATCAAAGGTGCTTCTGATATCGAATTTATTCATGCAGCACCTGCTAGAACATACGGATGGATTGTATAAAATTTATAAATAAAGCTGGTATCCTAGTAAGGTTTATTAATGACAACCCAGGTACAATTTAGACGAGGTTCTACCCAGGACCATGCTCTTTTCACTGGAGCAGCTGGAGAATTGACAATTGATACCGACAAGAATATGGCCGTCATTCATGACGGAACTACTACTGGCGGTTTCGATGTCTTTCGAGCAAGATGGGAATTAATTAATTCTAGTCAGGTTCTTGGTACTAGTTTAAGGTATCTTGTTGATTCTTCTAGTGGACCATTGACATTAACTTTACCTCTGTACAACAATAAGTTAGTACCGAAGTCTGGTGATGTTATTGAGTTTATAGATATCAATTTCACATGGGATATAAATAATGTTACAATTGTAGATCCTGACGGAAGACAGTTTCAAAATACATTTGAAGTAGTTTCTTCCCCTTTGATATTTGATTTGAAAGGAGCGAGAGTACAACTAATTTGGGACGGAACCTACTGGAGGGTAATCGTATGAGTATGTTCATCAGCGAAAGCTACAGAGCAAATAGTGGTAGTGGAGGAGGATCTCCTAATAACTACCAACTAGGAAACGATTTTACTATTCATGCGTTACGTCGAGATGATGATGGTATGCTTCACTATACCAAAATCAGAAGTATTGATGATGAAGTTGCAGATTTTTATCGTTTAGATGGAACCCCATATCTAGATATTGCTACTGGTATCTATGATTATGTCGATGAGACTACAGAAGAAAAATCTTATAAGAATCATCCACAAGATAAATACCAACAGTATAGATTTGATAGCCGCAAAGTAATGTATTTTATTGACAGTGATGGCTACCTTTGCATACGATTTAATTCAAATTATGATTACACCACCGAAGGACCCAAATAATTAGGTAACATAAACATGGCAGATTTCAGATTAGGCAGACTTAAGTTTAATTGGAGGGGTGACTGGACGGTTGCCACTGCATATGTCATCGATGACATAGTTAAGTTCGGTGCCAACACTTACGTTTGTACTACAAACCACACGTCCGTAACGTCAGAAGCTGATTGGTATTCAACTGATCTCGCTTCATGGTCTTTACATACAGAAGGTTTGTTCAATCGTGGTGATTGGGCAGCATCTCAATTCTATAGACTTAATGATATCGTTAAGTACGGTAACGATCAATATAGAGTTACGACTGCTCATAGTTCAAGTGGGTCTTTCACTAGTGCTAATTTTGTTTCATATATTCAAGGTCTAAAGTTTGAAGATTCTTGGGATAATGGAACTGAATATCAGCAAGGTGATATTGTTGTTTACGGTGGTTATACATACGTTTCTAAAACAACTAACACTGCTATTGCGCCTAATACCAGTATTGATGTTAACTGGGAAATTCTAACAACTGGATTTAAAGTTGTTGGTAACTGGGATTCTGGTACTGCTTATAAGCCTGGTGACGTTGTATTACTTGGTGGTAATTCTTACGTTGCTAAAATTACAAATACTAATTCACTTCCTTCTTCTACTAACAACAACTGGGATTTCGTTGTTGGAGGTTTCACGTGGAGAGGAACATGGGATCAATCAACAGACTATAACCCTGGAGATGCAGTTGCAAGAAACAGCAACTCCTATATTTGTGTATCTGCCTCAAATAATAATCCACCTGAAACAGATAATACTGGTACTTACTGGAATTCTCTTGCTCAAGGTGCTCAATCAAATGTTCTGACAACTGGTGGTGATATTCTTTATGTTGGTGGTGCTGGTTCTTCACGATTACCTATTGGAGATGCAGGTAATGTTCTCACAGTTGATGGTGGATATCCTACATGGAAGAAGAATTCTGTTACACAGAAAGTTTATTACGTAACACCTGATGGTAGTGATACCAATAATGGTGAAAACATTACACAAGCATTTGCAACTGTTAGACATGCTTGTGATAATATCACAGGTCCTGCAACTCTTTATGTTAAAGCAGGTACATATCTTGAAACTCTACCAATAATCGTTCCTGAATATGTTTCGATTGTTGGAGACAACATGAGAACTACCATGATTAAGCCTGATACAGGCAATGCTAGTTCTACACAAAAGGTTACTCTAGCGCAGGTTCCTGCTCCTAGTGCACGTGTTCGTGGTGAAATTGTTACTAACGGTACGCAAGGAGCTCATACTTTTGTTAATGCTTCTGCTGGTTGTATTGCGATAACTGGTGCTGGTACATTAGATGTTTCTGATGCTGCTTATGATCCTGATACTGGTGTATTGACATTAACTAGTGTTGGACATGGTTTAAGTGCTTCTGATACAGTTACTATTGCTGCAGGTTCTCTAACATTTACATGTGCTAGAGATGGACATGGTTCTACACATGCTTATCCACGTGCTACAGACCCTGCTCATAATACTGCTCTTGCAGTTAGTTTGAGTGGTGATGATCAATTTACTGTTAATGTTGGCATAGCAAACAAAGAAGCTATGATTCTTGATGATCAATCAGGTGGTTCTGTTCTAGTTCTTAAGCCAACTAAAGGTGGTAACTGGACATCATTAGATACATTTGATGATGGTGTTAGTGGTATTGGTGTTAGTGGTCAAGTTGTCGTTAATAACGAGCATTCTACAATGTTCTTCATGAGTAATAAAACCATGATGAAGGACCTTGTACTTGATGGAATGGATGGTTTCTCACCATCAGGTTCCGATCCTAAAGATTTGGATACTGCTACGATTCAAGGTGTATTCTTACGTCTTAACCCTAATTCAAAAGCAATTAAATCCCCATACATTTCACAGTGTTCCTGCTTCTCTAATGCTGGAGTTGGAGCAATTGTTGATGGTAGTGTTCACGATAAGTTTAATAGTGACGCAGAACCATCCAACAAGACAATGTTGTTTGACTCCTTCTCACAGATCCATAGTGGTGGTGGTGTAGGATTCTGGGTTACTGGTAACAGTTATGCAGAAATTGTTTCTTGCTTCACATACTATGCACATATTTCTTATTGTGCATCTAATGGTGGTCAGATTCGTTCTCTTGCAGGTAACTCTTCTTGGGGTACATACGGTATTGTTGCTGCTGGATATAACCAGACAGAAACAACAATTGATGGTTGGATCGATGGTTTAGAATTAAACTATGTTGCAACTACTCTATCTACTGCTCCTGCTTCACAGTTTGATACTGCTGAACAGATTGTGGGTGGTACTTCAGGTGCTGTTGGAGAAGTATTGAGTCATCAGCCTAGTGCTGATAAGGTTCTATACCGTCCGTTGAAAGGAACATTCGCACAGAATGAAGTTATCACAGGACAAACTTCTGGTTGTACTGCAACATTGGTTAATAATACTGATGCACAGAAAGGTCAGGATGGATTTACTATAATCTTGGGTGGTCTGACTGCAGCACCAAATATTGGTGGTTCAATTGAATTTGTTACAGGTCCTGGTAATGCTGGAGAGGATGCATTTACATATGTTATCTCTAATTCTTCTTATCTACCTCCATCAGGACGTGGTGAGTTGACAGTAAATAGAGCACTATTAGGTTCTACTGCTGCTACTCATGATGGTTTGAATACAGTTATTCGTTATCAGAATGCTGGTGCTACTAGTTTGACTTCTGATATTTCAACAGACAGTGCTACAATTATTAGTGTTGCTAGTATTAACAATCTGAATACAGGTGGTTATGCTATTATCGATGATGAAATGATTCAAATTGTTTCATTCCCAACATCAAACTCTGTTGAAGTTGTACGAGGAGTTGAAGGAACTACTGCTGCTGTACACAATAATGGTACAACAATAACTGGTTTAGCTATTAAAGTTCCTGCTGAAACAACAACATTACGGGATCTTGATGGTACAGAACAAATTATTCTTGTTCTATCTGCAACAGGAACTTCTGCTAACGATTATATCAAGATTGATGATGAGTTTATGCAAGTTACAAACTCTGTTACACTCACAACTGGTACTGTAACACTTGTTCTTGCTGAAGAAAAAGCTGCTGATTCATATGATAGGCAAGCTACAAAGATTAGATACTTGTATTCCCAAGTACGTCTAACAGGTCACGACTTCTTGGACGTTGGTACGGGAACAAAAACACAAACAAATTTCCCAGGATTCCCAACACAGGACCCTGCACCTGGTAATGAGATTAATGAATCTGCACCTGGACGTGTATTCTATGTGTCTACAGACCAAGATGGAAACTTTAGGGTTGGTAAGTACTTCCGAGTTAACCAGGCAACTGGTGCTACAACGTTGAATGCATCATCCTTCGATCTATCTGGTCTATCATCTTTGAGATTGGGTTCTATTGGTGCCCAAATTGGTGAGAGCATTAGTGAGTTCTCATCTGACGTTACATTATCTGCTAACAGTAATTCAAAGTGTCCTACACAGAAAGCTGTTAAATCATACGTTGATACAAAAACCAAGACCAAAGGTTTCACCTTCTGGGCGGGTTCAATGTGATCCCTGAATTTTATAAATATCAATAGACAACTACTAACTAGACATTAGATTTAATACGGAGAACTTACAATGGCTTCTGGAATTTTGGGGACACAATCATCGCTCCTCGCAAACACTTTAACAACTGTATATACAGTACCTGCTGATGTAGTATCGTATTGCAATTTTAACATTGTCAATACTAATGCTACTCCTGTTACGGTTCGTGTTGCTCTTTCGGCAACTGGTACACCAACTGCAGCAGAGTATATTGAATACAATGCTGAAATTGGAGGCAATGGTGTTCTGGAAAGAACTGGTATTGCTTTACAAACAGGAAAGAACTTGGTTGCTTTCTCGAATACCGCTAACGTAAGTATATCGGTATATGGCGTTGAAGAGGCTAACTAATAAATAATACAATAAGGAGCAATTAAACAAATGGGACGTTCACTTTCCGCAGTTACTGACACACGAACAACGGTTGCTGTTACCACAAATCACAACATCTTATCAGGAGAAATTCTTTTGATTGACACTACTGCTGGTACAGAACTCACTTTAACCCTTCCCGCTAACCCTAGGGCTGGCGATAGAGTTAATTTGATTGATGCAGCAGGACAATGTGGCACAACAAAAGCAATTATAGCAAGAAATGGCAATAAGATCGCTGCACTTGCAGAAGACCTAGATTTTGACATCAAGAACACTTCACTTGAGTTTATCTATACTGGTTCTTCATATGGTTGGTCTATCCTTTCCAACTAATCCACGGAGGGATTAATAAATGTCTAGTTTAAGAAGTCTGTTAGATGTAGCAGACGCTACAAATATACCAACAACAACGTATTACGGTCCCCCTAATGCTCACGAATTGTTTTATCGTGGAGGTCATTGTTGGCAGTACGAAAGTTCCCATAACTATGAATGGGCAGGTTGGGCTTGGTGCGTTCCTGCCGTTTGTGTATGTCGGATCAAGTTTGAAATCTGGGGCGGCGGCGGTGGCGGCGGCGGTTCTTGCTGCTGCATGGGTGGTGTCAACGGTTATGCTGGTGCCTATAATAAAACTACTGTTTGTGCAACTCCTCAAGGAGTTACAGAGTTAGATAATTGCTGCTATTTCTTCTGTGTAGGAACCATTACATGTAGACACCCAGGAAACGGTGGTTTTGATGGTTGTTCATCCTATGTGAATGGTCCAGGTTTAAGTAACTTCTGTGCTTGTGGAGGATGTCACGGTTACTCATGTTGCTTCCACCATGGTCATAGTGCTTTTGGTTGCCGTACCAGAATGAACTGGCAGACAGGTGAACCTTGGAACAGGTGGCAAACCAACTGCTGGTGTAAAGAAAGAGAATGTCGTGATGAATGCTGTGAAGCAGGTAAAGAATATTGGGGTCTAGTAGGATCCTTTAACCAGTCTGACTGCTTTGATTGCGGTAACTGGTGTATGATGAAATGGATTATTCCAACCAGTGCTTATCAAGAGGGTAAATTCGGAACCCATCACTTCATGTCACGTTGTGCTATGGCATCATGTGGACGTGAATATACACAGTGGATGGAAGGAATGAACGGTGGTATTTCAAGTGATTGTCATCGTAACGGTCCTCCAGGAATGGGTGGTTTCTCTTCTGAAACGTTTGGTGGCGGTTGCTGCTGTGGTTCTGAAGGTGCTGCAGGTCTCGTGAAGGTCACATACTACTGCAAGGAGTAATTTACAACTATGGCTAATTTAAGAGGATTATTAGGAAAAGAGTTTGCATCTACATTACCAGATGCAGTTTCCAAGTATGGTACATACTCCAAAGTAAGGGACGGTAAAGTTCATAACTTTATGTCTTACTGTAATATGCATAACTGTGATGATAGTTATCGTCATTATTACATGCAGTATTGGTGTGTTCCTTGCGGTACTACTTCTATAACCTGGGAAATCTGGGGTGGAGGTGGTTCAGGCGGTGGTGCTTGCTGCTGTCAGCAGGGTGTTCCAGGTGGTTCTGGTGCCTATGCAAGAAAGACACTTCATTATCCTGAAATTCAGGGTGGATGGTGTTATTGCATGTATGTTGCTTCTTCTACATGCTGCTCACAGTGCTGCTGTGGTATTCGTGGTTGTAAAACATATGTTTGTGGATGTAATTTAAGTAATTTCTGTGTAGAAGGTGGTCTCCCTGGTAAGACATGCTGTTATGCATTCTGGGATACTACTTACAGATGCCAACCTCGTGTTGACTGGGGTGGTAATAAGGATGAAGGTTCAAGACTTCAAGGCACACAATCTGATGATCCAGGATATGGACATTGGAACAGAGTTAATGATTGCTCTTGTTACTTTGGTGCTGATTTTGGTGTACCTGGAAGAACAGGATTCTTCAACACATATTGTACACAAAACAATTGTTATGCAAAATTAGGATTGCCTTATCCTGCTAAACTTATTGATGATATGGGTGGTCACCTTACTGTCAATAACCGTGGTAATGCTTGTAACCAAGAACAAGCCTATTGCGCTGGAACAACACCTTGGGCATACAGTGATAACTGTAATGGTGGTCCTGGAATGCCTGGAGTAGGTGCTCCATCCGCAACATCTTGTGGTGGTTCATGCTGCTACGGTCGAAGAGGTGTCGGTGGTATGATTAAAGTTACTCTATGCTCTTGCTGGTTAGGAGTAGACAATAACTGTGCATACTACTTCTGTAACTAAATAGCATACAATAAGGAAGAACTAAAACAATGGCAACAAATTTACGAGATCTACTAGGATTTGTATCAACAGAGTCAATTAAAGCATTGGCTGTATCTGATACTCATACAAAAGTTCCACCTTTTCCTTCCAAAGGTTATTGCGTTCAATATATCGCTACTAATTGTGGTGCTAACTGCGATAATAGAGAATTAAACGATATTAACTATTACAGTTATACTGACTGGACAGTTCCTGCTGACGTTGATGAAATCATCTTCGAGGCTTGGGGAGGCGGCGGTGGCGGTGGATCAGGTTGCTGTTGTTCATATGGTATTCCTGGTTCTTCTGGTGCTTATGCATATAAAAAATTGCATGGAGTAGAAGTTGTTGAAGGATGTTCATATGAAATTGCAATTGGACCTGGTGGTTGTGGTTTTAGTGGACCACAATGTGGTGACCAAGGTTGCACTACTTATATAACAGGATTCAGTTTAACTAACTTCTGTGCTGAAGGTGGTTTTGGTGGTTGTTCTTGTTGCAATATGTGCTGCTGCTCATGGAAGGTAATTGATCCTTCTGGTTCTGGTACATGTCCTGGAGGTCCTTGTGCACTCTACTATGGTGCTGATGGTGGTTACCATGGTAACGCTGGTGCTGGATATCTATTCTGTCACGACAACCGTTGTTTTAATAAGCAACATCTTCCTTATCCTGGTGGATTGGTTAATGGTAAGGGTGGTTGGTTGCCAACTACACAATGTGAAAGTAGTGGATGTGGATATTGTATGATGCATTGGGGTCAATCTCAATTGCAGTGGGGTGGTAATTACTCCGACAATAACTATATTCCTGGTGTTGGAGGAGCATCTGCTTGGACATGTGGTGGTGGATGTTGTCGTGCTACAAACGGTTTACCTGGTTTGGTACGTATTAGTTATCGTTACAAGGGTGCTTGTTACGGTAACGCATAATCACTACACTCAATCAACAAAATTTTTTATAAATACTTAAAGCAAAACGAGGATTAGGTTTTAACAATGGCGAAGATTACAAAAACATTCGATTACGTAGTACCAGATGAGTATCTTGGTCAATCAGGAACAGGTACTGCAAGTTGGACTTATGAAGGTCCCGCTTTCCTGTGGGTATTCGTTCGCAATAGCGATGGTGCCTGGTTAGCGAACCAATCATACATTCCAGCAAGGACTGCAACAGACCAGCAAGGTCCTGCTTCTATTAGAGCAGGTCTTGACGAGACAGCAATTCTTCTAGATGTTGCTAATGACGATACAGATGCTTTACTTGCATCACTTCTCATTGGTAAAGATACTGGTGAAGGTGCTGGATGGGCACAAAAAGAATACGCATTCACTGACGACAATGATGGTCGTACAACTGGCGAAGTTTATTACAAGCATGCAGATCCTATTCCTCCTGATCATGCTTATGAAGTAAGTGAAATCAAGTATGATCTTGCTGCTGGAGAGTGGGTAACACCATTCCCATGGCATAAGCCTTGGATTACAATTGAACAGCATACAGATGTGCGTGACAGTGCTGTAACTGGTGCTACAACACGTTTGAATGAAAATAGGGCAAACCTAGTTGCTGCACAAATTACTGCTGCTGAAGCATATATTGCTGAAATGACTAATCTTTATACCAAGTATGCTGGTATTGAACCACATATGATTGGATTCCCCGACGATCCTACAACAACATGGCGTGAAGATTATGACTACAATACAGATATTGATGGTCTATTGTAAATAAAAGTTTTACGTTAGCGTTAAGAGACCCTACGGGGTCTCTTTTTTTGTGCATAAATAGTAGTGTGATTGGTTTATTATGCTAAAATATCCTGATGTAAGAGACTATATCTTTGTTCATGACTTGCTTTCTGAAGAAGAATGTGACAAGATTATAGCAAGACTCAATAAAAGAAATAAGTGGCGAGAACATAAATGGTATGATGCTGCTGAATTTGATTATAAAAATCATTCAGATTTTGATACCTGTTCTGATCATCGTTCCATAGGAATGATTACCCCAAAATTTAATGAGTTATTAGAAGCATATAGTAAAAAATATACTGATAAAGAGAATACAAATTCTGATATTAATTGGGCTAGAGTTAGTCCTATTAAATTTAATAGATATTCTGTTGGTCAAAGTATAGAAGCACATCATGATCATATTCATGATATGTTTGATGGAAATATTAGAGGTATACCAGTTAGTAGTATAATCGGAGTGTTAAATGATGATTATGAGGGTGGTGAATTGATTTTTTGGAATCAGCATCATGTACCTTTAAAGAAAGGACAAGTTGCAGTGTTTCCATCAGTATTTTTATTCCCCCATTCCGTTAATGCCGTAATTAGAGGAGTACGGTATTCATGGGCATGTTTCTGTGCATAGTTGTTTTTACCCCATATAAATAATAGTATATTGATTCGTTATTATGAGACCTAAATCATTTTTTGTTAATGGCGGTGCTGGACGTTGCTTGTGTTCTATACCTGCATTAGAAAAATATCAGGAAGACCACCCAGATGAAGATTTTCTGATCATCTGTGAAGGTGGTACAGATATGTTTAAGGGTCATCCTACTTTGTATAACAAAGTATATGATTCATGGCATAAAAATCTTTTTAGAGATTATGTAAAAGATACTGATATAAAGACCACCGAACCATATAGGATTTGGGAGTATTACAATCAGAAGTGTAATCTATCTCAAGCGTTTGATATAGATATTAACAATAAAGGTATTAGAGATTTACCAGTTCCTACTGTTAAGTTAAACCGAGAGGAAATAATTAATGGTAAATTTATTTGTGCTGAAGTAAGACAAAAGACTAATAAAAAGAAAACTGTTGTATTCCAACCATTTGGTAGGGGTGCTTCGCAGATGGGTAATATAATTGGTGATGCATCTGGTAGAAGTTTTGAGTATGGTAATGTAGTCAGTTTAATGAAGAGACTACAGAAGAAATATTCTATTATATTAATGTCAGAATTTGGTTTTGACTTTGAGAAGGAAGGTCTTAAGGATACAGTTTCATTTCCTGCTGGACAGCAGGTTCCTATTAGAGCATGGCTTGGAATTATTAAGGAAGCAGATGTATTCCTTGGTTGCGATTCAGTTGGTCAACATATGGCACTTGCTGTAGATACACCTGCTGTAGTTGTAACTGGATCTACATTTGGTGTGAATATTAGTTATCCAGATCATGATAAGTTTGATGTACTTGATATGGGTGGTGATTTGAGGATGTATGATCCTATTAGAATTACTCCTGATGAAGAATCATCAAGAACAAATGATGGTATTATGGCAATGAACGGTAAAGTTGAAGAAGTTATTGTCAAATCAGTTGACAAATTTATGAATAAGTATTATGTACAACCTGAAACTGAAATAGTTTTGCCAGATAACATGTGTGGACCAGAAGGTTGTCCTCCTGGTGGATCACCAAAACAAAGTTCTGGACCACCTGCTCTTAAAGGAGCAGAATTATCTGGACCACCAGATGGAATGAATTCTGATTTCAAAGTTCCTGCTTTGGCACCAGAACCAAAGAAAGGATTCTCTATAAAAAATAAGTGAGGTATTATTAATGTCTGTTATTGTATCGTGTGCCCGTGGTCATAACTCTAGTACCACACTAATGGTAGATGGAGAAATAATTTTCTATCTAGAAGAAGAAAGATTGACAAGAAACAAATATGATGGAGCACCTCTTGTTGGTTTGATGAAAGTCTTTGATTATGTTGATAAGATTGATCATCTTGTTGTTTGTCATACTCATCGTGCTGGTCCTCAACTTGATTGGTGTGGAGAAGATGCTTATCATGGAATTGTTAGAAAATTAGCAAGAAAGAAATTTGAATTTGAAGTACATAATATTGATATAGTTCATCATGAATTACATGCTGCAGCAGCATTCTTTAATTCTGGGTTTGAAACAGCAACATGTGTAGTTGCGGATGGTGCTGGTAGTTTTCTTCAGATGGAAGGATGTCCAGATGTAGCATATGAATTTGAGACTATATTCCAAGCAGAATATCCTTGTGAATTTGATACTGTGTATAAACATGTTGGTACTAAAGCAGCTATTGGTTGTCACGAAATAGAGGATAATGTATTCTTAACAGAGTATCCTGGTCATACTAAAATGTATGAGGCAGTAACACAATACTGTGGGTTCCCTGCTATTGAAGCAGGTAAACTTATGGGTCTTGCTCCATATGGAAAACCTAATGATGATATTCCATCATTCTTTACTGAAGATGGTTGGGGTAATAGAAATTTAATTGTTCCAACTTATCCTAATGCTGCTCAAATAAATGTTTTTAGATATGATCTTTTTAAGGATGATGTTAAACAGCATCAACCAGGACAGTATACTGATTTACAAAAAGATTTAGCATATAAGATTCAAGAACAATCATCTGATCGTATGTGTGATCTTATTCAAAAAGCAGTTGATCTAACTGACGAAAAGAATATTTGTATTTCTGGTGGTTATGGTCTTAACTGTGTAGCAAACTATAAGTATTGGGAACGTTTCCCTGATCTAAACATCTACTGCGAACCTATTTCACATGATGGTGGTACATCAGTTGGTGGAGCATATTATATTCATTATAAGGAATCTGGTGATGAGAAACCAAGAAAGAGAACATCAGTATACTATGGTCCTCAATATGATCCAAAATCTTATGAAGATCAGATAAAAGATCTGGAAGTAAAAGATGTATCATATGATGATGTTGCTGCACTTATCCGTGAAGGTAATATTGTTACTATCTTCCAAGGAAAATCTGAAGGTGGTCCACGTGCTTTAGGTAATCGTTCTATCCTATTTGATCCAACCATTAAGGATGGTAAAGATATTGTTAATACGGTTAAGCATAGAGAGTGGTTTAGACCATTTGCATGTTCTATCAAAGAAGAGAAAGTTCATGAATGGTTCGATCTTAAAGGAAGAGATAAGACACCATTTATGATGTATGCTGTTAAGTGTCATGAAGGTATAGAAGAGAAGATACCATCAGTAATTCATGTTGATGGTACATGTCGTATTCAAACTGTAACTGAAGAAGAAAATGAGCATTACTATAAACTCATTAATGCTTTCGAGAAAATTACAGATGTACCTATTCTCTTTAACACTAGTTTTAATCTTGGAGGAGATCCTTTGGTTGAAACTATTGAGGATGCACTTGATACATTAAGTCGAAGTGATATTGAATACATGTATCTTCCAGAGATTGGGAAGTTAGTTAAAGTTCCTAACGAATGAAGATAGTTTTTGTTAATGGTTGCTTTGACGTTCTTCACCCAGGACACATTAAACTTTTTCAATACGCAAAGTCTCTTGGCGATTATTTAATAGTCGCCATAGATTCTGATGAGAAAGTAGCATTAGATAAAGGACCAGATAGACCTATCTTTACATTAGAAGATAGGAGGTTTGTACTGGAATCAATTGAATGTATTGATATAGTTCACACATTCAATAGTAGGGAAGGTTTAGAAAACTTGCTAGAATGTATAAAACCTGATATACTGGTTGTCGGATCTGATTGGAAAAATGGAGTTGTAGTAGGTCGTGAGCATGCAAAAGAAGTTAAATTCTTTGACAGGGTTGGAGACTACTCCACCAGTCGTACAATTCAAGGTACTCGTTATAGGTGAGACCTGTGTAGACAGATATGTCTACGGTGAGTGCTCTAGGATGAGTCCAGAGGCACCTGTACCTGTTATGGAGTACATTGAGACCAAAGAGTCAGAAGGGATGGCGTGGAACGTAAGAAACAACCTTCTGTCGTTTGGTTGTGATGTGTATATCATGACTAATGAATTAAAACCCATCAAGACTAGGTATGTTGATAGACGTTCTAATCAACAGTTAATGAGACTTGATGAAAATGATGAAGTAGCTGATTTTGGGTGGGATTTACCAGAAAAAGATTACCCTAGTAATTACACTAATACTCATCATAATGCTAATCCATTAGGTGATCCATTTGATGCTTTGGTTATTTCTGATTACAACAAAGGATATCTTTCAGAAGAAAAGATATTTGAATTGGTTGAATGGTTTGATGGTCCTGTCTTTATTGATAGTAAGAAGACTAAACTACCAAAGAAAAATTGTTATCTTAAAATTAATGAGACAGAGCATAAAAAGTTAATAGGTAAATATAAAAATCTAATAGTAACACATGGTTCTCGTGGAGCAATATATAAGGATATTCATTACATGGGTTTTAAAGTTCCAACCTTTGATGTATCTGGAGCAGGAGATACTTTTCTTGCTGCATTAACATATTATTATTTGGAAACACTATCAATAGAAAAAGCATTACCTTATGCAAATAAAGCAGCATCTATTGCTGTACAACATCCTGGAACATATGTCCTTACTGGAGAAGACGTAAATGAAATACAAAACTTACGTAATTGATATTGATGGTACTATAAGTAATTGTCCTATGGGACAGTATGAATTATCTGTACCTATGATGGATAGGATTGAATATATTAATGAACTATATGATAAAGGACATACTATCAAATATCTAACTGCACGAGGTATGGGAAGACATCATGATATTGTCAACAAAGTATATGAACAATTTTATGAGTTAACCGAACAACAATTACAAGAATGGGGGTGTAAATACCACGAATTAATAATGGGAAAACCCTCTGGTGACCACTACATAGATGATAAGGGAGTAAATGCTAATGAATTCTTCGAGCCAAGATATTAAACTAGTACATAAAGGTTGGGGATTTGAGAAGTGGATCACCAACAGTGAGAAGTATTGTGGTAAACTCCTTTACTTTGTTAAGGATAAGTGCTGTTCATATCATTACCATAAAATAAAGACAGAGACATTTTATCTTCAGTCTGGATCGATTAAATTACTTTATGGAATGAATGATGACTTTTCTAAAGCATCGTATACATATCTACGACCAGGTGATAAATTTGAGATACCACCTGGTATGAGACATATGATGATTGCTATTGAAGACAGTGAATTATTTGAATTTTCTACACAACACTTTGAAGAAGATAGTTATAGAATAATTAAGGGTGATTGAATTCAGTATGTAGTTTAGCATCTGCGAGTGATGCTGCCATCTGCCATGCAATTTCACCTGAAACCATATGTTCATCACAATAGTATTCGATAGTATCTTCCATCAATTCCATTAGTGATATTAATTCTTCTGCTCTTTTAGGAGTTATTGACATATTCTTTTACGGTTTTAAATTTGTGGTCACACCAATACATGTGAGATAAAGTATCGTATTGATATTTGTTTCTTAAATGATCTGGAAATGGAATCTCTTCTATTTCAGCTCCTTCTTTTTCTGCAATAATTTCAGCAACTTCTTTAAAACTTATTGCTTTCCCACTACCAAGATCATAGATACCAGAAGGATTGTCAGCATTAGATACTACATCAACTACATCGTCCACACAAACGAAGTCTCTAACACATTCTTCTGATCCTTCAAAGATTTTAATTTTACCTGTCATCTTTGCTTGTTCTCTAAATTTACTGACAGGACTAGCTTGATCTCCTTTCATTTCTTCACCATCACCATATACATTAAAGAAACGAAATCCTTGTATGTTACTGAATTTATCTAGATTATCTTTTACCCAATAATCAACTTGAACTTTTGTTATAGCATAGTAATTTAATGGATTGATTACATTACTACAAGGAATAGTATTACCATATACAGATGCTGATGACGCATACTTCACTGGTATCTGATATTCTATTGCTTTTTCAAATAAACGTTGAGTAAGTTCTACATTGTAAAAGTGTAATTTATTAAGGTCATTTTCTACTGTTGATGATATTGCTCCCATATGAATGATTTCATCTATCTCATTCCATAGTGGTAAATTTTCAATCATATGAACAGCATTGAATTGTTCAACACCAATATATTTTTCTTCTCTGTCCTGGAAGTGGGATCCAATAAACCCTTTACACCCAGTGATCATTTTCATATTAAGACCCCAATTATAAATAAGAATAACATAAAATTATAAATATCGCAAGCAGGGAAAGACATGTCACAACCCAACTTTGGTTATTTAGCTTCGCTAACTCCAGTCAAGGACACGAAAGAAGTCTTACACGTTGCAGATGCCAACAATCTAGTTGAAGGGAAACTTTACATTACTCACAAGAATCCGATGCCTGTTAGGGTAAGGGTTGGAGTTTCTAGTGGTAATTTAACATCCTTTGATACATCTGCATATATTGTTTATGATTGGATTATTAATGAGGGTGAAAGTTATGAAAGTGACACCATCTATTATGCCAACAATCAAAGTTTAGTAGTATATTCTGATTCTCCTGACACAAGTTTTATTATTCAGGGTCAGATGGTTCCAGATCCTACTCCTTCAGGATTTGCTAATTCATTAAAGACAACAGCAGTTAATGAGAATACAGTATTGTATACTGTTCCAACTGGTCAAGAAGCTATCTTAAGTGTTTTTATTACAAACCAGAGTGCATCAAATTCTAGATTTAGGTTAGGTGTTAGTTCGGAAAATGCTGGAGCAACTTTAACATCATCAGAATATATTGAGTACAATCAAGATTTAGCTCCTAGAGATACGTATCAAAGGACTGCTATTAAGATGAGAGGTGATCAATCTCTTGTTGTTAGATCTAATAATCCTGGTACTGCTTTTGCTGCATATGCAAAGTTTAATTATACTGTTATCAGTACTGACTTATCACTTGCTGGAGATTTGACACTAGGAGGAAACGCAACTCTTGGTGGAGATATTGGTGTTACTGGTCTTTCAAATCTTACTGGTAAGATTACTGGAAGTGGTGGTGCTGATATAACTGGTGATGTAAATATTAAAGGAGTTGTTAAAGGATTAAATTCTGCTGATGAACAAAAATATAGTTTCTCGAATGATACTGGTACATTGTCTACAAGTGGTTCTGTAAGTGCTGCTGCTGGACTTTCTACTGGTGGACCATTACAAGTTGGGGCATCGAAATTTACCGTTGATGCTACTACGGGGAATACTACTATAGCAGGTCAATTGACCCTGCAATCAGGATTTAGCGCAGATCTTGACCTTCTAAATAATAAGGTAACAAATCTTGCAGAGCCTACAGAATTGACTGATGCTGCGACTCGCCGCTATGTCGATAATAGAATTGCTGCTTTCTCAATCGCACTAGGATAAACAAGGATTATGGCAAAGAAACAGATAAGAGATTATGTATTCTCTCCAGGAGTCGCTGGTGCAGGAACATTAAAAGTTCTGGGTAAGGTTGAACTAGATCAGATTTTGCTGATTACTAACACAACAGCAAACCAGTTCTTATATAACTTTAGCGATTCGGCATTACCAATATCGGTTCAGTTTACAGAAACTACTGATGGTTCTGATCCTGATTTCCCATATGCTAACACGTTATCAAACGGTGTTACGACAGTTACTTTCTTATATGATACTACTGCTTACACATCAACCGATGGTATTCAGTTTTTCATTGAAGTAGATGAACAAACAATTAGACCATATGCATTTGGTACTGATGCTATTGAGCGTATGCGATTCGCTCATCCTCAATCCATGCTTGACGCTGACTTTGAGTATGGT
>MDTE01105249.1_pt1 | contig 34012 bp, 40 predicted proteins | sample 811231 | NCBI WGS metagenome assembly MDTE01 (sample SAMN05326651, study PRJNA326480) | marine metagenome | isolation source: seawater | place: Indian Ocean: Red Sea | collected 2010
CATCCCATTACTTCTTGAGATGACATTCCGTATGATGGACCTGTACCAAATAATGAAGCGGCAGCGTTTTTACCATACCAGTACGCAGTTACCCAGTGTCCCATATCTAGAACTCCTGAACTTACTGCTTGTCCTATCTCACCAGTTTTTACAACTGATCCAACAGGTTGAAGATCAATCTTCAGCTGTCCACCTGACATGTCGCTTACCATTTTTGCATAGTCGCCAGCCATTTCGAAGAATATATTAGCTCCTGAAGGCCAAGCTGCTTGCATCTTTAAAGTTTTTGGAGCACCAAAAGCTACATTCGGCATTGCTACCGATGCTGCTGCTGCGGCACCTGTTGCTGCAGCTACTTTAAAGAACTTACGTCTTGAAGGAGTTTTTACTCCTTTTGTTTTTTTAGACATACGTCCCCCTTTATTATTAATAATTACAATTATTTAAGCACAAACTTTTAGAAGAGTCTGCAAGTAATTTATAGATTTTTACAATCTCAGATTGAATTAATTTACAATATTTTTACATTTTCCAGTTTTAAAAAACTGATCTAGATTATCTATAGCTAAATTTGCCATTGCCAATCTGGTTTTTTTTGTTGCACTTCCTAAATGGGGTAAAATAAAAGCTGTTTCCTGACTTAAGTAACCTGGATTAATTTTTGGCTCACCTTTGTAAACATCAAGGCCTACAGCGTATATTTTTCTATTATTCAATGCTTCTATCATTGCTTCGTCATTTATCATGTCGCCCCTAGCAACATTTGTAATGATTGCCCCTTTAGGAAAGTATTCTAGGGACTCTTTATTAATTATATTTTCAGTTTCTTTTGTAGCAGGACAACAAATCGATAAAAAATCTGAAACAGAAAATAAGCTTTTAATATTTTCATGATATTTTGCATTCATCTCATCCTCTGGGCTTAATCTAGACCTATTTCTGTAATGTATTTCCATCCCAAAGGCTCTGGCTAATTTCGCCAAAGCTCTTCCAATTCTTCCCATTCCTAAAATCCCTAATCTAGAGCCAGTAAGCTGTTTTCCAATTAAAAAATCTGCAGACCATTTCCAGTTTTGGTTTTTAGCAAAATTTATTCCTTCATTTGCTCTTCTAGCGGCACCTAGAATTAATAACATAGCTATTTCTGCAGTTGCATCTGTAAGCACATCTGGAGTGTTAGTTACAACTATGTTCCTTTTTTTTGCAGCCTCCTTATCGATATTTCCAAAACCTACTGCGAAATTAGAAATAATTTTAACTGAAGGTGGTAAAGCATTAATAACATTTTCATCTATTTTGTCGGTAATTGAACTTAAAATTCCATCGCATCCCTCGCTCAGTTCAATAATTTTTTTTGAAGAATAAATCTCATCATTTGAATTTAATTTTGCATCCCAAATTTTTGAAATTCTATCCTCGTTCTCTCTTAAAAGTCTTCTAGTTACTAAAATTTTCTTCATATTAAATATTCTTTAACTTGTTTGGTTTTGGTCCTCCAGTTAACCAATCAATAATTTCTACGGTATGAACTATAGGTATTTTTGTTCCAGAAGATATCTGAGTCATACATCCTATATTTCCTGTTGAGATAAAATCTGGAGAAATTTTTTTGATATTTTTTATTTTATCTTTTAACAAAGTATTAGCTATATTCTGCTGTAAAATATTATAAGTACCAGCAGATCCACAGCAAATATGGCCATCTGGTATATCAACTACTTGGTTCCCTGTTTGCTTAATTAAATCAATTGGCTGTTGATGGACTTTTTGTCCATGCTGCATAGAGCAAGGGGAGTGATAAGCAATTTTATACTTATTCTTATCTTCTTTAAATTTTAATTTTAAATTTTTACTTAAATATTCACTTATATCTTTTGTTAGTTCTGAAATCTTTTTAGCTTTTTTTTTCATTTCATTATCATTTCTAAAAATAAACTCATAATCTTTAAGAGTTGTTCCACACCCAGAAGTATTGCTTATAATTGCATCTAAGCCATTGTTTAAATATTCATTATGCCAAGCATTTATGTTTTTTACAAAAGATTTGTGGGCTAAGTCTTTTTTTCCTAAATGGTGGTTAAGTGAACCACAACAAGTAATTTCAGGAATAACTGTTACTTCTACTCCATGTCTATTAAGCAATCTAATTGTTGCTTCATTTATTTCTGGTGAGATCACTCTTTGAACGCACCCTGTTAGCAGAGCAACTCTTGCCATCTTTTTTTCATGTTTAGTAGGGTAATTTTTTTGATCAGGAAGTTTAGGTTTTGGTAAATTAAATGGCATTAGTCTTAAAGAGTTTTTAATAAAACTTGGTAGAATAAAACTAATTAATTTTACTGGTTTAGATAGATGAGCAACAAGTCTAAAAATTTTGGGATTAGGCAAAAGAAAAGATAATAGCGTTCTGAAAATTCTGTCTAATAAAGGTCTTCTATATGTGGCTTCAACATGATTTCTTCCATGATCAATTAAATGCATATAATTAACTCCTGAAGGACATGTTGTCATGCATGCATAACAAGATAAACATCTGTCAATATGTTTTGCAATTTTTTCGTTCGCAGGTTTATTGTTTTCTAACATATCTTTAATCAAATAAATTCTTCCTCTCGGCCCATCGAGTTCATCACCAATAATTTGATAGGTAGGACAAGTTGCATTGCACATACCACAATGAACACATTTTCTGATAATCTTTTCGCTAGATTTATTTTCTTTATCTTTTAACTGACTTTCTGTGAATGTTGTTTGCATTAGATGCCTATATACATTTTTCCAGGATTCAAAATCCTTTTAGGGTCAAAACTTTTTTTAATTTTTTCTGATATTTTATATTTTATAGGATCAATTGCAAAAATATCAACCTGTGCTTTTAAATGTTCTTCTATCTTTATCACAGTTAAATAACCCTGGTACTCTCTAACAATATCATTAATTTCCTTTAATATTTTTCCATTAATCTTATTTATTTCTACCCAAATTAGGTTTCCTCCCCAATCAATAAAATAGTTTATTTGATATTTTTTCATCTTTTGCAATAAGTCAAATGTGTTGCTTGGAGGTACGACAAGTCTAATTAAATTGTTTTTTATGTTTGAAAATACACTAAGATTTTGAGTATTTTTCCAAAAAAGGTTTGATTGTTGTGTTTCTAAAACTGAAACTTCATCGGTATTGACTTTCAATTCCTTTTTTAATTTATCTATTCTTTGATCAACAGAGTTTTGTGGTCCTTCTACTCTTATAGCAGTTAATGCTCCTTTGATTGTTAGGTCGTTTAAAGAAAAATAATTTCTAAATATTTCTGGATAAAAAGCCCCTCCAGAAACATCTGATGATGAAGACAAAGCTAAATTTAAATATTCTATTGCTTTCTTTAAATGGGGGTTGTCAATAACTAAAGTTTTATTACATAAAGGTTTGGGTAAAACTTTAATTGCGATTTCTGATAAAATTGTAAGTGTGCCGAAAGATCCTGATAAAATTTTACTTAAATCATAACCGGTAACATTTTTTACAACAGTCCCTCCAGATTTTATTATTTCACCTTTTCCATTAATGCCTCTAAATCCTAATACATGATCTCTTACACTCCCCACCTTAAATCTTCTTGGGCCCGCAAAATTGCACGACATAACTCCTCCCATTGTTCCTAAATTTTTTTTTCCTTCAAAAATAAAACCGAAGTCTGTAGGTTCAAAAGCTAGCTGTTGATTGTTCTTTTCTAGAGCAATATTAATTTCTTCTAAAGGGGTTCCCGCCTTCACTTTTATATAAAGTTCTTCGGGCTTATAATCAATAATTCCAGAGTAGTTTGATAAATCTAAAGTTTTTTCAGCTTGAAAGTTTCGTCCAATTTTATTTTTTGATTTTAAACCATTAATTTCTATGGGAATCCCTTTTTTATAGCATTCCCTAACTATATTTGAAATTTCATCTTCTGTGGTTGGTTTAAATATTGCCTGACTAAAATCTTGGTATGTCTGGAAATTTTGTTTTTCCTCCATGGACATGAACTCTTCCCTCCTCGGCACATTTTTTCAATATTGGATAGACTTTTCCTGGATTTAATAAAGAGTTGGGATCTAAAGCCACCTTAATATTTAGTTGTTGTTGAATGTCATTGTTATTAAAAGCTTCACACATTAGTTCTCTTTTTTCAATTCCAACACCATGTTCTCCGGTTAATGCTCCTCCAACTTTTACACAATATTTTAAAATTTCTGCACCAAATTTTTCAGTCTTTCTTAATGACTCTTTGTCATTTGCATCAAACATAATTAGTGGATGTAGATTTCCATCACCTGCATGAAATGCATTAGCTACAGGTAAATCATATTTTTTGGATAATCTATTAATCTCTCTTAAAACTTCAGCTAATTTGCCTCTTGGTATTGAGCCATCCATGCATAAATAATCGGGAGCTAATACTCCACAAGCTGGAAAAGCAGCTTTTCTACCCGCCCAAAATTTTAATCTTTCTTCTTTTGTTTTGCTAATTTTGATACTAGTGCAATTGTTTTTATTCGCTATTTCTTCAATTCTTTGAATTAATTCTCCAACTTCAGACTCGGTTCCATCTAATTCAACTATCATCATTGCTTCTGCATCAATAGGGTAACCTGCTTTGGAAAAATCATTCGTCGCTTTTGTTAAGGCCTTATCCATAATTTCCATTCCTGCAGGAATTATTCCTTTAGCTATTATTTCAGATACACACTTGCCTGCATCTTCTATGCTAGGAAAACCAACTAGAGCTGCCTTTATATTTTCAGGAGCTTTTAAAATTTTTACAGTAACTTCCGTAATTACGCCAAGCAATCCTTCTGAGCCTGTCATTAAACCTAAAAAGTCATATCCTTCAGAATCTAAAGTTTTTCCACCAAACCTTACAATAGTTCCATCCATCATAACCATCTGTATACCTAGTAAATTATTTGTTGTTGCCCCATACTTTAAAGAGTGAACTCCTCCAGAATTTGTGGATACATTCCCTCCTATAGAACAGGCAATCTGACTTGAAGGATCTGGGGCATAATAAAAATTATTTCCTTGAACTGCTTGTGTTATTGACAAGTTAGTTACACATGGTTGTGCAACAACGCATTTATTTTCATAATCAACATCTAATATTTTATTGAATTTACCCATGCTTAGTAAAATACTGTCCTCAAGTGGTAAAGATGCCCCTGTAAGCCCTGTTCCTGCTCCTCTGGGAACAACTTTAACTTTATTTTCATTACAATATTTTAAAATTTTACTAACTTCTTCAATAGTTTCTGGTAAAACTACTAATAGAGGTTTTTGTCTGTAAGCTGTTAAAGCATCTGTTTCGTATGGTCTAATTTCATCCTCATGAGATAAAACATTTTCCTTTTTTATAATCTTTTTTACCTCAGAAATAATCTCATCTTTTTTATTTAAGATTGATTTCTGAACTTTTGGCATTTGTAAGCTTGTCATTATCTAATTCTACAATTTTAATAGATTAAGGTCAAAAGACTTAAGTGTATTATTTTTTTAAAATTTTACCAATTTTCTCAAGAGCTTGTTTTATGTTATCTTGTGAAGCAGCAAAGCTAAATCTCACATAATCACTAGCTGTTTTTCCAAAAGCAGTTCCTGGCACAATTGCCACACCTGCTTCATGCATACATTTTTTTGCAAACTCTGAGCCATTCATTCCTGTGCCTATAACTTTTGGAAATGCATAGAACGCCCCTCCTGGTAAGCTACATTCAACACCAGGTAAATTATTTAAACCCTCATGAATAAGTTTTCTTCTAATTGTGAATTTTTTCATCATGAAATCTATTGAGTCATCAGGTCCATCTAAAGCAGCAATTCCTGCAAACTGTGCAGCAGCATTCACACATGAAACACTATTTATCAATAATTTATTTACGTGTTCTACTAAATTTTTAGGCCAGAAACTCCATCCTAATCTCCATCCTGTCATTGAATATGCTTTACTCCATCCTTCAAGAACAATTAATCTCTCTCTTAATTCTGGATAATTAAAAAAAGTTGGCATTTCTTTTCCATCAAATATTTGTCTACTATAAATTTCATCACTTAAAATAGTTACATGTGGGTGTTTTTTAAGTCCTTCAGCTAAAACATCAATATCTGATTTTTCAACAAAACTACCTGTCGGATTATTTGGATTTATTAAAACCAACAATCGAGTTTTATCCGTTATCAATGATAAAATTTTTTCTGGATTGAATTTTAAATCCTTATCTTCAGTTAAATCATAAGGCACTGATGTAGAGCCAGTATAATTAATCATTGACTCATAAATTGGAAATGCTGGGGTTGGATGAATAATTTCTACGCCTGGTTCACCAAAACATTGGATTGCGTAACTCATTGTAGGTTTGCCTCCAGGCATTATTATTATTCTTTCCGGGTCAATATCCTGATTATATAATTTTTTTATTTTTCTAGTCACAGCTTGTCTACATTCTAAAATTCCATTCGATAGAACGTAGCCGTGATGACCATCATCTAGAGCTTTTTTGGCTGCTTCGACAATATGTTTTGGAGTTTTAAAATCTGGTTGGCCTGAACCAAGATGTATCATTGGCTTTCCTGTAGCCTCTAATTTCTTGGCCTCTGCAAGGACACTAAAAGCAGTTTCTGTACCTAATCTATTTAAATTTTTTGCAAGTTTCATAATTAAAATTTATAAAATATCATAACATATTTATATTTACTCTTGTGCATTACCGATATGCAATATTGTCTTTACTAAGTTCTTTTATGCTTTTTTTTCCTAGTAAAATCATATCTCTTGTAATTTCATCTTTCATTCTTTGAAGTAACATTTCAACTCCGGGCTGTCCACCTGCTCCTAAAGCATAAAGAAAAGCCTTTCCAATACTGCAAGCAGTTGCTCCTAAAGAAAGAGCTTTTAAAACATGAGTACCTCTTCTAATCCCTCCGTCGACTATAATCTCAATTTTTCCTCCGACAGCATCTACTATTGCGGGAAGTTGATCGAATGGAGCCCTCGATCCATCCAGCTGTCTACCTCCATGGTTTGACAACATTATTGCTGATGCTCCAATATCAACAGATCTTTTTGCATCTTCTACTGACATCACACCTTTAAGGGCAAAAGGGCCTCCCCATCTCTTAACAACATACTCAGCATCTTTCCAACTCATAGCTGGATCGTACTGTTCATTAATATATTCCATGACACCTTTTGCAATACTAGAACCTTTTTTTGTGAAGTGGGCCACGTTTGCAAGTTGAAATTTTTCATGTGTTAAATAATTTAATGACCACTTGGGATGTGTCATAAAACTTAATAAACTTTTTAAAGTAAGTTTTGGTGGAGTAGTGAAACCGGTTCTGTGATCTTTTTCTCTGTTTCCAGCTACAACTGTATCAACTGTTAAACATAAAGCATTAAAACCTGATTGCTTACATCTATCAATTAAATTATCAGTTAACGATTGATCCTTATGTATATATAGCTGAAACAATTTTGGTCCCCCTGAGATATTTGCTATTTCCTCAATAGAGGATGTTGCCATAGTAGACATACTATAAAAAGTTCCAAACTTCTCTGCAGCCCTAGCCGAGGCTTTGTCACCTTCATAATGATATAATCTTTGCATTGCGGTAGGTGAGAGAAACAAAGGCATATCAATTTTCTTTCCAAGAACTTTAGTGGTAAGATCTGGATCGCCCACACTAGCTAAAATATTTGGAACTAAATCACATTTTGAAAAAGAATCCGTATTTCTTTTTAAGGTTGACTCATCATCTGAACCGCCATCTATATAATGAAATATTGGTGAAGGTAGATTCTTTTTTGCTAATTTTCGAAAGTCATTAACGTTGTAACATTGATTTACAGACATTAAATTAAAAGTTTTTTGAAAAAACCAATGATTGGTTGTCTGAACCAGGATTTACTGTACCCCAGTCATTATTAGATATGTGGCTGTAACTGTATCCGAACTTTGAATTCCCAAATATATCAAAATCAATTTTTATTTCACTCTTAAATTCAAGCGCACTTCCTAAATCTTTTCCATTTCCCTGGTTATAATATCCTGGAGCGAAACTTGGGACTAAATTTATATAACCTAAATTATATTGAGCTTCTACACCCGTATATAAATAAGACGATCCTTTTTGTGTAACAAAAGCTCCAGTAACAGGAGCTAATTTTCCTATAAATGTATTTCTAAATAAATCTGGATCTCTGTGCTCTAAGCCAAAAAGACTAGTCTCATCATCTCCAACTTGGTCTCCATGATCAAAGATTCCGGTATATACAGATATATCTTGACCGCTTTTTTCTCCCGCTGTTAGATGGGAGAATCCAAAAATTAGCAATACAATAATTAAAAAAGATTTAATTTTCATTTTAAAAAAATACTACCTTAATTAGAAAATGTACACCTTCAATTAGTCCTTATCTTTGCCCTTTTTTTAAGTATTGAAAAAATAAGTACTCCTCCTAATACTAAAATTAGATAAGGCAAAAACCACAGTAAAAAATTATTTTTGTTAAGCTTTGGTTTGTATACTATCCATTCTCCATATTTGCTTACCAAGAAATTATATATTTCGATCTCAGATTTTCCCTCTTTAAGTTGATCTCGAACCACTATTTTTATTGTTTGTGCAAAGTCCGAGTTTGAATCAGCAATTGATTGTCCCTGGCATATTAGGCATCTCAGATTTTTATATATTTTGATCTCCTGATTAGTAAGTTCTTCAGAATTTAGATTGTAATTAAATAATAAAAAACAGAACAAAGTTATAAATATTTTTTTCATAATTTATTTAATAATTTTAAGTATTTCTTTGTAATCTTTTTTATTTAGTGGGCCAATATACTTTTTTAAAACAATTTGATCTTTGTTTATTAAAATGCTTTCAGGTATGCCATAAATACCAAAATTAACAGATACTCTTCCATCTTCATCTGTACCTATGTTACTATATGGATTACTTAAACTTCTTAAAAAATTTTCAGCATTTTTTTTATTATCTTTAAAGTTTATTCCAAATATTTTTAAATTGCTATTTTTTTGTAACATTATTAAATATTTATGTTCCTTTCTACATGGACCACACCATGATGCCCAAAAATTTATTAATGTATAGCTGTTATCAAGAAAGTCCTCATTTGTAATTTTATTAGAATTTTCAAAAGAATTAATCTCAAAATTAATAATTTTCTCCCCAACTAAAGCTTTGGTGTCATATTGGTTATCTTTATTTAAGCTTAAAAAAAATACAATCAAAATGAATGCAGGTAAAATATAATATATAACTTTTTTCATTCTACTAACTTCTTTTTAAAAATCTCGTAAAACCTCCGATTGATATAATGAATGCTGAAATCCATATCCAAACCATAAAAGGTTTTTTTTGAAATTTAATATTATAAAATTCAGATTGATCAATATTGCTCATAGTTAGATATAAATCATGAGTTATTTTTGTTTTAATTGATGTTTCGTAGGTCATTGTTTTTGGCTGACTGTATATTCTTATTTCAGGTTTAAGTTGTTCACTTGAAATTTTTTCTAGGTCTGAAATTTTAAAAAGACCTACTACAGATTTATAATTTTCTTTTTCTTCTAGTTTTAGTGATGAAAAATTTACAGTATAATTGTTAAATATTTTTTCATCCCCTACCTTAAGATTAAAGTCCTCTTCAATTGAAAAATTATGGTTTATTCCGATAAAAAAGATAAGAAGTCCAAAGCCAAGGTGGGAAATTATTCTTGAAAAGTTTTTAAAAGTCTTTTTATAAGACTTTATAAAATCCATCAAAGAATAAAAAATTAAAAATATTGATGAAATAAATATCAAATTTGACATTAGGCTTTTGCTATTAAAAAAATAATAAATAAAAAAATTTAAAACTATAGCTATTAACATCACGAAACATAATTGCTTTAAATTTTCCACGTTTCCATTAATCCATTTAGCATTTGGTGCTAAAGTCATTAAAATTAAAAGAGGAATCACAAAAGGTACTAACACAATATTATAATAAGGCGGTCCAACAGAAATTTTCGTTTGATTTAAAACTTCAATAAAAATTGGGTAAATTGTTCCAATTAATACTGTTGCTAAAAAAAACATCATTAACCAATTATTCGCTAACAAAAAAGTTTCTCTACTTTTAATGTTAAAATCATATCTTTCTTTCTTATTGTCTTTAAGAAATATCGCAAGTGCAGAAAAAACCATCAAAGATAATAGTCCTAATAAATAAATCCCACGTGAAGGATCGTTTGCAAATGTATGAACTGAATTAAAAATACCTGAGCGTACTAAAAAAGTTCCTGTTACGCTTAATGTAAATGTAAATAAGGACAAAATAATTACCCAAGAGTTTAGAGATCCTCTTTTTTGTAAAACTATCACTGAGTGCATCAGGGCTGTCATTACAAACCAAGGCATTAAAGAAACATTTTCAACTGGATCCCAAAACCAAAACCCTCCCCATCCCAATTCATAATAAGCCCATATAGAACCAACGGTAATTCCTAAAGTTTGGAAACACCAAGTAAATATTACCCAAGGTTTTATTGACTCGGCAAATTTGCTTCCTCCATAACCGCTTACTAATGATGCAATTGCTGCTGAGAAGTAAATGGATGAACCAACGAAACCTACATACAAAAGTGGAGGATGAATTGCCAAAGCAGGATCCTGCAGAATTGGATTTAAACCTAATCCTTCTCTGGGTTCAGGATAAATTAAACTAAAAGGATTAGAATTAAACAAGAGAAAACAAACAAAACCTAAAATTAAGATGTTTTGAGCTATTAACGTATAAATTCTAAAATCCGATCTGCTTCTTTTACTAAAAATTAAAAAAAGATATGAAAAAATTATGAGGACATTAATCCAAAGCAGGAGGCTGCCCTCGTGATTTCCCCAGGTTCCTGAAATTTTATAAAATAATGGCTTAAGAGTGTGAGAGTTCTGATATACTGTAATTAAAGAAAAATCTGAAATAACAAATCCAACAACTAAAACAAAAAAACTTAATATTGAAAATGTACTCTGTAACAAAGAAAGGCTATAAATTCTTTTTGAAATTAGTATTTCTTTTTGATTATTTAGGCTGATTGATGAATAATAAATTATAGCCAAACTTATTATAATAATTATAACAACTAAACTATTTCCAAGATTACTTAGCATTTTTCTTTAGTACTTTTCCAAGTTCTGGTGGCATATAATTTTCATCATGTTTTGCTAAAATTCTTTTAGCAATAAAATATTTTTTATCTTGTAGAACACCTTCTGCTATAACACCTTTTTCTTCAGCAAATAAATTAGGAACTGTACCACGATAGCTTACAATTATTTCATTTTTTAAGTCAGTTACTATGAATCTAATTTCTTCATCAGTGACTAAAAGGGAGTCTTTTTTAACCATCCCACCTAATCTTATTGATTTGCCAATTTTGAGATCTTTGCTTTGATTTATTTCAGTGGGTGTCCTAAAATAAAGAAGGTTTTTATCTAAAATTTTTATTACAAAAAAAACAAGCAGTGCTGAGACGGTTAAGAATAAAGATAGAAATAATATTCTATTTTTAACTTTTTTTGTTAGCATTTAAAAATGCTTTAGAATGTTCTGTTTTGTGAAGCAAAAACTTGATTAGCAACCTTAGATTTCTTTAAAACAGATTGTTTTCTTTCCTCTGACAATCTTTCAAGTTCTGCCGAAAATTCATTTTCGTATTTTTTAAGAGTTTTTTTTGTCTTCAAATAAAAAACTAAGCAAGCTGTAAAGGTTATACCAAAAGCAAGCCACACAAATAGCCCATATCCATTCATCATTATTAAGTTAGCAATCATAATCTTCTTATATTTTTTCTCTTTATTCTAATGATTTCTGTTTTATATTTCATTAGAAAAATTAACGCACAGTATAATAATAATACCAATAACATGAGCATTAATGGTAGCATCATTGAAGAGTGTATGGTGCTGGAACCATCAAATTTAACACTTGACGGTTGATGTAACGTGTTCCACCAGTTTACTGAATATTTAATTATTGGAAGATTTATTGCTCCCAAAATCAAAACTATTGATGAAATTTTGATTGCATTTTCAGTGGTTCTTATAAATTTAAAACACAAAATATAAAATACATAAAAAAACATTAAGATTATCATAGATGTTAATCTAGCATCCCAAGCCCACCACGTGCCCCAAGTTGGTTGTCCCCAAAGAGATCCTGTAACAATAGCTAAGCATGTAAAGAGCAATCCTATAGGAGCAAGACTTTTGTTAATTAAATAAAAATTTTTTATTTTAAATATATAATTCAAAATTGCTAAAAAAGTTATCGAAGAGTAAACAGCTAGACCTATCCAGGCTGAAGGTACATGAACATACATTATTCTAACAACGTCCCCTTGTAAATAATCTGGGGGTGAAAAAACTAGTGCAAATGTAAGTCCCACTAATAAAATTATAAAAAATATTGAATTAATAAACTTAATTAGTTTCTCTAAAAGAGAAAAAATATTACTAGGTGATAAAAGACTAAACATTAATCTCTAAGTACAACAATCTGGTTTTTAAGTGAAGGTGAAATTTGGACCTAATTGAGAATTGAGGGAGTTAAAGAAGTATGAGTTAATTCCCAATTAGGTATAATTATAATTAAGATAACTCTTTGTCATAGATTTGAGTTAATATTGTTAGATTTGTGGCAAACTATTACTTATTTAATTTGAAGGCTTAAAATAGCTCGATCCCTTTTTACCTGAAAAGATCTCATTGATAAGAGGGTGTTTGACAGGCTCATCAGACAGATCCACTAGCAAGTTTTGTTCCGACACGTAGGCTTCGTAAGTTACATCTTTGCTTTCTGCAAGAAGATGATAGAAAGGTTGATCTTTTCTAGGTCTTACATCTTTTGGTATTGATTGATACCATTCCTCTGAATTATTAAATTCAAAATCAACATCATAGATTACCCCTCTAAAATCAAAGTGTCTGTGCTTAACAGTTTCACCGATTGAAAACTTAGCTTTATTAACTGACATAATTAAAAGATAATAATTTTTTTAGAAAAATCAATATATAAATTTATTTAAAAATAAATTTATGTTAGAAATCATATGTGAATAAGTCTTTATTAAAGTTTGTAACTGACTTCGGGCCATTAATAATTTTCTTTACAGTATATTTTAAGAGTGGAAAAAATTTAAATGTTGCTATAGGGCCTTTAATTATTTCTACGATAATAGCAGTGATAATAGTTTATATTTATGAGAAAAAAATACCTTATGTTCCTTTAGTCGGTGCAGTTCTTATATCTCTTTTTGGAGGCCTAACCCTATATTTTAATAATCCTATTTTCTTATATGTAAAACCAACAATAATAAATATTATCTTTTCTGCAGTACTTTTAACAAGTAAAACTTTTTTTAATAAAAATCTTTTAAAGCTTTTATTAGACAACAATCTTCAACTTGACGATCTTGGTTGGATCAAACTAAATAATAGGTGGGCATACTTCTTTATCTTTCTGGCAATATTAAATGAAATAGTTTGGAGAACACAAACTGAAGTAGTTTGGGTTAACTTCAAGGTTTGGGGCATCTTGCCTTTAACTTTTATTTTTACTGCGTTTCAGATACCATTAATTAGTAAACACAAAATATGAAAAATTTAAAATTAATTATAAATAATGACCTGAAAAGAAAAGATAAAGAGATATTTTTTGTTAGAAAAGAGCTGCGAACAATTCTAGATTTATATGCTAAAATGGTCTCAAACGGATCTTGGAAAGATTATTCTTTGTCCTCTGGGAGTAGAGAAATATCTTTTGATGTATATCAAAGAGCCTCTGATAAGCCGGTTTTTAGAATTTTGAAAAATTTAAAACCTACCAATCTTAATGAAAAATTTTTGATAAAGGACAAGCATGGAAAAATTATAGAAAAATCTGAAAGCCTAAAAAGACTTATTAAAAGAGCTAGTTGGAATAATTTAAAAGTAATTAAATAATCTTTTTGATTATCTTCTTTGACCAAAAAGTCTAAGCAACATTATAAATAAATTTATAAAATCTAGGTATAGAGTTAGTGCGCCCATTATAGCCTTCTTGCCTATAAGCTCACCACTGTCACTTGCAAGATACATGTTTTTAATTTTCTGAGTATCGTATGCTGTCAGTCCCACAAATATTAAAACTCCAATAATTGATATAACAAAATACATCATTGAAGATTTCATAAAAATATTAACTATGGAAGCAATTATAATTCCAAAAAGACCCATTATTAAAAATGAGCCCAATTTTGTTAAATCTTTTTTAGTTGTATAACCGTAAATGCTCATTGCTCCAAATGTCCCGGCAGTTATAAAGAAAACTCGCGTGATGCTAGCTCCAGTATAAAGTAAAAATATGGATGAAAGAGAAGCTCCCATTAATGCAGCAAAAATCCAAAAAGTTGTTTGTGCTTTTGATGCGCTCATTTTGGCAATTCCGAAGCTCATGTAAATCACAACTCCTAAAGGTGCTAACATTATAATCCACTTTAAACCTGAGGCGTATATAGTATTTCCAAAATTAGTTAATCCTATAATTTGACCACCTTCCGATACCACTGCCATTTTAAAAAATGCAAGTGCGATAACGCCAGTTAACAGTACACCTGATGCCATATAATTGTAGACCTTCAACATGTAGGCTCTTAGACCTTGATCAATTATAGCTTCTGATGTTGATGATCTAACAGAAGTTGTTTGTTTGTTAAATTCCATAAGATCAATATATTAATTTTTATTAACTTTTCAATAGTCAATAATTGCTTTAAAAAAACCTTTATTATTACGTTTTTATGAAATTCAAAAAATTAGGAAATACAAACCTCAAAGTTAGTCTCATTTGTCTTGGAACTATGACTTGGGGAACGCAAAATTCTGAAAAAGATGCTTTTGAGCAAATGGATTATTCAGTTGAACAGGGTGTAAATTTTTTTGACACTGCAGAATTATATTCTGTACCTCCAACAGAGGAGTCATATGGAAAAACTGAAATAATGATTGGAAATTGGCTCAAGAAAAAAAAAAATAGAGACAAAATTATTTTAGCTTCAAAAATAGCTGGCCCTGGTTGTGATTGGATAAGGGGTGGTGGAAATAATTTTACAGAAAAAAAAATAGGAGAAGCCATTGAGGGAAGTTTGAAAAGATTGAAAACAGATTACATTGATTTGTATCAATTACATTGGCCTGAAAGATCTACAAATACCTTTGGAAGAAGGGAGTATGTTTTTAAAGAAGATGAGCAAGAATGGAATAATTTTGAGGGTGTCTTGCGTGCATTAGAAAAGTATATAAAAAGTGGAAAAATTAGATATATAGGAATTTCAAATGAAACTCCTTATGGTTTGTCAAAATATATAGAAATTTCAAAAAATAAAAGTCTACCAAGAATGATGTCAGTTCAAAATCCTTATAGTTTAGTAAATAGAACTTATGAAATAGGTATGTCAGAAATTTCCATCAGAGAAAAATGTGGCTTATTAGTTTACTATCCATTAGCAGCTGGTGCATTGTCAGGCAAATATAGAAACGGAAAAATGCCAAAAAATTCTAGGTTATCTTTATTCAAAGGTTGGGAAAGGATGATTAACCCTCTAGCGATGAAAGCTTATGATGAGTATTATAAACTAGCTACAGAATATAATATTACCATGGTTCAACTAGCCCAATCATTTGTTAATTCTAGACCTTTTGTAACTAGTAATATCATTGGTGCTACTACCATGGATCAATTGAAAGAAAATATCAAAAGTATAGATATTGAACTTACGGACGAAATAATGGATAAGATTAATTTAATACACAACAATAATCCTAATCCTTCACCTTAATTCAAGCCATTGAAATACATATTTTTTAGTATAAAAAAGTAAAATTATGAATTTAAAAAAAAATTTAATAATTGTTTTTACAGTGTTTTTCGTATTATCTGCTAACGCCAGCACACCGAAATCAACGGGAAAATACAAAAATTGGGAAAGTTTTAGTATGGACACTGATAAAGGTAAAGTATGTTTTGCTCAAACCAAACCTTTAAAAAGATCTCCTAATTCAATAAAAAGAAAAGGGTCAAGAATATTTGTTACGTTTAGACCAAGCGAAAATGTGAAGGATGAAATTAGTGTCACAAGTGGACACTCCTACAAAACATCTACTGTTACCGCAAGATCAGGAAAAAAAAGATATTCTTTCTTTTCACAAAATGATTTTGCATGGCTACTAGACGAGAAGGAAGAAAAAAGTTTTATCAAAACTATGAAGAGAGCCACTGATCTTATGATAATTGCAAACACCTCTGATGGTGCAGAGACAACGGACCATTATTCAATGATGGGATTTACAAAAGCTTATAACACTGCAAAAAAAACCTGCTCCTAATGAAAAAAATTGTACTAGCCTATTCGGGTGGATAAGATACCTCAATAATTCTAAGATGGTTACAAGAAAATTATAAAGCAGAGATTATAGCTTATACTGCAGATATTGGTCAAATAATTAATAGAAAAAAAATAATTAAGAATGCAAAAAGTTTAGGAGTAAAAAAAATAATTATAGAAAATTTAAAAAATATTTTCGTAAAAGATTATATCTTTCCTATGATAAGAGCTCATGCTGTTTATGAAGGAAATTATTTATTAGGGACTTCTATAGCTAGACCTTTGATTGGAAAAAGACAGATAGCAATTGCAAAAAAGTTTGGTGCTTTTGCAGTTTCTCATGGAGCGACCGGTAAGGGAAATGATCAGATCAGATTTGAGTTAGCTTATGCATTTTTTGGAAAAAAAATAAAAGTAATTGCCCCTTGGAGAGAATGGAAACTACAATCAAGAACAGATTTAATTAAGTATGCAAAAAAGAATAAAATAGCTATACCAAAAGATAAAAAGGGGGCTCCTCCTTTTTCCGTTGATGATAATATTTTTCACACTTCAACTGAGGGCAAAGTTCTTGAAAACCCTAAAAATTCTGCACCAGAGTTTATTTTTCAAAGAACGAGTCCAATAGAAAAAACTCCTAACAAACCTACTATTATAAAAATAGATTTTAAAAATGGAGATCCGATTGGTATTAATGGAAAAAAACTAAAACCTGAAAAACTACTTGAAAAACTAAATTTAATAGGTGGAAAAAATGGAGTTGGAAGAGTTGATTTGGTTGAAAATAGATTTATTGGGATTAAATCAAGAGGTGTTTATGAAACTCCGGGAGGAACTATTTTATATTTTGCCCACAGAGCTATTGAATCTATAACACTTGATAAAGATACTATGCATAACAAAGATAGAATAATGCCTCTTTATGCGGAATTAGTTTATAATGGTTATTGGTTTTCTAAGAAAAGAATAAATCTACAAAAGATCGTCGATAAAAAAAGAAATTTGGTTGTAGGACAAGTTGTCCTGAAGATTTTTAAGGGTAATGTGATAATTCTATCTAGAAGAAGCAAAAATAAGGCATACTCAATGAAAAAAGTGTCTTTTGAAGAAAACAAATCGTTTAAGAAAAAGAAGGTTGAAAATTTTATTAAGTATCACGCTAAAAAGTTATAATGAATGACACAATAAGAAATATTCAATTAACAGCAGTCTTGTTTGTTCTGATGGCTACTGTAGTCGCATTTATTTTAGAAGTTAGAGGAATGTATTTAGCAAAATCAATAAAATTGGCGGATTTATTATTAATGTTCATTTACATCGAGGTAATCGGACTTGTAAGATCATATTGGGAAACTAGATCGGTAAGAATTTCTTACCCATTGGTAATAGCTATAACTGCACTTGCTAGATATATAATTCTTCAAGATAAAAATGATGATCCTGCTACATTAGTTTATATTTCATCAGCGATTTTAATTGTAGCAATTGCTACTGTTGTTATAAGACTAAGAAACAGCAAATACTTAAAAGTAAACGACAAAAAAAATAACGATATTTAAAATTTCTAAAATATATGACAAAAAAGTTCTTAATTTTTGGGGCTACGGGAGCGGTAGGAAGTTCACTTTCAAAATTAATGAAGGAAGACTCTCTTCAAGCTCATCTTGTTGGAAAAAATAAGGATGAAGTTTCAAAGCTCAGTGATGAAACTGGATTTAGTTACAGTGTTGCAAATGTTTTGGACTCAGACTTTATTGAAAAATTAAATAAAGATTTAGACGGGGTGGATATTTCAGGAATAGCTTATTGTGTAGGTTCAATCGATTTAAAACCTATCAATTTAATTACAAAAAAAGATTATTTAAATAGTTTTGAACTAAATTTTTTCCCTATTATTGAGGTAATAAAAAAATTTCAAGAAAATTTAAAAAAAAACAAATCTTCTATAGTTTTATTTTCGACTATTGCTGTAAAACAAGGTTTTCCTAATCATGCAATTATTTCTCCTGTAAAAGCATCTTTAGAGGGACTAACGGTTTCATTAGCCTCTGAACTTTCTCCAAGCATAAGAATAAATTGTATTGCGCCAAGTTTGAGCAACTCAAAAATGGCCAGCAAAATGCTTAGAAACGAGAAAATATCTGAAGCGATTGCAAAACAGCATCCTCTCAAAAGACTTGGTGAAGGATATGATTCTGCCGCATTAGCAAAATTTTTACTTTCTGAAAATAGCTCTTGGATAACTGGCCAAATAATTGGGGTAGATGGAGGAAGATCAAACGTAGGATAAAAATTAAATTTTAAATTATGTTAAGACTTATAATTATATACGAAATATCATTTGTTCTTTTTTGGAACATTTTATACCAATCTAATTCTGGAGTAGAAAATTGGTTTGAAGAAAGAGTTTTAACTGCCGTCTTTACGGTAATTTCTACAATGTTTCTTGGATTTAGTTTGTGCTACCTAGTTTATGTAACTTTAATAATAACTGGGTTTGCTGAAAAGTTAAAAAAAATTAAAGATCCCAGAAAATCTTAAATTTTTCCAAAAATTAATGTTCGTGTTTTTCAATTCCATGTTCTTCTAATAAATCGTGCATTCTTTGATGCTCTTTGTACGTGAGGCTATAAAATATAACCACAGTTACTATTGAACCAACTATAACGCCCTGAATAAATCTAAAAATAGTTCTTTTATTTTTTTCTTTCGCGTCTTCCGTCATTTTTTTTCCTTTTTTCTTTGCCTCATAAAATTTAAAAATAGCATAAAAAATTAATATTCCACTTAAAATCCATGATATCGGGTGATTAACAACTGCTAAAAGAGAACCACCAAAAACCGCAGCTATAAAACCGGAAATCCAACAAATTGGGCACATAGATGAATTTTAATATAAAATTTCTCTTAAATCCCTGTGACATAGCCACTTAAACTTCTAACAAATAGGGTTAAATCAATATTCGTTAATAGATCCTATTAAATTTAACTCTTTATCCATCACTACAATTTCTCCTGAAGAGACAGCTTTGTCAGCAATCTCTAAAATAACAACATAGTGGGTAATCAAAATCAAATTTTTTTCACTTTTCCAGTTCTTTAAATAATTTAATAACTCGACTATTTGTCTATCTTTATTTTTTCTAAACCTCTCATCGAAAAAAGAATTTAATGGAGTAAAAGTAGTATATTTTTTAAAGGCATGTTTTGCAGTGTCTTGGCACCTACACCACTCACTTGATAAAACTCTATCAATTGGTATCTTGTTTTTGTAAAAGAAAAAACCAATCTTTTTTGACTGTTTGATCCCTTCTTTATTTAAATTTCTTTGAGTATTACAATCATCCAGTTTAAATCCTGCTGGGTCGCCTCCGCCGGGTGCCAAGGCATGTCTTATAAAAATAATTTTTCCTCCATTTTTAAGGTCGCTTGTAATGTTTTCATTTGAAAGAGAATTTGAAGAAACGGCTATATATATAAATATTAAGCTAAAGAATTTTTTTATCATGTGTGCCTAAATGAATAATACCCAAAAATAAAAAAAAAAAGTAAAAATTAAGCATGAAAAAACCAAGTTTTGTTTCAAGATATTTAATTATTGCTTTAGTTCTATGCGTTATTCCTATTGGTTCTGCCCAATTGGGGGGTCTATATCTTGGAAGAGAAAATGGTATTTTGCTTGGTTTTTGTGTTGGGATACCCTGTGTAACTTGGGCATGCTGGAAGCTATTTATTGATGGCTGGAGAGAAGAGGATGATGAATGAAATTTGAAACCTCTAGAGAGGGTGCTTTAAAAACACTTAATTCTTTCATAGAAAACGATATCTTAAATTATAATTCGAAGAGAAATTTTGATTTTGGAATTAATAACAGAAAAAATGTTTCTTGCTTATCTCCCTATATAACCCATAGACTTATTACAGAGTATGAGACAGCTAAAAAAGTTTTAAGTAAGCATCCTTTTCAAAAAGTAGATAAATATATTCAGGAAATTTTTTGGAGAGTTTATTGGAAAGGATGGCTAGAACTTAGACCTCAAGTATGGTCTGATTTTATTGAAGACTTAAAAACAATAAAAGAAAATGAAAATTATTTAAAAGCTGTTAGAGGTGAAACAGAAATCGAATGCTTTAACGACTGGGTGAATGAATTAAAGGAATTTAATTATTTACACAACCATACTAGAATGTTGTTTGCTAGTATTTGGATTTTTACCCTAGGATTGCCTTGGCAAAAAGGTGCTGAATTTTTTATGAGACACTTATTTGATGGAGATGCAGCTTCTAATACATTAAGTTGGCGTTGGGTGGCCGGAATTCAAACAAAAGGTAAAAATTATTTAGCTCAATCTTGGAATATAAGTAAATTCTCTAATAATAGATATAAAAACATAAAGTTGAATGAGACTGCGCCGCCAATACAAGACAAAAGAGATTATGCAATTTCACCACTTAAAATTAATAAGAGCGATGAGATAAATGAAAATTTAATTGTTTTTGAAAATGAAATCCATATCGATTTTTTTGATTTTAAAAAATATAAAAAGATATATTTTGTTTTACTAGGCAATGATAATAGATCTATTAAATTAGATAAAAAGGTACTTGATTTTAAAAAAAGAATTATAGCTACACAGCTAAAAACATATAAATTAGAGTCAGAGTTTTTAGATGGAAATGGTCTCAAAAACTTATTTGAAAAATTAACTAATTTTGACGTAATTTACCCTTCTATTGGAGAAAATTTCTCCTTTTTAAAAAAATTGATAAAAAAAAATAATTTAAAGATAAGTTTTATATCTCGAAAAGAGGATGAATTTTGTTGGAAGTTTTCTAACAAAGGTTACTTCAATTTCAAGTCCAATATCCCGATTATATTATCAAAATTTAAACTGAATTAAATCTAGAGCATTTCTTTGAGCAATATTTAACTTTATCCCAATTAAGCTTCCATTTTTTTCTCCAATTGAAAGATCTATTGCATATTGGACAGATTTTTTTTGGAAGTTGATTTTTTTTCATTTTCTCAAGAGGTGCTTATTTTTAATAAATAGGAAATAAGCTGCAATTTCATAAAAAACACTTAGTAAATAAAATAAAGGTTTAATTTTAAAAATTTTATATAAAAAATTATATTTAGGTATATTTTTCCAAATAATAAGAAATGTTTCTGCCCCCTCAATAACTTCTCCATCTTTTATAACATGCATTCTCCTTAAAAGTTCTTTGTAAGATTTCGAGGTAATTTTTTGGGCTTCTTCATTGTCAGTTACATCGATCCACTCCAAACTTTTATCAGAATGTTTTTTGTAATGATTAATTTCTGCCCTACAAATATTACAAGAATTATTAAAAAAAACTTTAACCATTTGTATTTTCTTTAATAAATTTGTTTGCAGCTTTAAAAATTCGTTTTTTTCTCTCTTTATTCATTTTTTCTGAAATCCTGACCATCATTGCTAGTCTGGGATTTTTTAAAAAGAATTTTTTATTTCTATCAATAAATTTCCAATATAGCCCGTCCATCACATCGCACCATGGGCCTTTTTTAAAGTGCATCATTTTTTGAAAATAACTAGACCCGCAAATATAAGGTTTTGTGGCAAAAATACCTCCATCACTAAAAAGGCCCATGCCATATATATTCGGCACCATTACCCAATCAGAAGAATCTACAAACATTTCCATAAACCACTTATAAACTTCTTTTGGATTTATCTGAGATAGATTCATAATATTAGCAAGTATCATTAATCTTTCAATATGATGGGACCAGCCATATTTTAATGCATTTCTTATTGAATGATCTAGTGGTTCCAATCCTGTAGTGCCATCATACCACGATGATTTCATTTTATTTTTGTGATTAAAAAAATTTGTCTTCTCCATTTTTTTATCAAAATTTTGATAAATTCCTCTCATAAATTCTCTCCAACCTATAATTTGTCTTGTGTACCCTTCTAAAGAATTAATTTTAATTTTATTTTCAATTTTTTTTATTTTTTCAATAATTTCAAATGGTGTTATCAATCCCATATTTATTATTGGACTCATGGCGCTATGAAATAAAATATTAGATTTTTCGCTAACTGCATCTTCATAGTCTCCAAAAAGATTTATTTTATTTTTAATAAAATCATCGAAAAGCTTAATAGAGTGCTCTCTAGTTGTTGGAAACCAAAAATTCTCAGTACTTCCTGGGTGTTCTTTAAAATTCTTTTCAATAAAAGACTTTAGTTTAAGTGTGTGTTTAGTAGGTTTGAACTTTGGGTGATTTGGAATAGAAATTTTTTCAGGTAATTTTTTTCTGTTGTCTTCATCAAAGCTCCACCTACCCCCTTTTGGATTTCCATTTTTTTCCATTAATAAATTAAATTTATTTCTATTAATTTTATAAAAAGAAGCCATGGAGGGTTTTTTCTTGTTAACTAAGTATTTTTTAAAATCTTCTCTAGAGGTTAAAAACATAGGAGATTTTATTTGTTTAAAATTAATCTTATTTTTTCTTAAAAAAGTTAGTATTCTTTTTTCAAAAAATTTATCCTCAATTTCAAAGAAAGCAACTTCTTTTACTTTTTTCTCTTTAACTATTTTTGAAAGTTTATTTTCATAAGAATCTTTAAAATCCTTATCACAATCATTATATATTAATTTAAATTTATTTGACCTTAGTTCATCTTGATAAGATCTCATAGAGGATAAGAAAAGCAGTATTTTTAGCTTATGATGTTTTTCAAATGTACATAACCCGTGATCTTCTGACATGTAAAAAGTATAATCTGAATAGCCTTTTAAATATTTAGTATTAAAAAGCTGATTACCTAAAATTAAAAATAACTTCATCAATACAAGGTATATAATTTAAATATTATTAAGTATTAGATCTTTTGAAGCACTCTAAAGTATTTCTAAGAAGGCAAGCTATTGTCATAGGCCCGACACCCCCTGGTACTGGCGTTATGGCCTTTGCGACATCTTTGGAAGAGTCAAAATCAACATCACCAACTATTTTACCATTTTCTTTATTAATGCCGACATCTATTACAATTACATTTTTTTTTAACCAATCTCCTTTTATTATTTTTTTTACTCCAATCGCGGCTATTAAAATATCTGCTCTTGAGCACTCGGTTTTTAGGTCTTTTGTCTTTGAATGAAGAATGGTCACAGTACAGTTTTCTTTCAGCAAAAGTTGAGCCATTGGTTTACCATTTAAATTCGACCTTCCAATTATTACTGCGCGCTTTCCTGTTAAATCTCTTTCTACAGTTTTTAATAACATTAAGCAGCCTAAAGGAGTGCACGGGGCAATAGCTTCATGACCGGAAGCTAAATTACCAACATTAATTGGGTTTAATCCATCTACATCTTTTTAGGATCAACAGTGCTAATTATTTTCTCTCTATTGATTTGTTTTGGAAGGGGGAGCTGAACTAAAATACCAGATACTTTTTTGTCAGTATTAAGGTTTTCGATCTTTTCTAAAACTTCTTTTTCTGAAACGTTTGAAGGATATCTAATTATTTCGCATTTCATTCCAACTTCTTTAGCTTTTTTTTCTTTATTTTTTACATAAATTTGACTTGGAACATGATCACCGATGAGAATAACTGATAATGCTGGAATTTGATTAAATTTTTGTTTTAACTCCAATATTTCTTTTTTGATTTTGTCTCTAATCTCTTTGGCATGTAATTTCCCATCTATAATCATCATTAAAATAAAGAAGGCGCAAGATATTCAAATACTAAATTTCTAAAGAACATCAATAACAAAATTAATATTACAGGGGATATATCTATTGATCCTAAATTAGGCAGGTATCTTCTTATAAAGTTTAGAGGAGGAGCAGTAAGTTTATAGGATATATCTAAAACTGCATAAACAAATCTATTGCCTGTATTCAAAATATTAAATGCAATTAACCAACTCAAAATTGCATTTATTATTAATATCCAAATATATAGAGAAATTACATTGTCAAATAATATTAATATAGATTTCATTACTTTTTCTCCACATAAACAGATGTGCTTGGAAAGGCAAATGCAGCACCATTACTTTCGACGATTTCTTTAATTTTAACAGCTAGTCTTTCTTTAACTTTAAGCCACTCACCCCAATCATCAGTAACTGTAAAACATCTTATGTACATGTCGATTGAACTGTCTGAGAATTTATCTATTCGAACTGCGTGTTCTGTGTCGTCACCAATTTTATAGTCTTTATTTGTGGTTATGAATTTTTCAATCTGATCTCTTATATTTTTTAATTGTTCGATGGTTGAATTGTATTGTAAATTAATAATCCAACTTATTCTCCAATTTGTTGTTTCTGTAATATTTACTACTGCATTTTCTGCAAACGATGAATTAGGTATAGTAGCTATTGATTTGTCAAATTTTCTTATTACTGTAGATCTGAAACCAATTCTTTCAACAATTCCCTCGATAATTCCTTCAACGTATATCCAGTCTCCTATTTTAAATCTTTTTTCAACCAAAACTAAAACTCCAGAAATTAAATTTTTAAATAAATCTTGTGCTCCTAGGGCAACAGCAACACCAAATAATCCGAGTCCGGCAATTATTGGTGCAATTTTTATTCCCCAAATATCTAGCGTTGCAGCGAATCCAAAAAAAATTATTAAAATTTTATTTGCCTTTATTACCCAATTAAGTAAATCTTTGGAAAGTAGTTCTTCAACTCTTTTAATAAGAAAAGTAATTGGCTCAACTATTTGATGGATTAACCAGAATATCAAGATTGTAATTAAAGATCGATTTACGTTGTCTATAAAGATAGACATTTTTCCCTCAAAATCCATATAAGAAGTTGCCATAAATATACCAAGAACTATTGGAAAAAATTTTACTGGACCTTCGGAGGCATCGACCAGGGCATCATCAAATTTGTTGGAAGTCTTAGAAACATAATTCTTCAATCTTTGAAGAATAAATTTGGCTATTAATCCTCGTAGTAAAAGAAATAGTAAAAATATTGCAATCGCTAATCCAATCTGAGAGAAGTTAACTCCAGCAATACCTTTTTCCCAAACTTCTAAAAATAGGTTTTTAAAGTTTTCTAATACATTCATTTTTTATAATCCTTTAATTCTAATAATTCCTCACCCGGATTAAAAACTTTAACTTTCTTCCATCCGTCCAATGTAAATAAATTTGCTACTTTTTTACTTATACACATAACTGTAGACCCTGTCATTAATGGATATAGTGAATAATTTTTAATTATTTCAATAAAGCTCTCCGCACTTCTTGAAGAGTAAACAAATATTACGTCTGGTGGATGATGTTGTATAATCCTTTTATTCTCTTCATTTAAGTCGGTAATTTTTTTAGAAAAATAATTGATTACCTTCTTGATCTTTAATCCTTCTCTTTGAAGCTCAGCATCAAGATCATAACTTAAGTTGTCGCCACAAAAATAAGCCAGATTTGATTTGCCGGTAATTTTTTCAGAATTAATTATTAAATTTTTCAGAGCATTTACTGTTCCTCCAGCAGAGAACGTATTTGTGAACCCTGCCTGCCTTGCAAATTTTTCAGTTATTGCTCCTACACAAAAGCAAGTAATATTTTTATTTTTATTTTTTAAATTAAGACTTCTTATTGCGTTTGCACTTGTGAATATAAATGCATCAAAGTCATCTGCGTTGATGGGCTCTATATTAGACGCAGAGATCTTTAAAGTTGGTAAATGTATAATCTTGTGACCTAAAGAAAAAAACTTTTGCATTAAATCTTCAGCCTCAATTAAGGGTCTAGTTATCAAAATATTCATTTTTTTTTACAAAATCTTTTCCAGTTATTTCCAATAATTCTTTTCCTGCAATCATACCGACAAGTCTTGGGTCTTTTTTGTCACCAGCTTTTTCAAGATTAAAAACTTTTTTACCATCATCTGAAAATAATTGTACATTGAGTTTGATGACATTATTTTCTATCACCGCTAGACCGCCTACGGCCGTATCACAATCACCACCTATTGTTTTGAGCATACTTCTTTCAGCAACGGAACAAATAGAAGTCTCATCGTTATTTATTTTATTCAAAATAATTTTCATGTCTTTATCATTATTTCTACATTGAGCAGCTATGACTCCTTGACCTACGGCAGGAAGCATTTCCTTGAAAGAAAAAATTTTTTTGACATTTTTTTGTAATTTAAGACTTTCTACTCCTGCTGCAGCAAGAATTACACCGTCTAGTTTTCCCTCTTCAATTTTTTTAATTCTTGTGTCAATATTGCCCCTAATATTTAGAACGGTTATATTTTTTTTAAGTAATTTCAATTGTAGTTCTCTTCTTCGTGAGCTTGAACCAATAACCGAGTCTTTCCTTAGTTCCTCTAAATTATTGTATTTTATACTTATAAAAACATCTCTAGGATCATTTCTTTTAACATAGGCTCCAATAGTTAAATTTTTATTTTCTTTCGAGTCCATATCTTTTAAAGAATGAACTGCAACATCTATTTTTTTTTCAATTAAATTTTCTTCAATTTCTTTACAAAATAAATTTTTTCCTCCTATTTCTGAAAGTTTTTTGTCAAAAAAAACGTCGCCTGAAGTCTTAATGGACTTTATGGAAAGGTCTTTTTCTTGCAGTTCTGGATTTTTTTCTAAAATAAGGCTTTTTACCTTAGCTGCATATGCTAAGGACAATTTGCTACCTCTAGAACCAATTATAATTTTTTTCATTATTAGTTTATATATTAGGTAAATATATTTTATACTATTCTTATATTTAGTTCATAATTTAAATGACAAAAAAACTTACTTTTTTAGGAATTGAAACAAGTTGTGATGAAACAGCCGCAGCTGTGATACAAGAAAATGATAATGGTGCTGCTAATGTCCTTTCAAATATAGTTTCAAGCCAAATAGAAAAACATAAAGTTTATGGTGGAGTTGTTCCTGAGATTGCTGCAAGGGCTCACATAGAAAGTATAGATTTTATTATTGATAAAGCGATTTCAGAAAGTAATGTTAATCTTAAAAAGATAGATGGTATTGCAGCAACTGCTGGACCCGGTCTAATAGTTTGCTTAAACGTTGGGCTTAATATTGGTAAATCCATTGCAGCTTTTTCCAAAAAACCGTTTATTGCCGTAAATCATTTAGAGGGTCATGCATTAAGTCCTGGATTAGAAAAAAAAATAAACTTTCCATATTTGCTTCTTTTAATTTCTGGGGGACATACTCAATATTTGATAGTTAAAGATATTAATAAGTATGAACAATTAGGAACTACAATAGACGATGCATTGGGAGAAGCTTTTGATAAAACAGCAAAAATGTTGGGCTTTGGATATCCTGGAGGTCCTAATATTGAAAAATTTTCAAAATTAGGAGACGAAAAATACTTTAAATTGCCTCAGCCTATAATTAACAAAGCAGGATGTAACTTATCTTTTGCTGGATTAAAGACTGCGGTTTTAAGAGAAAGTAAAAATATAAATGGAGATGAAAAATTAAAATATAATCTTGCTGCATCTTTTCAAGATACAGTGAATAAAATTTTATACAAAAAAACTAAAGAAGCAATGAAACAGTTTTTAATGAAAACAGGTAAAAAAAATTCTCACTTTGTTGTCGCTGGTGGAGTTGCAGCAAATAATGCTATAAGAAAAAATTTAAAATTAATTTCTAACGAAATGAATTTTGAAATTTTATTTCCAAAATTAGAGTTTTGTGGAGACAATGCTTCTATGATAGCTTGGGCAGGTATACAGCGATTTAAAAAAAAATTAATTGATAATATTGACTTCCCTGCTAAATCAAGATGGCCATTAGACCTTTCAGCGCCTTATATGAAAGGACCAGGCTTAAAATTGTAATGAATAAAAATTTTGATATAAAAATTTTCAAATCTTTTGAAGATCCCTTAAAAAACATTTGGAAAGAATTTGAGAAAGAGTCAAGTAACTACTGTTTTCAAAATTTTTACTGGGTAAAAAACTGGTATGAAAAATTTAAATCTCAAGAAGAAATAGATGCATGTATAGTGGTTATTTATTCAGACAAAATAATCTGTGGGGTACTGCCTTTTTGTATTCACAAAAAAAGTTCTTTAAAATTTTTAAAATGGATGGGAGGAGAGCAGTCTGACTACATGAATGGTTTGTTTAGTAAAAATTTTATTTTAAAGCAAGATGAGTTTGTAAACTTGTGGAAACTAATAAAAAAACAATTACCTTCTTTTGATTTAGTATATTTTTACAATCAACCTGAAGATATTATGGGAAGCTCAAATCCTTTTGTCAAAAATTTAAAAGCAGTAAGAAATAGCTATACTGATGGAATTAAAGTAGAAAATTCATTTGAAGAATATCTAAATCTCAATATAAAAAAAAAATTTTTAAATGATACTAAGAGAAGCTTCAATCAATTAAATAAGAGAGGCCAATTAGAATTTAAAATACATAATAAATCCGATATTTTAAATAAATCCGATTTTGTTCAAAAAATTTTAGATGATAAAGTCTTAAGACTTAAAGAATTAAATATTAAAAATAGTTTTACAAAAAATATCCAAGAATTTTATACTAAATTTAACAGTGAAGAATTTGAAAATGGAGAATTACATGTTTCTTCTCTTGAGCTTGATGGTAAAACGTTGGCATCTCATTGGGGCGTTGTTTATAAAAACATTTTTTACTATTTACTTCCTTCAATTGTAAAAAATGAACTTATGAGATACTCACCTGGACGTTTGTTGCTATATCATTTGATTAAGTGGAGCTTTGAAAATAAAATAAAAAGATTTGACCTTACACTTGGTGAGGAGTCTTATAAAAAAGAGTGGTCAAATTCAAAAGTTTTTCTTTATGACTTCGTTGAACCAAACAAACTAAAATCGTATCCACATTTCTTTTATTTAAAGGTTAGAATTCAATTAAAAAAATTTTTAAAAAAAATTTATAATTATGGGTAAATCTTATTGGTTGATGAAATCTGAACCAGATGTTTGGTCGATCGAAGAACAAAAAAAAGCTGGCTTAAAAGGTGCAACTTGGGATGGAGTAAGAAATTACCAGGCAGCCAACTATTTAAAAAAAATGAAAAAAAATGATCTTTGTTTTTTTTATCACTCTAACATAGGAAAAGAAATTGTGGGTATTATGAAGATCATTAAAACTGCTTTTTTGGACAAAACTGATGAAAGTAAAAGATTTGTAGCTGTTCAAGTTAGGTTTGTGGAAATGTTTGATATTCCTGTTTCTCTTGAAAAAATTAAAAAAAATAGGGCCATTTCCCATTTGCCCCTTATAAAACAAAGTAGATTATCTGTTATGCCAATTGATTATAAAAGCTGGAAAATAATATACAAGATGGGTAAAATTCTATAAAAATAAATAGAGGAAATTGTGGGTAGAAGAAGTAAAAAATTTAAAAAAAGAAGAAAGTCTAGAAAAAAATCTAGGAAAGCTAGAAAGTCTGGAAAAAAATCTAGAAAACCTAAATCTAGAAAATCAAATCGCCTTGGTTCAAAGAAGCCAATTGTTGTTCAGGATAATGAAGGAAATACTTTAGTAAAAGTTTCAGAGGCCTGGTCAAAACAAGCTTACGTGAACAGATCTAAATATCAAAAGAAATATAATTTATCAGTAAAAGAGAACGATAATTTTTGGAAGCGAGAAGGAAAAAGAATTTCGTGGATAAAACCTTATACAAAAATTAAAGACGTCAAGTACAGTAAAGATGATGTAAAAATTAGATGGTATTACGACGGAACTTTAAATGCTTCTGCTAACTGTGTAGATAGACACCTCGCTAAAAATGGAAAAAAAACTGCTATAATTTGGGTTGGAGATGATCCTAATGACTCAAAAAGAATTTCATATAAAGAATTGCACAAGAATGTTTGTAAAGCTGCAAACGCCTTAAAAAGTATAGGTGTACAAAAAGGTGATAGAGTTACAATATATTTAACAATGATACCAGAGCTAGCATACACAATGCTTGCCTGTGCAAGAATAGGCGCTATTCATTCAATAATTTTTGGAGGTTTCTCTCCCGACTCTATTGCCACAAGAATAAATGATTGCGAGTCTGATTATTTAATTACTGCAGATGAAGGTGTAAGAGGAGGAAAAATAATCCCTCTTAAACAAATAGCGGATGAAGCACTGCTTCAGTGTCCAAATGTAAAAAAATGTGTAGTAGTTAAAAGAACGGGAAATCAAGTAAATTGGGATCATGAGAGAGACGTTTCTTACGAAGAACTTATTTCAAATGTTTCTGGAAAATGTGAGCCAGAAGAAATGAATGCTGAGGATCCATTGTTTATTCTTTACACCTCAGGTTCGACTGGTAAACCAAAAGGAGTTTTACATACCACTGGAGGATATATGGTTTATGCTTCAATGACACATCAATATATTTTTGATTATAAACCTAAAGATATTTATTTTTGTAGTGCCGATATAGGTTGGGTGACAGGACATAGTTATATAATATATGGACCTCTTTCTAATGCAGCTACAACTATAATGTTTGAAGGTATTCCTACTTATCCAGATTATTCTAGATGGTGGCAGATTATTGACAAATACAAGGTGAATATTTTTTATACCGCACCTACTGCAATAAGAGCTTTGATGAAAGAAGGTGATGGACCAGTTAAAAAAACAAGCAGAAAATCATTAAAATTATTAGGAACTGTTGGAGAGCCAATAAATCCGGAAGCATGGATGTGGTATTATCAAACTGTTGGGGAGTCTAGATGTCCCATTGTTGACACTTGGTGGCAAACAGAAACCGGGGGTATATTAATTTCTCCGCAACCAGGTGCTATGGACTTAAAGCCTGGTTCAGCAACAAAACCATTTTATGGCATCAAGCCTGCAATAGTGGATGAAACAGGAAAAATTTTAAAGGGTGCCTGCAAAGGAAGGTTATGTATGACCGCATCTTGGCCAGGCCAAATGAGAACTGTTTTTGGAGATCATAAGAGATTTATAGATACTTACTTCTCTCAATTTGATGGGAAGTATTTTACTGGTGATGGCTGTAGAAGAGATAAAGATGGTTACTATTGGATAACCGGAAGAGTAGACGATGTAATAATAGTTTCTGGGCACAATCTTGGGACCGCTGAAATAGAAAGCGCCTTTGTAGCACATAATAGAGTAGCAGAAGCTGCTGTGGTTGGTTACCCTCATGACATAAAAGGGAATGGCCTATACTGCTACGTAACTCTAAATTCAGGTGAGCAGCCCAGTGGAGACTTGGAAAGAGAATTAAAACTGTGGGTTAGAAAACAAATTGGACCGATAGCTACCCCTGATATTATTCAATTTGCGCCGGGACTACCAAAGACAAGATCTGGAAAAATAATGAGAAGAATTTTAAGAAAAATTGCAGCCAACGAACATAATGAACTTGGGGATACAACTACTTTGGCTGATCCTAGTGTTGTGGACTCATTAATTGAAAATAGACAAAACAAAAATTAAATATTTTTAAAAATTCTCTGTTAATTCTTTAAATTCGCTTTCAACTAAATTCCATTTATATTTGATTGAATTTAAAACAATTTCCTTATCATCTTTTTTTAGCTCATCAGATATTGGTGACCATTTATAAAGAGCTAATCCGCTTCTTAAAAAAGGTTTTTCTAAATAGTAACTGTTCCAATTAACTTCTCGTAATCTTTGTTTAAAATCATGATGACTTTCTTCTATTAATTTTTCAGAAAGACCGTTGGATTTCTCTTCTTCTAAAATCTTACAAAAGATTTGCTCTGAAATGTTATCTTTTAAGTTTTTTTTGCTCATCAGATAAGAAAAAGTGTAAAGCGTACAGTCTGAAAGTGCTGCAACGTATATGTTCCACTTAGCTATTTCTAATGAATGTAAAAACTCTTTGTTTTCAAACATTAAAGTATACTTGAAACCCATTCTTGTTTTAACATACCCATATAGAGTAGTTTGAGTAACATGAGCTGACTTTTCCTGTATAAAAATCTTTAGTTGTTCAAGAGTTGTTATGGAGCTAAATTTGCTAGTTAGCTTTTTCACCGGAAACAGATATTCTCTGATATTCCTAAGGGTCTCTACAATTTTATCTAGATTCAATCTCACGTTGTATTAATGATCCTTACCTCTTTTTTTTTCCTTATTTTCCTATCATTGTTGCACTCTTTTTTTAACTTTTAATTACCATTGAGATAGGTATGATCCAACCATTAAATTACGAAAAAACCTATAGGGGGAAAAAATGTCAAACAAAGAAAAACATTGGGAGAAGTCTAAAAACCATATGATCGTTACACTGATCATTTGGTTCTTTTTTTCAACAGTTATCTTCATGTTCGGAGCTGAGATCAACTCAGCCTCATTTCTTGGATACCCACTAGCATATTATATGACTGCTCAAGGATCGCTTCTTGCGTTTGTTTTATTAATATTCTGGTTTGCGAATAAACAGGAATCTATTGATGATGAGTGCGGCTTCGGAGAAAAGGAGGATAGCTAATGTTTAAAGGTGGATTTATATCAAATCTTCCGAAAATCTACGGTTTGTATACCGGAGGCTTCCTAGTATTCATCATATTGATGGCTATTTTGGAACAAGGCGGAGTGTCAAAAGAAGCAATTGGAATTATGTTCGTTGCTTTTACAGTTGCCATTTACGCTATAATTGGATGGTTATCGAGAACCGTCCAGGTCGACGCATACTACGTAGCAGGAAGACAAGTACCAACAGTATTTAATGGAATGGCGACAGCAGCGGACTGGATGTCTGGTGCATCGTTTGTTGCATTAGCAGGTGGTGTTTACTTTGGTGGCTATGGTTACATGGCTTTCTTAGTTGGTTGGACAGGTGGATATGTGCTTGTATCAACTCTTTTAGCACCTTACTTAAGAAAATTTGGATGTTACACAGTGCCTGACTTTATTGGAACAAGATACGGTGGAAACGGAGTAAGATTCTGTGCCGTATTAGTTTTAGTATTGGCTTCATTCACATATGTGACTGCACAAATTAACGCTACAGGAACTATTGCTGCAAGAGCATTACAAATTCCATTTGAACTTGGTGTTTGGGTAGGACTAGTAAGTATCTTGCTTTGTTCAATGTTAGGCGGAATGAGAGCCGTTACATGGACGCAAGTAGCTCAGTATATCGTTCTAATCATAGCTTACTTAATTCCAGTTTTCTGGATTAGTAACAGAATAGGTGGAGGAGTGTTCCCTCACTTAATGTTAGGCGATGAAGTAGCTAGAATTGGTGAACTTGAACAAACGTTTGGACTAGTAAAAAATAGTGCAGCGGATGTAAAAGCAGCTGGTGTACCAGGTGGCTTAAAATCTATATCAGTTTCACACACAGGTGTACCTGAAGGTGGAATGGCTGTATGGAAATACATCTCGTTAGCAATGTGTATGATGATAGGAACTGCATCGTTACCTCATATTCTTATGAGATACTTTACAACTCCATCAGTAAAACAAGCTAGAAAATCAGTAGCATGGTCGCTATTCTTTATCTTCTTGCTTTACTCATCAGCACCAATGCTTGCAACATTATCTAA
>MDTE01146570.1_pt1 | contig 34007 bp, 20 predicted proteins | sample 811231 | NCBI WGS metagenome assembly MDTE01 (sample SAMN05326651, study PRJNA326480) | marine metagenome | isolation source: seawater | place: Indian Ocean: Red Sea | collected 2010
CGATGACCCGTAAACAACACATCGGCACCCGCGTTACCCGCTAGCTGAGTTCGCTCCGTCGACCGGTGGTGGGATCCGCCCCCTGACAGACCATCAATACCCGCCAGCGCCGTCTCCGGGCATTCGCTGTACGACGCCAGACGGGTTGCCCACGCGTGTAAATTCCGCAAGTTTTTACACACCCCAACTACGGGCGACGGGATCCAGGTATGTTGTTCACGGCTGGATACGCCTACGCGAGGAGGTGCTGATGAAACTACTGAGTGTGCTGGCGTGGCTACTGGTGGTGACGGTGATCGGAGCAATTGGTCTTGCCTTAGCAGTCGAGGTCTCCCGGTGGATCATGTAGCAGGAGGTCATGCATCAATACGCACAAAGAGCATTGGTTTCGCTTTTGCTGCATCACTGCCTCGCACCGGTGGGAAGCTCTCCTGGACGTCGACGAATTGCTTGAAGCCCCCACGGCAACAGCAGATGGAACATCCATGACTTGCGCCCACTGTGACATCTATCCTGCAGGTGCGCTGACCGCGCCCTCTGCAGATCTAGACCTGGAGTCGCGGTTGCGAGGTCACGCAGTACTGCGCGTGATACCACTGCCCGCCGACTGGATCTCGTATGGACTCGACGAGACCTTCTACCAATGTGAACAATGCGGTCAACACTGGCATTACGCGAGACCCGACGGACCCTATCGAGGCGTTTGGGAAACCATCGACAACGCTTGACGGCAGTGCGCACACGAGCGGCGGCCAGCGAGACTTCCTCCCCTGTCGCCACCCACCGGTGAGCTTCACATCGTGTTCCGCTGCTACGACGCTGGGCGTCGCGCACTCTGCATAGACAGTCTTCGCAGCACTATTTCGCAATGGGGCGGAGAGGTCAGAGAAGTATCTCACCAGTTCGCCGAATGGCCGACACCAGTCCCTCCAGATGCGACGCCTGCGTCAGTGGATTGATGATGGTCACGCGCAGCGCCTGTCGGCCGCCAATCTTTGCCTGGACAATATAGAACTCGCCGGAACGGATCAGCTCTCGGCGGAGCTTCAACAAAAACGGTGCGATCTCCTCTTCCGGAGCACCTCGCAATGCGGGAGGCACATAGCGGAAGGCCAGAATGTTGCACTGCGGTACGTGGAGGGGCTCGAAGTCGGGTTCCGATTGCAGCTGCTCGTAAAGCCGCCGCGTCTGGTCGAATGTAACGTCAACCATGTCTTCAAAGAGTTGCTCACCAAATAGCGACCACGTGCCCCACAGACCATACGTCGCTGCCCGTTTGGTGCATTCGACGGTTGCCGTGCCACTGTCGAAATCCGCCAGTTCGGGAACCGACGGATCGAACAAGTACCCGGCTTCCTGGCGGAACGTTGCCTGACGATGCTCGGCATTGCGGTAAAAGACGAAGGCACACAGCGCCGGGACGAAGAGCATCTTATGCGCGTCCCAGACCAGTGAGTCAACCTGATTGATGCCACGGAGCAGGTGCCGATGTTGTCGACTGAGCAAAACCGCTCCGCCATGCGCTGCATCAACGTGCAACCACACGTCATGTTTCTGGCAGACCTCGGCAATCTGATCCAGCGGATCGAACGCGCCGATCGGCGTTGCACAGGCGGCTGCAGAAACAGCGACGATCGGGACACCTCGAGCACGCAGCTCGGTGAGTGCCTCATCCAGTCTCTGTGGGTCCATCCGGCGGCGCTCGTCGAGCCCCACTCGCACTACTTGCTTGGTCCCGATGCCAAGGACCCCTGCCGCCCTGGCCACGCAGTAGTGTGAGTCCTGCTGAACCAGAATGACTGGTGGCGGCGTACGCCCCGACAACCCGTGTTCCCAGGCATCTCCCAGCGACACGTTGCGCGCCGTCAGTAGCGCCGTCATATTGCCTAACGAACCGCCGTGTGTCACCAGCCCGGCGAACGCTGCCTCCGCCCAGCCGATCCGCGCGCCGAGCCGGGTAATCATCGCCCGTTCCACTGACGTCGCCCAGGGCCCCATTTCGTAAATAGCCATGACCTGGTTGGTGATCGATCCCAACGCGTCGAAGAGCCCCGCCAGCGGCACAGGTGCGGGAACCTGGTGGCCGATGTAGCGTGGGTCATGAAGGTTGTGGCCCCGAGCGAGCATCTCCCCGGCAAGTGTCTCGAACCGCTCGGCAAGCGCCTCAGGCGAAGGCGGATCCTGCGGCGCCTCAGCGAGGATCTGCGACGCCCGGGCAATATTTCCTGCCGGCCCGTTCCAGTTCAGCACCTGCTCACGCGATGCCTCGACCTGCGTCAGGTGACTGCTCAGCAGATCGATCAGGCGGTGTCCGAGAAGGCGCAGATTTGCAGGCGAAAACGCCTGGGCAATGCGTTCGGACGGCAACGTAGTGTCGGTTTTGAACATCGTTACGAAAGCAAACTACCGAGCAGAAAACCGTCACACGTTACCGTGTCGCAGATCACCGTGATCCAGTGGACAAACTGCCATCATACAACTTCGGGGGTCGGCTGCCGATGCGCCGCGGCAACTCGGTCCGTGACGGGACCGCGGCGTGCAACACTTTCCGTAGTCGCTCCACCAGCCCCGCCCGCACCGATTCGTCAAGCGCCGGCTCCTCTTCCGGCGGCATTACTCTCGTGTCGAACGCCTCGATCAGCTTGCGGACCAGAGCCGGCTGCGTCATGAGGTCGTCGGCGGACCTCAACTCGACAAGCCTGACCTTTCCCTCCACCCTGCCATCTTTCCCATGACACTTTACACACCGCTGCTGGAGCCTGCGCATATCCGCCCTCTCTGTGGGTCGTGCGCCGATGCAATCTCGTCCGCCTGGCCGGGGAATGCCCCGGCCAACAAACGATTGCCAGCACGGTGACCATCACCACTCGGGGCATGCTTTCACGGCAAGTCGTCATGGATCGTCAGAGACTTGAATTCCGGGGTTGATAGACCACTTGAAGGCTGTCACAGTACGCCACGTTATACCTCGGGGTCGCCAAAAGCGAACAAACCACCGCCGGCATCTGGCCAGGGCGCACCGACGGTCTACCCCTCTGTACCGCAATCACTTCCGTTCGCTTTTTGATAGGGTCTTGCATACAACGTTAATAGAGACAGCTGTGATTGGCCGTTCGCTGCCCGCGGCGATCTTGCGTTCCTAGAAAAACCGGGGGGGAGCCCCCTACTGGAAGTGGAGCGGTGCCGCCAAGATCGCACAGGCAAATGGCGAGGAGCCAACCGGTGGCGTCAGGAACAGGTGAGGAAGCAACGCATGGCTCGACAACTGACAATTCAATTCCGCGTGCTGGCATGCTGCTGTGCGATCGCCGCAAGCAATCTTGCGGCCCGGGGCAGGGAAGTGCGTTTCGAACAAGATATCGAACCGATCCTGAAGCAACACTGCATGGGTTGCCACGGGGCGGATGAGCAGGAAAGCCGGTTTCGTCTCGATCGTCTGGCCAGCATGCTCTCCGGCGGCAATTCCGGAGAACCAGCGATTGTGCCAGGCGATCTGAAGTCCAGCTACCTGGTCAAATTGATTCGACGCGACGAGCCCGGGAAAGAAATGCCTCCGGACGACCCGCTTTCCGAAGTTCAAATTGGGCTGATTGAAAAGTGGATCGCGACCGGTGCAAAGACACCGGAACGATACGGTCCCGCCAAGGCCGAGGCAGATCTTTCGCACTGGGCGTTCCAGCCGGTTGCTCGGGTCAAAGCAACCGGTCCGGATGACTTTGTTCACCGCAAACTCAACGACCGTGGCCTGCAGCTGTCTCCCACTGCCGACCGTCGGACCTTGATACGACGTCTGTACCTGGTGATGCTTGGCTTGCCGCCAACGCCGCAGCAAGTTGACAGGTTTCTCAACGCCAATCGGGATTCCGCCTGGAGCACGCTGGTTGATGGCGTACTCGCCAGTCCGCACTACGGCGAACGGTGGGCGAGTTACTGGCTGGACCTGGTACGATTTGGCGAAACACATGGCTTTGAAACAAACCGCGAGCGCGCCAACGCGTGGCAATATCGCGACTGGGTCATCCAATCGCTGAATAATGACAAACCCTACGATCAGTTTGTGCGGGAGCAGATCGCCGGTGACGCTCACGGTTCCGCCATCGGCACCGGGTTTCTGGTTGCCGGTCCGTATGACCTCGTCAAAGGACAGGATCCGTTATTGCGATTACAGCAACGGATGAATGAACTCGACGACATGATCAACACCACCGGGACCGCGTTCCTGGGCCTGACCACCGGATGCGCACGATGCCACAGCCACAAATTTGACCCCATCAGTCAGCGCGATTACTACGCGCTTCAGGCCGTGTTCGCCGGAGTGCAACACGGCGACCGTGTGCTGCCGTTGTCTGCAGAAACCGAGGCACAGATCACCAGCCTGAATGCAGAAATCGCAAACCAGATGGTCCGTCTCCGGAAGTTCATCCCCAGGAACACAGGAGCGTCGATTGTTCTTGATGAAGCCGAGGCACAGCATTCCTCGGCGCCTGTTGGTACAGCAGCCAAACATGGCCAAACGGAGCACGATTTCGGAGGTGCCAGGTACACCTGGTGGAAGAACCTGCCCGGTAAGGAAATCGCCACATACCGACCGCGCGCCAGAGGAACCTATCGTGTCTGGTTAAGCTGGGGCAGCGGCCACAACACGCATAGCACCAACGCGCGTTATCTCATCCGAAGGTCTGTGACCGCGGAGCCCATTGCGGTCGTGAATCAGCAGTTATCGGCTGAACGTGTGGGGGATGTCGACGGCGTGGCTCGCTGGAGCGGTTTCTACAACGCGGGCCTGCACGACTTCACGCCGGGAGATTCGATTGTCCTGATTGGAGGCGCGAGTGGAACTGCCGTCACGGCAGATGCGATTGTTCTGCAACCGGTGCCACAACCGAGCGACACGAGCCAATCGGCCACCAGCGAACCTGGCCTGGTGGCACCAACGAAGCGGCCTCCCGTAAATACAAAACGCAACACGGAAACGTTCCCGCCGCGTCAGGCACGGTTCGTTCGCTTTACTATTGAAAACGCTTCCGCTTCGGAGGGCTGTCTTGACGAACTTGAGATTTATTCGCGTGAGCACAATGTTGCCCTGGACAGCAACGGCGCCAAGGCGACGTCCTCCGGAGACTTCGTGCATCCCAAACACAAATTGCGACACATCAATGACGGGCAGCACGGGAATGATCGAAGCTGGATCGTTAATTCCAAGGCTGGCGGCTGGGTGCAGATCGAATTCCCCGAACCGGCCGTCATCGACCGAATTGTCTGGGGACGCGACCGCACAGGAGAGTACCAGGACCGACTGGCGATCGGGTATCGCATCGAAGCGGCCGCGCAACCGGGACAGTGGGAGCTCGTGGCTTCGTCTTCCGACCGCCAGGCGGGCATTGGTTCGGCAGCGGAAACCTATCAGTTCGCTGGCTTTCCCCAGTCCGAATCCGCGCAAGGGCGGCAATGGCTCGACGACCTCAAGAGACTGCAGGAGCGGAAGGCCTACCTGGAACAGTCGAGCGTCGTCTACGCCGGGACCTTTATGCAACCGGGCCCCACGCATCGTCTGTTCCGCGGTGAACCCGACGCCAAACGCGAACAGGTCGGCCCGAATGCAATCGCAGCATTCGCCTCGCTGAATCTGCCGGTCGATGCTCCGGAACAAACCCGTCGAACAGCGCTCGCGGACTGGATCGCCAGTCAGCACAATCCGCTGACGGCTCGCGTGATCGTCAACCGCATCTGGCAGTTTCATTTCGGTACCGGCATCGTTGACACGCCCAGCGACTTCGGCCGCAACGGTGCGCTTCCCAGCCACCCGCAACTGCTCGATTACCTGGCAGCTGAACTCATGGAGAATGGCTGGTCACTGAAGCACATCCACCGTTTGATCCTGAACTCCAACACCTGGCAGCAGAGCAGTCGTCCCGATCACGATGCATTACAGATCGACGCGGCTTCACGTTTGCTGTGGCGTTTCCCGCCCCGCCGACTCGAAGCGGAGCCGATTCGAGATTCCATTCTCGCGGTCGCGGGAGTCCTTGATCTGAAGGGCGCCGGTGGTCCGGGATTCAGTCCATTCGAAGTCGAACTGGAAAACGTTCGACACTATCACGCCAAAACGTCTTACGGTCCGGAAGATTGGCGGCGGATGATCTACATGACCAAGGTACGGCAGGAGCGGGAACAGGTATTCGGAGCGTTTGACTGCCCGGACTCAAGTATGGTCGTGCCGAAACGCAGTCGATCAACAACCCCGCTGCAGGCTTTGAACCTGCTGAACAGCAACTTCGTCATACAGCAAGCCGATCTGTTCGCCGCTCGGCTCAAGAACGAAAACACAGACGTCACCAAACAGATTCACCGCGCATGGCGACTCTGTTATCAACGCACACCGACGCCCGCCGAATTGGCAGACAGCCGCACATTCATTGCCCAGGAAGGGCTCCGACAGTTTACCCGCGCACTGCTTAACACAAACGAATTCATCTTCATCCCGTAATACCTTGCACACCAAGAGGCGGTTCCAGCGTTCCGCGAGGCGGGCATTGCCCGCCAGCATAAATTCAGCAGTTGAAACTGCCCCAGACTTTTTCCGTCCAGTTGACACTCGATCCAACACTCGTCTCATGCATGCACTTCTCAACCGACGGCACTTCCTGTCACATTCAACCACCGGACTCAGCAGTATCGCACTGGCAAGTCTGCTACAGGACCAGCATCTCCTGGCTGAGGAAACAACGCCCCTCCGTCCACAGATCGATCCCGGCCGGCCGTTTGCCGCGCGTGACTCCCATCACGAACCCGCGGCCACGAATGTACTGGTGATTTTCTGTTCCGGAGCCTGTAGCCAGATTGACACCTTCGACTACAAGCCGGAGTTGATCAAACAGCACGGCAAACCGTTGCCGGGCGCGGAAGACCTGCTGACATTTCAGGGTCAACAGGGCATGCTCACAAAAAGCCCCTGGAAATTCACGCCACGTGGCGAATCAGGCAAGATGGTTTCCGCACTGGTTCCGCAACTTGGCGAACTCGCAGACGAAATGTGTTTCATCCATTCGCTGACCGGGAAAACGAACACCCACGGACCGGGCGAGAATTTCATGTCAACCGGGTACACGCTCGATGGTTTCCCCAGTATGGGAGCGTGGGCGACGTGGGCACTGGGCACGGAAAACGAAACGCTGCCAGCTTATGTGGCGATTTCCGATCCGCGTGGTACTCCGCAATCCAGCGTCAATAACTGGGGCCCCGGGTTTCTACCAGCTGCGTTTCAAGGCACCGAATTCAATACGACCAAACCACTGGGCAACCTCGACATCCCCGCCGGCATTACCCCGCAAACCGATCAGGCCACACGCGGTTTCCTGAAGCGACTCAACGCCCGACACCTGCAGCGTTTCCCGGGCGACAGTGAATTGGCGGCCAGAATCTCAAGCTATGAACTGGCCGCACGGATGCAATTGAGCGTTCCGGAAGTCACAGACCTGTCCAGCGAACCGCAGAGCATCCTGCGTGAGTATGGTGCCGACGATTCCGAAAACACGCTAAAGGCGCAGTTCGCCCGCAACTGCATACTGGCGCGGCGGCTGGTCGAGAAAGGGGTCCGTTTTGTGCAACTTTTCAATGGCGCCTATCAAACCGGTGGTGAAGGGGTCAGCAACTGGGACGGCCACAAGCAAATTAAAGAGCAGTACAGCAAGCATGGGCCAGTCCTTGATCAGCCCTGCGCAACGCTACTCAAAGACATGAAGCGACGCGGGCTGCTGAAACACACACTCATTGTGTGGATGACCGAATTCGGACGCATGCCGACGTTTCAAAAAGGTGCCAGTGGCCGAGATCACAACCCGTCCGGATTCACGGCTTGGATGATGGGTGCCGGTGTCAAAGCACCATTCACGTACGGCGCTACCGACGCCTTCGGCTACCAGGCTGTTGAGAACACAGCGACCGTCTACGACTTCCATGCCACCATTTTGCACCTACTCGGCCTCGACCATAAACGGCTGACCTACTACCACAACGGGTTCGAACGCCGCCTGACAGACGTACATGGCCACGTCATCAAAGAGGTGCTGGCGTCGTGAGCAGTGACGCCACCGGCTGCGGTCGAGAACACTTCCACACAAGTTGCCGAGCTTGTTCTTCGAGCTCTGGACGCCACCCGGGCTGCCAGCTACTCACGCGTCTCCAGACGCCGTATCAACAGCCGTCCTGCCGGTGATGTTACTGTTCTTCGCGGTTGATCCAGAAGAGCTCAGACCATTCCAGAGCCCGCTCCCGGGCCAGGTCACTGAGATGCTTCGCGTCGCGGAGCTGTGCCCGCAGATTCTCGAGCGACTCGACCTGCTGTCGATAGCTTTTCAGTACGCTGCGTGCCTGGGCCTGGGCCAGCAACTCCGATGTCCATGGCCGGGCATCCCAGATCTTCACCGTGCCGTCGTCGCTCGCCGAGACCAGGCGTTTCCCATCCGCGCTGAAGGCCACGTACGAGACATAGTCCATATGCCCCCGCAACGTAAGCGTCTCGCGTCCTGTGGTGGTGTCCCATACCTTGATCGTCTTGTCATCCCCTCCTCCGGAAGCCAGGCGCTGCCCATCCGGGCTGAAGGCCACCGACGCGGTCTGTCGACCACGGTGTCCTTTCAACGTGAGCAACTTGTTGCCAGTAATGCCGTCCAACACATACAGCCCGCCGTTATATGCCGCAGCCAGCCGGGTTCCGTCAGGACTGACGGCGACTTGATTGACTACGGTAAAAGACAGCCGGACCCGAATTGGCTGCGGCGGTCTCCTCTGCTGGAACGCGGGCAGTGTATCGTGAATCGCCACTTGTCCGTCCATCCCCCCTGTCACCATCCAGCGCCCCCCCGGGTAGATCGCCACGGTAGTTCCCTGCCCCTGGTGCACATAGAACCCAGTCCAGGGAGCACGCTTTGTCAGGTCCCACAATCGGTAACGGCCGTCCCGACTCACCGAAGCCACCTCGTTGCCGCTGGGAAAGAACGCGACACTCGTGTAAAAGCCTGCGGGTCGTGGTGGATCACTCATTTCGAAGAGTTCTTCCCCGGTGGCGACATCCCAGACTTTGAGTGTGGCCGCCCCATCCGGAACGTCGGGGGCCAGGTATTTCTTCCCCTCCGGGCTGGACAAGATCGCCACCTGTTTTCCTGACGCCGAGACGAGCCGTTTGCCATCCGGACTGAAGGCCAGATGCAGCACGGGGCTGGTGTGCCCTTCCAGGACGAACTTCTCCTGTCCCATCGCGGTATCCCACAGCCTGATTGTCTTATCAGCACCGGCTGAAGCCACCAACCTTCCGTCCGGGCTGAATTCCGCTGCGTTGACGTCACCGTCGTGACCTTGCAGCGTGATGACGTTCTTTTCCCGCTCGATCGCCAGATCCCAGATCTTGACACTCTTATCCTGAGCCCCCGCGGTTGCCAGCCGCTGCCCATCGGGACTGAATGCGAGGTCAGATACCAGGTGCCCGCGCATGGAGAGCCGTTCCTCACCCGTAGCCACATCCCAGATCTTCGTGACGTTATCCATACTGCCTGTAGCCAGCAGTCGTCCGTCCGGGCTGAATGCCACACCATGGATCTGTTCCGCATGACCAGTACGGGCCCAGGTTTCCTCTCCCGTCGTCACGTCCCATAGCTTCAGCATGTTGTCACGACCTCCCGAGGCAAGCCGCTTGCCATCCGGACTGAATTGCACTGCCATGACCACGGAGGAATGTCCGGGCAGCGTACGTTTCTCCTCGCCGGTAGTGGCATCCCATATCTTGATGTATTTGTCCCACCCTCCACCGGCGAGGTGCCGACCATCCGCACTATAGGCAACGCTGACCAGCCCATTCCCATCCGTGGGAATCTCGAGTAGCCGCCGCCCGGTATTGACATCCCAAACCCGAAATTCATAACCGCCGACACACGCCAGTCGCGTGCTGTCGGGGCTGAACGCCACCTCCATGTGTAGCGCACCTGTGTGGTTGGGCAGCGTAAACAGCTCTCGCCACAGATCGCCTTCGCTGTAATGTTGCTGATAGAAGGAGGCCAGCTGCTGCTGCTCCTGCTGCGTGCGGTCCGAAGCCGCCAGGGAGGCGATCCGCACCAACTCGGCTGGCGCACCCTCATAGCCCAGTGTGTGCCCCAGCCCGGCGGGTCCATGCGACTTCCGTCGTGTCGAAGTCACCGACAGCCGCAGCCGTCCCACTGCTTGATTTTGGGTCCATTCGGTTTCATGCCGCAAGCGGAACCGCAGTTCGCTGCCACCTTCGTAGCCAAACGGCACCGAGGCCACGAAGATCGCTGTCACTGGACTCTGGTCCCTCATCCCCATCACGGCCCAACTGTTATTGTCTTCAGTTTTCCCATCGATCGCCTGATCGATCCCAAACGCAGGCCACCCCCCCTGTGCCGGCTGGGAACGCTGCGCTTGCGCCCGTTGGAACTTGACCACCTGCGATTGTTCCGGGTTTTGTTGCGAGACAACAGTCAATTCGAATTCGCTCAGATGGAAATTCGAGTTCTTTCCACGTCCTGGGCCGCCACCCGGCAGGGAAGGGTCGTTCAGAGCCTCCAACCGCACGGCGGTGATTCCCAGCCGGTCCGTCCGCGCATGAATGTCGTAGACATCCTGATGCGGCTCCGCGCCACCAACAAGTAGCGAATGGTCGTCCAGATGGGTAAAGGTCGAACCACCGCTGGACTCCATCGAGGTTGGCTCGAGAACACTCCAACTATGCTCACCAGCCGCAAGGTTCCCAGCCCATCGTTCCAGGTTCACAGCGTGGTCAACCTGGCTGGAGACATCCCACGCCATGACAACCCCGCTGCTATCCGCCGCCGCCAGCCGTGTTCCGTCGGGACTGAAGGCGAGGGTCACAACCTCGTTCTTGTGGCCGGCCAGTGTGAGTATCTCCTCACCGGTCCCCGCATCCCAGAGTTTGACTGTCTTGTCCCAACTCGCCGACGCCAGCCGCTGACCGTCCGGGCTGAATGCCACATCCCAAAGATCACCCGTGTGTCCTGTCAGACTGAGCACATCACTACCGTTCATCCGTTCCCAATAGTCCCACTCAACTCCCTTCAGATCATCACGTTGGGCGTACTTGTTCAGCAGCGCCCTTAGATTACCCGTATTGGCGGCCTCCCAATTGCGCTGCACCAAGAGCATGTCGGAGTAGTAGGCATTTCGCTGCGCAAGCCGTGCGTTCTCCTCGGCGATTTGCTGGTTGCGTTGCGATTCTTCGGCATTCTCACTCGCGAGTTGCCGCTGGCGATTCGCCTCCAGTCGCTCGTTATTAATCCAGACAGCGGCACCGCCCACCACCAGGAACAGGAGGATGGCTGCTACGGCGAGCCCCTGCTTCATCCACTTCAAGCGATTCAGCCGAGTGTCCCGTTCCTGCCGTGCAGCGGTCAGTCGCCCGATCACCTCCCCTTGCTCCGGTACTGTCGCGTCCAGCAGCGACAGCCCCAGCTCAAAATCTTCCTTGCCCTCGGCACACAGCGCATACGCCAGACGCGCCCGTCCCGCCGCTGTTTGGGCGAACTCGTTGCCGTCCCATAGCTCGACGGCCTGCGAAAATCCGAACACCGCCTCGGAATACTTGGTGTAATCCGCGTGCTGCTCTGCCGTCTCCAGTGCCTGTTCGGCGCGGGCCGCCAGAGTGAGACTCTCTCGATGGGCTTCAAAATCGCGCACCGCCTGCTGGAACGCGCCCACCGTCTGGTAACGATCCAGAGGATCCGTCGCCATCGCTTTTAAGGCGATCTCCAGTAATTCGCCCGTCGGATCCCGCTGCTTAACCTGTTCCGGATCCGGTGTCACAATCTCGTTCTTCACGACGGCCATTAGGCACGTGGCCGCCGACTCACCGCGATGGGGCGGTTGCCCCGTCAACAGCCGGAAGAGGATCGCACCCAGCAGGTAGACGTCGGTACGTGGACCTACCAGACAAGGAGGACTAATCATCTCCGGAGCCATGAAACTCGGAGTGCCGCCCGCTCCGGTGGTGACATCCGAACCAGGTTCGGTCAGCACGGCTAATCCCCAGTCCAGTACCAGCACCTCGCCAAAACTGGCCGTCATAATATTTTCAGGCTTCAGATCGCGATGAATGACACCTTCCGCGTGGGCAAACGCGATCGCGTCGCACACATCGATAAGAATCTCCAGGTTCTCCGTCAACGAGAACGTATCGATGGTCTCATCCCACGACCGTCCCTTGACGTTCTTCATCGAATAGAAGAGATCGCCATCCGGCAACTCGCCGACCTCATGAATCGGAATAATATTGGGATGCTCGAGCTTCCCGGTCAGGACTGCTTCCGTCAGGAACTCATCCCGGAACGATTGCTTTTCGGTGGGCTGCAAGTGGATCTGCTTCACGGCGACTTCACGGCCGAGTGCGACCTGCCGCGCCAGATGCACCGTTCCCATGCCACCTTGCCCCAGCTTGCTGAGTGTCACGTAGTCCAGATTTCCTGCCGCTGGCTCCTGCGCGTCAGCAGAGGACGGCCTTTCGTCTACCAGCGTCTTGCCTGCCGACTGAATCGTTCGCGGACGTACCGTTACGGCTGCGGACACGGCAGCCGGTTGCTTCGCCACATCACCTTTTTCATCCAGTTGTGGCTTCAGACTGACTTCCGGAAGCGTCCGGTACAGGTCCTGCTGTCCCGGCCCCAGCGTCTTGGCAAATTTTTCCACTAGCGCGGTCTGCGGCTGCTGCAAAGTTACGTCGGGAGCAAGCGTCGCGTCGGGAGCAAGTGTCACGTCGGGATCCGCAGCGTCCAGATCCCGCGTGGTGCTGTGCGCATCGTCAGACGCGTTCTCCAGAACATCGCCTTCCCGGGAAGTTTCGGAGGGGATAACGAGAGTTGCATCAGGATCCTGTTCGTGGATCGTCAAATCCGACTGGACTCTATTCTCTTCCGTGTTCTCTGCCGTGTGCTCCGCCGCAGCTGCCAGGTCGGGGGATGCACTGTCCAGCGCGTCGCCTGCCTGCCCCGAGGTCGCGGTGCTGGTCCCGGGAACGGTCGCACCCGCTGCCGCGGAGTCTGCAGAGGCGAGTCCGTTCAGGGGCAGATTTCCGTCGGCGGAAGCCGAGGATACCGGGGAATCCGCCGGCTGAGGCGTTTCTGCAGGCGGATCCACTAAGGAACTGTCAGGGACAACAGGCGCCACTTCAGGCGCCACTTCGACAACAGTCACATCGCTCGCACCAGGCGGGGAACCGGTGCTCTTTTCCTGTGGCAACACCGATCGCACTTCTTTCCAGGGCCCCGCTTCAGAGCGGCCAACCAGATCTTCCTGCTTGATCTTCTCGGACCGGATACCACTCTTGATTTGCTTCGCTGTAAAAGGCCCACGCACGCGCTCGCCACGTTTGATGAAATACTGCTGACCCATTCTTCAGACCCTGGTGTAAAGACACTCGCACAGGCCCTCAATATGGTTGGAGTGCCGCTCGCCGGCAAGGCGCAGAGGCCGAATAGCGCAGTTATCGATCGCTGCTTCCGGTCTTCACTCGAAAGTCCAACTCATGGGTTCCCCGTTGGGAACTCTTCTGCCCGCAGCTTGGAGCCACCCGGGAGGCGTACTCTGTGCAGTGGTGTCTGCAGGAGAGAGACGATAGGTGCAACCATTCTCTAACGTGACTCTTAACATCGGATTGGCCACCTGAAACGTTTTTGCTGCGGTACCCATTTCCAGAACGTTGCGCTTCTTGAACGCTCCGAGGGCGGCAGCGGACAAAACATGTTCGGCACGAAAGTCCCAAACCGAGGTGCTGCTCCGCTGTTCCAGGGAACCGCACTTTACCCCGTTGAGGAAGATCGGGGCCCGCGGATTACCCACCGCGATGGAGTCCGAACACACGGCCACCTGCTTGACCTCGTCATGGCGTACTCCCTGCAAGCTCGTACCAAAGACCTCGATCGAAAGTTGCCTGGCGATCTCACCTGACCGGATCTGCATTTCTCCAGGACCTGCTTTTTCCCCTGTAACGTTGAGATAAATCTGGGCAACTTGTCCCGGCTGTAAAGGCATCGAGATGTTGGCCGGCGTGACGTGGAAATTCTCCCCCACGGCGACGAGGGTTACCACATCTGCACGGTTCTTGTGATTCTGAAGCGTCAGCTGGACCTGCGTGGTTTCTCCCACCGCTATGGCCAGTGTCCCCGGATTCAGGAAGTCATGTTCTCTGTGATAAGGTTGCTCGACCAGGCGATCTCAGCGCCGGCATCTGCTCCGGAACCCGCAATGCGTTGACTCCATCCCGAGGTGCGATCGCTCACCGTGATGGCATCAGGCAGATACCACTCCTCGCTGCAAGCTTTTCCGCCATCATTGCCTGACACCGAGCCGGGGAGGACCACGATGAACAATCCGAAAATGAATCTCATTGATAAAACAATCGATTGCGCAGGGTCCTCACTCGATAACTGCCACCACCCTTCGGCGTGTGTCAACGTCGGGCGGCAGGCTCTCTCCATTAGGGGAGCAATATAGCGAAGCATACGACCATGCCGAAAGTCATCCGGAAAGCACACGCTCGCCATAACGCTACCGCCTGTCACACTTGATGCGACGAGGTGTTTTTCTCCAGTCCGAGTGAACAGAAGGCAGTCCGAACCTTTCTCGGATCCGCATTCGATGTGGCCGATACAGCGGTTCGCGACAGTGTCACTTTGATGTGCAAAACCTGCGGTCGACAGGAATGGTCAAATCATACTATTTTTGCGAAAATTCCACCCTGGCTTGGGCTGAAGACAGTGTGCACGCCTAACGAGGGCGAGCTATCCATGATGGGCCGGCCTCTCGTCTCCAAGCCAGTGTGAGCGTTCCTAGTATCGATACTACCGACACCTCCAGTCAGTTAGAGGTTTCCCAATGTCAGTCACGTTGCTTACCCGAAAGTCGTGCATGCTCGCCGCGTTGATAGCGTCTGTCGCCGTCTTCACTCCAGTTGTCGATGCGTCACAACCGCCGCACGAATTCCATTTCGTCGAAGCCGAACACACGAGCCTCAGCGGTGCGGCGCAGGCCAGTGGCACGGCCGTCTGGATCTACGGCGGTGCGGTGACCTGGGACGTCATCACGCGTGGAGGGGATTACCGTTTGCTGCTGCGCGTACGGTCCGGATGGTCCGCCGACCACGAAGGCGCGGTTCACAATGGCACCAGATATCGCGTTGAGGTCGATGGGAAGCCGGTCACATTGAAACTCGTGCAGGACACCGTGATCTATGACAGTGATGAATCAAACTGGGCCTGGGTTGAAAGTCATGTCGGCCAACTCAGCCGAGGGCTGCATTCGATTAAATTTACTGCCGACTGGCCGTACGGTCGCTGGGACGCCTTTGCACTCACGACCGACAGAAATTTTACACCGCCTGCCAAAGGGCCCTTCGGTAAAGAGACGGTCAATGACCTGACACTGCTCGACAAGGAACAGCGGAAACGCTTTCAGGGGTACACGCTGTGGACAGCACCAATCGAAGACAATGTGCCGCCAGACGCGCGACCAACAGGTGCGGCTAATGTCGAGCGAGTCGAAGTCGCTGCCTGCAGAAACGAGCACGCAGCTGCGGTTGTCAATGTCACCAACTGGCTGGACGTGCCACTGATGCTGCGTGTCAGCCGATTCGACGGCGAGGTTTCCGCAGCGGCCCGCTTGCCGCTGAAAAACGTGACGCTTCGACACGCGGTCGCGCTGCCCGCGCCCCGGAAAGATCCACTGGCTGATGCGCTGCCTGCCGTTGACCAGGCAGGTGTTCTGCTCCTGTTACCGCGTGAAACCCACCAGATCTGGGCTGGCATCGACACGGCGGGTCTGGAGGCCGGCGAATACTCGACGATCCTCCGCGTCAGTCCACTGAAAGCGCCGGAACGTTGTCGTGCCCAGCAGATCACGGTGCAGGTTCAGGTTGCCGATGTGGTAGTCCGTTCAGACCATCCGCTGGACATCTTCCTGTGCGAGTACAACTCCAACCACCCCGGGATGTCGTCCGACCTGCCGAGCCACTTCGCAAACTGGTACCACAATTGCCTCACTCCACATCCAGCACAGGCAGAACCCGACTTCACGGCGATGGACGCACAGCTCAGACGTGAACTGAGTTACAGGGGAGCCCGCTCGGTCTTCTTCGAGCACTGGCATTTCCGCGGCGATGATGCGTGGCAGGACACCAAGAACCGGGACGCCTGGGTCCGTGGAATTCGCAGGTGGGCCGATCATGTGCATCGCGAACTTGGACTGGGCTACGACGAATTCTCGCTGCACATCTACGACGAAGTGTCCGGAACGGGACTTGATGACTTCATCAAGGCGCGTGAGATCGTACGCGAGGCTGACCCGAAAGTGCGCGTGACGATGACCCTCACGTCCCAGATCATGCTCCAGGATGTAGTGCGTCTGGAACCTGCGGTCGATATCTGGTGTCCCTTCATGGGCCTTGTCAACGGCAGCCCTGAAGTCATGGCAGCGTTGCGAAAGAGCGGCAAACCGATTGTGCCCTATCGTTGCGCGGAGAATAAACGCTTCTGGCCGGCGCAGGACTATCGGCTGTGGTCCTGGCAACTCTATCAGCAACGCGCCGACGGCATGTTTATCTGGACATATCTCGCCGGTGATGCTTGGAAGGGACGATCCTGGGACGGCGGCATGGTGTTCTCCGGCAATGGTGATATTGTGCCGTCCCGCCGCTGGGAACTGCTACGCATGGGACTACAGGACTGGCTCTTGCTAGACAAAGCCGCGAAGTCAGGCCACGAGAAGATCGTGGACAAACTTGTGACCCGCGTGCTGGCATCAACCAGTGACGCCACCACCATGCGGCAAGCGCGACAGGACCTGGTCAACTTACTGTCGTCTGAGGGCTCAAAGTCCCAGTAACTCGTATCGCGAGACTCACCCCTGTTGTAGAGCAGCATTACTCCGAATGTTGATCTGACTCGCGAAACACCTGCCGACGACAGCGTCCAAGCACGCACGGAAACACAGCCTCAGTCGTTCAACTTCCGTCCGCCGTCGATGTGGCCACCATCGACGCGATTCACCGTTACGACGAAGCCCGAGCGACATGTTACGATGACGATTAGTCCACGTCTGGGTTGTCTTCCATCCTGACTTTTATCGAAATTCGCCGCTCCATGCGATACCTGGCAAAGCTACTGACCGTCGTTCACCTTGCTGCCTTACTCCCGGCCGGAAATGCTGCCGAATTGATGATTGTTGTGCCTGAGACATGTCCAGACGGACGCTTGACGGCGGCGCGCGACCTGGCGGAGACACTGGGCCGCATGATCGGTTCTCGCCCACCTGTGGTTAAGGCGCCGGAGCGTTCAGACGGACCAGCGATACTGGTGGGTGATGAGTTTGCGCCACCCGCCGTACGGACCGAACTCACCGAACAACGTATCGGCTTCGACGGCTATTTAATCCGCTCTCTGGATGAACAAACACTTTTGCTCTGCGGGCGTCGCGAGGGCGGGCACTCGAACGCCGTCTATGGCTGGCTGCGAGCACTCGGATGCCGCTGGTTTATGCCAGGCCCACACGGCGAGGTGATTCCAACGGTCGACAAGCTGGTTCTGGACAATTGGAACCGGCTGGAAAAGCCAGCCTTCATCCACCGAGACCTGTGGTATTCAACCCTGGGAACGATGAAGTCTGCGCCACAGGATGCCGCCGCGTGCAGCGCAGAGCTGGCCGATTGGAAACGCCGCAACAGGATGGGGGGCGCACCGGTGCATTTCGCCCACAACTTTGCTTATGTGGTTCCCGCAAAACGATTTTTCTCTGAACACCCCGAGTTCTTTCCATTGCGTGATGGGAGGCGCGTTCCAGATGGCCAGCTCTGCACAACCAATGAACAAGTCATCGACCTCTTTGCGAACGCCGCCATCGCCACCTTTGACGCCAACCCTGACTTAAAGTCCTTCTCTCTTTCTCCGAATGACGGTGCTGGGTGGTGCCATTGCGCAACATGCGAAACGCTAGACCCTCCGATGTCTCGGGGGACCGAACACGGCAAAGCAGACAGGGTTGTGACTTTCGTGAACGCTGTGGCAAAGCAAGTCAAGCAGAAGCACCCGAATCGTTGGCTGGCGTTTTACGCCTATGCTGGCTGTGTCGCTTCCCCCACCTACTCCGACCCGGACGACAATGTCCTGGTCGTTCTCGCACATTATGTTTTCGACCACCTGCGTGGGATTGCCGACCCGAATTCGTCTGCAAACGCTACCTTCAACAGCTACGTCAACGGTTGGAGCACGGTGGCTGAGCAGCTATTCGTGCGGGAGTACTACTGTCGCTGGTGGGCTCCGTGGCCGATGTGGCCAGCAGTCGCCGCAGATATTCCTTATCTCTCGCAACGGCGCTTCAGCGGGTTCAATGCAGAACTGGAGTCGCGTTCAGAAGGGTCCGAGATCGGCTGGTACCTGCTGGCCGCACTGGCCTGGCATCCAGAGCAGAACCCGGATTCACTGGCGGACGGCTACTTCCGCGGTCTGTACGGCCCGGCAGCAAACGCGATGCGGACCTACTTTTCAATCCTCCGCGAAGCCGCCAGCGATTCGTCGCTCCGCGCCCGAGGTGGCCTGGACGAGATTCCAGGACTTTTCCCGCGTAGTCGTCTCACCAGGGCCAGGGAAGTTCTGGAGGGGGCGCGCGTGAAGGCGAGTACGAAGTCACAACAATTTCAGCTCCAGCGTTCCATCGACGCGATGGATCTGCTCCTGGCCGCTGATGAGCTGGCCGCTGCCAAAGCAGTATTCGATGCCGCCGGAGATATACCGTCTGCAAGATCGGCGAAGGCGGCATACGTAAAGGCAGCGACCGTCAACGCGCGGATCCGAACCTATGACCCGGCTCGCTACTGGAGTACTGTGCCGATGCTCAAGTCGATGCTAGAGGGACCTGCTATCGCCCTCGGTGAAAAAACCATCGATCCCTGGAAAGGGGATTTTCGCAGCGACAGCTTTGGCCAGAAGTTTGTGAGCTTCGCCCGCATGGTTCAATCCGACGGCCTTGGCTGGTCAAACAGCGTTGACGACGGTTACGTCTACGGAAACGGAAAAGTGGCAGCCTGGTACATTCGCCACGACAGAACGATCGAGCACTGTCAGGTGTCGGCTTTCGGTTATGACAACGCAGAAACTGCAGGCTGGTGGGAATGGCGGCTGTCGTTTGACCGCGGGCGAACATGGAAAACCGTCACACGGGTGGACTCCAACCAATGGAAAAATCACCGCCTCGACTTGACGAACCACGTCACGGGACGACAGGACTTCGTGCTTGGCGTGTACTTCGCGCCTGGAGCCAACACCCGAGCTCGAGTGTCGACACTTTCTGTAACGATCGAATGAGTGCCCGTTACTCAACAAGAAGGAACCGCCCTCCGGCCACGCGGGTTCAGCGGTAACCAATCGCATCCAGCGTCCTGGCAAAATCCACCGGCAGCTCAGTGACAGGTTTGTCCAGCTCCCGTGCCGCGTAGCGAAGCATATTGCGCAGCAGGCGTTCCGCGACAGGATCCTCGCCAAGGTGCTCGCGGATAAACAACGTGTTGAGAATGAAACGACCGGCTCCAAAGTTGTAGACGGCAACGTAGAGGCCCGAGAAATAGCCATACGACGTGGTGATGCCACCCGCGACTGCTTCGGGCGGCGGGTCGAGTCCGACAAAGGCCGGATCGGGCACAATCTCTCGATAGTAGGTGTAATCCATGATGCGGCCCGTCGGCAGGCCGTCAAAGATCGGATGGCGTTTCGTCCACTGGTCCGGGTGATAGACAATGTGCAGCGATTTCCCGATGCCTCCTTTGTTGGCCAGTGGCAGCCAGCCGGTTGGTTGGCCAGGTTTGTCGAAGACGGCCTGGTCCAGGAACACGACCGTGGATCCGCGCGCCATGCGCCGTGCGAGCTGTGCGAAAGCCTGCGCATCGCCCGGGTGCTCGGGATGGCGTCCCACGAGAATTACTTCCCGTTTCGCAGCTGGCTCGTCGGAGAAATCTTCGGGACGGTCAAAAACATCAGCACGCGTCCACTTCTCGTAGTCGGCCGTAAATTTCTCTACCTGCTCGTAGTGAAACCTGGCGTCCATCACGTGCGTCTTGCCGAGTTGCTCGTAGGTCCGCACCATGCGCAGCGTGTCTTTCAGTCTCCGGTCGAACGGCGCATTCCATCAATACCCGCTTGCACCCAGGCCACAGAAACTGCGGATACCCACATTTCGCACTACAACAATGTAAGATGCCAGTTGGCCGCAACAGAGGTTGCTGGTCGACTCTCGGACGTGACCGCCTACACCCTGGCGAACGAAACTCGGCCCGACACTTGGCAATTACTTTCCCGGAGAGAATGGGTCCGTAACGTTGCGTTGCGGATTCGCAACCCGTTCATGAAAGACTCAACACCGTACATATCGATCCGATGGTCGAGGATCGCATTCTGTATCCTGACATTTTTTTGCGCCCCTGAGACTCAGGCCCAGCATTCCCCCGCGGTCCTGGCGTCCCGGTGGGTGACTGGACTCCCGTCTGTAGTCTTTCCCGACGAACACAACACGGTCGATTCCATTTTGCTACGGACACATTCCGGATCCGTGTTGGTAGCCGCCGAGAGTCGCCGGGTGAAAGGGAGCATAATTCTGTTGTCGCGCAGCACGAACGGCGATGGGTCATGGGGCGCCCCGCGAGTACTAACTCGGGCGCAGGACGACTGGCGCATCACTGCCGGAGCCGCCGGCACGTTGGCATCGGGACGGTTGGTACTGGCGTGCCATGAATGGCAAGAAACTCCGGGAACGGTGATTCATATTGCTGCCAGGCCTGCCGGAGTTCATCACTATCGATGGCGTGGCTTCCGCCGCGCGAGGAAATTAAAACTTCTGATCAGTGATGACGAGGGGCATTCCTGGACGTCCGCTGTAACAGATACCAGTGGCGGCCCCTTGGCGGCGGCTGCCATGGGTCGAGTATTTGAGGCAAACGGCGTGGCCTGGTTACCCGTTTACGGCCCTTCCAATAAATCGCAAATGGATGCCGCACTCAGCGGCGTTGGGTTCATGAGGAGCGACGATGACGGCAAGTCGTGGCGGTTCTCACATTGGCTGGTGAAGGCAGAGCAATCCCAGGGGATCGGATACGGCCCGGGAGAAATCACCGTCCTCCCCGACGGTCGTTGGCTCGGAATGTTGCAAGGCAATGATCGCGGTCGAGGAGATTACACGCGTCCCCGCGTCTGCCGCACGATCAGCACTGACCGCGGCCGCACGTGGAGCTTGCCCGAGCAGAAGTTTCTTAACCATGGAACATCCACGGTCACACTCGACGGTCAAGCTGGCGAAGAGATCATGGTCGGTGGCTGGAAGGACCGCGGTATTATGTTCACTGTCGGCACGAACGCGGGTGGCGATTGGTTGTATCAAGATCAGATTTGGTCGTGTATCTGGTACGCTCCTGGGAATCGCGGTGGCACGCGACTGCTTAAGCTAGGCGATGCGGTGATGGTCGTCTATCACTGGATGGGAACGAACAATGAAACCCGTACAGAAGTTCGTACCCAGCTGATTCGTCGAGCTGTCGGCACTCTTTCTACACAGCAGAAACCGCGCGGCAAACAGAAACCGGCAGCGAAGTGGCGCATGGCTGAAGCGTACCAGTTGCCGCACATCCCTGCGGCCCCGGCGGGTATCCGGATCAAGACCCTGCTCAAGCTGCGCAGCGGCGACTGGATTTGCCTGGGCTACACCGGGTCGAAAAAGGCCGGCACGGCATACGGTTTTGCACCAACCGGCGTCTGCGTGCTCAGGTCGCCAGAGGTCACTGGTCCCTGGAAAAAGATTGCAGACCTCTCGATGCCGCCGGCAGTCGGTGGGTTGTTCGATACCGGAACCGGTGCCGGTGTACCCGGCGCGATGGTGCAACACTCAACGGGGAGGCTGTTGTTGCCACTGAGCACCAGGAATCGCAAGGACATTATCCTGACCTGCTCGGACGACGAAGGGAAAACCTGGCAGACCATTGGTTCCATGGCTCGGATCACAGGAATGCCAGCGGTCCATGAGGCGGACAAGATTGTCGAACGCGCTGACAGCAGCCTGATTTTTCCTTTGCAACGGCCCTTTCATGGAGCGAGCAAGAAACATCCGCTGTGCTACATTCTCAGTGCAGATCGTGGACGGACCTGGAGCGCGCCAGTTTTTTGGGCCACTCATCCCGGCAGGCGATATCAAGGGCTGCCGCACGGACCGTTCGCGGACCTGCGTGAAACATCGCTGGCCGTGTTGAATGACACGGAGTGGTTAGGGATCTTCCGAGAATCGCGTGGGACACCGGCACCGGAAAATGCCGCGCGCGGTCCTTTAAGTATGCCGCTTCTCTGTCTTGCACGCAGCACGGATAATGGGCGCAGTTGGAAATCATCTTTTGGATTCCTTGGTGTAGAGCCAGACATCGCTGCCCTCCCCGGTGGTGCAGTGATGGCTACCTACCGCGACGACAATCTAGCTAGTGTCTGGATTTCCTATGACCAAGGCGCAGCGTGGCATGTCCAGCACGACCCGGCCGAACTCCCCTGGAAAAAGGGAGCGGCCGAACGGTCGACACAGTGGCCACCGGGCGGTGAACCAATCATCCGGGTCATTGATAACAATACGGTCGTTGTCATTTGTGACAGCGGAATGATCCCCTCTGGCAAGCTGCTGCCACCTGAATACAAACCGCGGACTGAATACCAGGGGCGCGTGCAGATCCGCTTCTTCCGCCGCGAAATCAAAGGCGCCGCAAAGTGACGGTGGCGACGATTTTGTTGTGCGGCCACTGTTCCCCTGGTTTTGCCGGGGGAACGGATCTTACCGCAAACACGGTGACGCGAAAGACAAGCTTCTGAGAATCCAAACCCGCCAGCGGGTCCCATTGAGACAGGCGGCCGTATCATGGGATGGACGCAACGACGATCCGTTCGCGCGGTCTGAATGTTCAGAAGCGTGAGATAGGCGTCGGTCACTCGATTGGGAGCGAAGTCACTCCTGACCTGAAGCGCCAGAGTTTGAGCTGTGCCACGTCGTCGGCCCTGGAGACGTTCAGCGGTTTCGCCGCATCCGCGGCGATCGCCGTGGCGGAGATAACTGAAACCGACTTGGAGCTGGCAACGGCGGTGACGTGCACCTCCAGTTCCTCCATCATCGGCACATGCGGCCGCTTCTTTTGGGTTGCCAGCACCAGGCCCAGCACGTTGTCCCCTCGGAAGGGAGGACAGTCGGCCAGATTGATCTCGAAGCGGGTCCCCTTGAGTCCCCCACGCAACTTTCCGGCCGGCATCCGGCGAATGTGCTTCTTGTCGACCGCCACGCCATTGATGTCGATGTCGACACGGTCGTTGTCAGTGACGTGATAGAACCAGAACCGGAATCGTCCGGACAGACGCTCGCCTCGCCGGCCGTCTGCCACTCGAAATGGAAAGACCTGCCGCTTGCCGATTAACTCCTCGGAGAAGAGCAGGGTCGGGCTGTTTTTGTGGCCCAGCGCACTCGAACCCTCGTCGTACCACGGGTAATTCCGGAACGGTGGCTTTCGCTGACCGATGCCCTTGCCCATCGGCAAAAATCGATAGGTGCGAGGACCCGCAAAAACAGCCTCGCGCGTTCGCACAGCCTGCGTCCACGCAGCGATCCGCTTTCGCTGCTCAGGAGCTGCCGTCACGGCGCGGCCAAAGTGAGCGCCGACATTCCAGAACGAAATGCTGTCGGCTCCGTACGTATAGAAATTGGCCGCCGCGCCCCGTGCCTCAGCTGTGTTCAGCAACATGCTCAGGTATCCTTTGGCGTGTTCTGCTGAGGTGGCAACACCGCGATCGAGCGGAAGCGGAGGTCCGGACGAAAACGAGCCGATCATATTGCCCATCGTCACAATCGTGTCGACACCCGCCGGACGTGTGAAGCGGGCAAACTCGTCGACAGGTGTCTGGGGATCGGTGTTGTTCCAGGTCGAGACCACTACAAAGTCGATCCACCCCTGCTTGACCCAGCCCTCGATGTCCACTCCCGCCAGCCAGCAAGCGTGCAGTGACTCGGGAACCCGCACCCCCAGGGTCAAACGCTGGCCGTTTTTCCGACGGCGCCCCGACTTGTCCATCATCTCGCGGACCTGCCCGACATAGCGGGTCATGATCGGTGCCTTTTCACGCCCCTGGTGCCTCGGAAAGTGCTTGGCCCAGCGGACAAAGTTCAACTCGAGACCATCGACGGGGTACTCCGCAATGATCTCCGTCATAATTCTCATCCGGTGATCCCGCACGGCCGCGAACGAGTAGTCCAGTGCCGTCTCGTTGGTCCGGCCATCCGGTTGCTTGATTACATACTCAGGATGATCGATGGAAAACTGCGAGCAAAGATCATCGAATTTGTTGAGCCGGACATGGTGGGTGTCACCCATGCGCACAGCCGCCAGCACTTCCTTACCTTTGGCCTGCATGTGCTCGGTGACGAGTCGCAACGGGTCGGTACCTTGCTTCATCAAGTCCAGAATCCCCTTGATGTAGACACCGTCTTTCCTGTTGTTCCGCGCGCCATACAGTTCGCCGGCTGTGGTGTCGTAAAAGCAGATGTCGGGCATGCAGGCCAAGTACACGAATGTCGTGAAGGGGACCGCCGCGGACTCGCGATCCAGCCACTCCTTGATGAACGCTGCCGAGTTTTCGCCGGGCGCTTCTGCCAGCACCTGCCCATCGTCATTGAACACGCTCCGAGCCACGCGTTGCTCCGCGGCACCGGCAACCGGCGTCAGAAGAGCTAGAAACACAGCAGACCAGAACATCGACAACAAAGACCATGTCATAAAATTCTCACACCAGGTAACCAAAGGATCTCTGGGAATATTTAAACCAGAACCGGCAAGTGCTGTCGACAACCGTCGGACTGAACTGGCCGTGAGCGTTTCAGGGCTTGCTAGAACGCCCCCTTTTTTTGCCAGCTGTTGCGCCAAATCCGCCAGCCGGCAGACTGGGATCGGTTGGCCTGCCAGTTGGACAAGTCCTCCCTGGAGAAGACGAATCAACCGCACCGCGCCGGCGGCGCGACAGAATTCGCACAAGTCCTTGAGAGTTAACGACTTGGACGATGCTGTGGGAGTACCTGCGACAGCTCGCGAAAGTAATGGAGAAGGGGCTCCAACAGAATGCGAATGCTCCGGAAAAACGGCACATGCCCAACGAGAGCGTAGAAAAACCGACGTAAACAAGCCATCGCTCCAGCGTCTGGCGAACCATCAAAAGCCTTTGGCAACAAAACGCAGCAGGAGAGCCTGCGTTACAGGAAACACCGAAACAGACCTTGTTTTGCCCCTCGTCACAAGCATCGTGCGGGGGCGTTTCAGCGAAGATGTGGCAAGAACAGCATGTAATTCTTCCGAAGTTGTTGATATAAAGAAGGCGGCCCTACCCATGACACGGGTTCCCACGACGTTGCTGCTAACAGGAGTTTGAGCATGTTGACAGTTGCCGGACCTTCGAATTCACGCGGCGATTTTTGCGACGGTGTCTCGCGACGTGATCTGCTGAAAATCGGAACACTCGGCGCGCTGGGGACTGCAGGGGGCTGGTCTTTGCCGGATTTGTTGCGAGCAGAATCGGTATCGGGCCGAAAGTCGCCTAAGTCCGTCATCATGATCTACCTGGTCGGCGGACCTCCCCACCAGGACATGTTTGACCTCAAACCGGAAGCTCCAAAAGAAATCGCGGGGCCCTGGCGTCCGATCGCTACCAAAGTTCCCGGCTTCGACATCTGTGAGGCATTTCCGCGTCTGGCAAACCTCTCGGACAAGTTAACCGTCATTCGCTCACTGGTCGGCAACCAACACGGGCACGACGCGATCCAGGTCTTTAATGGGCGCGATCCCAGAAAACCCAAACCGACCGGCGGTTGGCCGCAGTTCGGAACGATGGTGTCCAAAATACAAGGACCGGCTTACCCGGAATCTCCACCGTTTGTGAGCCTGTGCTACACGTGCACACACGGTCCCTACAATGAACCCGGCCCAGGCTACCTTGGGATGTCGCATTCGCCTTTGCGCCCCTTAGGTGACACCCGAAAAGACATGGTTCTCAACGGTATAACATTGGACCGCCTCGCCGACAGGGAATCGCTCTTAAAGAGCTTCGACATCCTTCGACGCGACATCGATCACACATCGGCGATGACGGGCTTCGACTCCTTCACCGAACAGGCGATGGGATTACTGACATCGTCGAAGCTGGCTGAAGCCCTCGATCTCTCCCGGGAAGATCCTCGTGTGGTGGCTCGCTACGGCACCGGCGACCCGACGATCATGATCGATGCCAACGGCGCTCCCCGCGTGCCGCAGAGTATGCTGCTCGCCAGGCGTGTGATTGAAGCCGGCGCCCGCGTTGTCACTTTGAACTACAGCAAGTGGGACTGGCATGGCGGCTTGAACGCGGAAGGCCGGGCCGACAATAGAATCTTTACGCGTGAAAGGGAAGACTTCCCCATTTTCGACCAATGCGTAAGTGCGTTGGTCGAAGATCTGCATCAGCGCGGCCTGGCGGACGATTGTGCGGTCGTCATTTGGGGAGAATTCGGCCGGACGCCAAAGATCAGTGCCCGAGTCGGCCGCGACCATTGGCCGCAAGTAAATTGCGCGTTGATGGCCGGCGGGTCGATGCAACACGGACAGGTCATCGGCGCTACGGACAGAATCGCCGGTGAAGCCGCCGCCCGTCCCGTGACCTTCGGCGAAGTCTACGCCACGCTGTTCGACCACCTTGGAATTGACCCGCGTCACACGACCATCAACGACCTTAATGGTCGCCCGCAATACCTGGTCGAAGACACCGGCAAGCTAATTCCCGAGTTGATCTCCTAAGCTTCTGTTTCTTCCATGCCTGCGCATTGAACCACGTTCTGTGCAGACCATGATTGCGACGGTCGGGTTCTTGAAAGTCACCCCGTCGGTGATCAGCAGCTCCGTCAGACGGAGCCCGCCTCACGCCGTGCACCAGCGTTTCCCGCTCGTGACACCATGGCCGGCGTCCGCTCCACCTTTTCGCGCAATATGCCATGTGCGTGTCGGCATCCTCGAATCGGTCGAGTTGAACCGCCCCTCGTGCCGCCGGTGCGGGTCCGGTCGCAGACCTGTTTTGCAGAAATACTGCGCATGCCGCTGAGCGCAATGGGCTCCAAGTACTCAACAGCGTGAAACAGGCACGGAGCACACAAAAAAAACCTGCCGGTCACAAACCTTTTTTTCAATCAGCGGTCATGAAATACGTACGCGACTATTCTTGAATCACATGGAAGCTCGCCTGATGCTTGACCCCTATCAACCTCCACAAGAGGGCTCAATATGGAAGGCAAATCCATCGCCAACTTGGGCAGGGTCGTGGAGGCACATCGCCATTTTCTGGCCGTCTCTCTTGTACATCATAGCGTTTCCACTCTACGGCCTTACAGTCACCGCCTTCTACACCGGCAGTCTTGGCGCGAGGGGGCTCGCGCTAATCCACCTGCCTTGCCTCGTCGCCTGCCTTTGGGTCTTGCCCTTGGTTGCGCTCGTACAACTTATCATCGGCATCTACGGTTTATGCACCAGGAACGGCCGGGGCCAGAGTCACATTTTGTCATCCCTGCTTGTCTGTGGACTGACATTCACCTTCTACCTGTATTTGAGTGCGGGAAATTTTGTGACGGTTCAGGCCCGGCGAGTGGCGAAGCCGGGCCACTGGGTGAGCGTAAATGTCCTCAGCTTTTACACACCCGAACTGCGGGCAACGGCGAGAAGAGCAACTCGCACGGTGGGCGCAGGACCGACTCAAGCAGCCGCCACTACGCTGCTTCAATAACAACGACCTCGCTTAGTCCCTCTTCTCGACAACTTCTCCACGCACGCCAAAAGAGACCAGCGAGAGACGTGTAATCTTTGACTGATTGCGTGCCGATATCCGGAGTTCGAACCACGGCACATCGGCGACGATACGGGACAAGTCGAAGTCGCGTTTTACGTTTTCCAGGTTCTGGTTTCTGGCGAGACTCACGAACTTCTCGCCACCGGTGGCAGGCGAGCGGATTTCGATAGCATTGCTTAGCTGGTCCTCGTCAAAAGCGATCTTGGGACTTGTAAGGACCGCGGTTTTGAATACTCCGCCGTCAGATGCTTCAAAACGGTAGACGATCCGGCCCGCCCCACGAGGTGGTAGATTGAGCCCCCATTGTCCCGGGCGGAAGCCGTTGAGATGCCTGGCGTGAATGGCCGAATTGCCTCCGCCGGAAAATCCGTCCGAGTATCGAAATCGCCCCACCCCGAACACGGTCCGGCTCTTGAGGACCGCCAAGCTCGCCACTAGTTTTTTGCGAAAATTTGCATCGATCAAATACTCGTTTCCAGGCCGTGAGAGGATTTCGATTTCTTCTTCGTAATTCCGCTGGGCGCGATTCAATAGATCGCGGTTGCGTGACTCGAAGAAGCGGTTCATCGCGTGTCGAGCTTGCAAGTCGAGCGAAACGACTCGCTGAGCCCGCGCCACGTATTGGATGCGATGGAGGAGATCCGGATCCCCTCCATCTGCAATCGCCGCCTCAACCTGCTGCACAGCCTGGGCCATCAATCGGTTGGTCTGGTCAACGACTTTCGGGCCAAACGTGCCGACAACGTCTGACACCGTATAGTACGTACCACTAGCGGCGGTCTCTTCCAGCAGTTTGTAATAGCGAAGCATCGTTCTTGCCGCAGGTCCGTAAGCCAGCTCACAGAACTCCAAGACTAACTCATCGACGTCCAGCGAAGGATCCCAGGCAAGTCGCGAGTAGAGATACAGGTTCAAGCCTTGCGTGCCCCAATTCGGCTGGCTTTGGCTGTAGACGCCGCGCACTCCATTTTTCACGAAATGGGGGAAATCGACACGGAAACAGTGCGTCAACGGGTAGTACAACCAATGGTTGTACGACGTGTAGTAGAGATAGAGGTGAATCGGATTCCCAAACTGCGACCACGACTCCAGGGCGTCGCGAAAGCGTTTCTGCCGTGGGTGCGTGAGGGGCTGGGCACGATCGACGTTCCATTGTGGAATCCAGAACACAAGGTTCTTTTCTGGCTTCACCTGCAGCGGTGGACCTACACAATGGTAGTCCGCGTAAAACGTCACGAACCGATCGGGATGCTTGTCTCGAATCGCCCGCGCAACCTGGTTGGCAAGTTCGACGATCAAATCGGAATGGTTGCCACGAGCAAATCGCAGCTTCGTGCATTGGTCGCACTCACAGAATCCTTGATTGCCGTCGTTCGGACTGATGCACAGGAGCCGCGCATCACTGTTCTTGCACCAATCGTCGCGAGCTCTTTCAATGGCCATCCGAATCACGTCCGGGTGGGTCGTACAAAGCTGTAACGGGTGACGCCGTCCCTGCCAAAATCCGAAATATTCCGGGTGATCCTTGAAGCGGTCCCGCGAGACGATGAACTGGTAACTATGACCGTTACCGACGTGATCCCAACCGCCCAGGCGATTCCGCCGAGCCCACGATTGCGTACTATCGCTCCAGCTCTCATCCATCTTGTTCGGACTCGTTGCCAAACCGCCACGCCGGTCGAAATACGGAGCCAAAATCTGTCGGCCGGTGCGCACGGACACGGTTTTCTGGCGAGGCACGATTTCCCAGGCAAGTGACGGCTGTAGCCAACGGACACCCAGTCGCTCCAGCAACGAATAAACGGCGTGCCCCGTCGCGGCGTCGTTCCGCCCAACCAGAACGACAGCCTGGTCATTCACCGCGATGACACAGACTTCCTCGTTGCGGTGTTTCGCCCTCGAGAGTTCCTCCCGCAAGCGACTCCCATGTTCTGTCGCCCCGATTTCGACCCGAATACCTGTCGGCTGTTCCGATTCGGCCACGATGGGCAACACCGCACCCGACATTCGTCTCAAGCAGCGTTGCAAGTCGACGCTCGCCGACTTCTCAATCTCTGTCGGTGCTTTGGGCAAGACAATGGTTGCCAATGGTCGGCCATCCTGGACTAGGCTCAACCGCTCGGCGGCGGCGTTCGCCCACACGCCGAGCGTCAAAACAAGAATCACACCGATGGCGGGTTTGGCGAAATGCTGCTTGTACATGCTTCACTCCGAATGCTCAGTGATCGTGATCAGAGAATGCGTGCTTCCCAATTCAATGCTGACACGTGCGACGTGGCTGGCCGAGTCCAATCTGTTACCAGTATTAGCTACAAACGGCGCATTCACCAACCTGGGGTGATCTGCCCTGGGGCAACAGATGCGGAATTTTCAGGCCCCGTCTTTGTAGTGATTCACGTCATCAGGCAACATGACCGGAGCGATACAAAGACAGACAGCAGCTGCGGAAAACCCCTCCAAAGCGGCCCCACCCGATCGCAGGCAATCCCACCATACCAACAGCGCCGCACGACTTAACGCCTCAAATGACGTTTTCTGAGGGTTTCTACAAAACAGTGGAAGCTCCCGTACACACCCCTCTTCGTAGCCATTCTCTGTTTAGCATATTGCGGAAGTCGCATTGCCACAGAGGTCTACCGATTTGGAGAAGCGTTCGGTCCCTTTGAGTAGAAGAAGCCGTTTCGTGAATACAGAGAATCGGGTTAACAGACCTGGCGTCCTATCGACCGCGTGACGTCGTGACAGGCCGGCCCGGAAGCCAACAATGGGCAGATCCCGCCGATCGAATCTCGCGGACCACGGGGTATAAACCAAATGCTTTCCAGACGATCAAGACGGAATGTCTCGACCGTTGCATCGACTTCGTCTTGGATCACTTGTCTGTACCCCACAAGGGCGTTTACCGGAATGATTAATGATCGGTGACGGATCGCACCCAACCTTGCCCTGCCCCATTTCCACGACCACAATATCAGCCTGCTCGCTCACGCACCTTACCGGGCCCGAGTATCACAATCGGGTCAAAGTGCAGTACTGGCCAGCGTTCGCGACGAGCGTAGGCTGGGTCGTCTTCGCGGCGATTCTTTCTTTGAAGTGTACCGAGAAACGTGGGGGAATCATGAGTTGGACTGTTTACTTATCTGGCGAAATACATACGGATTGGCGGCAGCAGATCATCACTGGTTCACAAACGGCAGGGTTGGCCGTCACTTTTACTTCCGCGGTGACGGATCACCAGGCCAGTGATGCCGCAGGTGATGTGTTGGGAGAGCAAGCTCAGCCATTTTGGCGCGATCATCAGTCGGCAAAGGTCAATGCGATCCGCGGGCGAACCCATATTCAAAAGTGCGATCTCGCTGTGATCCGATTCGGTGATCAATACAAGCAATGGAACGCCGCTTTTGATGCAGGATTCTGTGCAGCCCTGGGGAAGCCGTACATTACGTTGCACAGCGACGACATCGTTCATCCGCTCAAAGAAGTGGACGCTGCGGCGATGGCCTGGGCAACGACCAGCGAACAAGTGGTGGAAATCTTAAAGTACGTGGTGGCCAAATAGTGTTCTCAATAAACGACCGACGCAGAACCAGCGGAATTGAGCCAACACACACCCGATGTCGGCTGCGATGAGGCAAGAACGGTCCGCCCAAGCTGGCGGTGCCCTTGTAGCCACTCATGACACGCTCCGCGGGAACACCAGACCACCGAGCTGCACGCTCACGGTGCCAGTGAGGGCGATCACCAGATTGCCGCCGGTACCGTTCCGCTGCCCGGCCGCCGCTATATTGGTGGCGTCTGAATACGTCAATAGAAGGAGCTTCCCATGAGCAAAAGGAAACGGAGGAAACCCTCAAAAGCGGAAATTCGCAAAGCCTGGTCTGAAAATCGCCGTAGAGACAATCGTAGAAAAGGCGCTGTTGAAGCGGAAAAGAGGCGGCACGACAAATGGGAAGCGAAATATCTCGCGTCGGTGGATCCGGATGAAGACATACCGTGGTGCAAGAAGTGCCGCGCGCACACCTACTACGACACTGAGATGGTGTGGGGCGTGATCAACGAGGAAGATATTACTGGAGAACACAGAGAACGCATAGGAAAGGTCCGCAAGGAACAGTGCGTTCTCTGTAACGGAAAAGTGGTCGCCCCAGCTCAAATCAAGAGTGACGAAAATAGTATCTTCTTTGCGTCAGGCGTCATTCCCTTGGTTTTCCTCGCCATGTTTATTGTTGGGTTCACGGACAATGGAATCGTCACGATCGGTTTCTTGATCCCGGTAACCCTGTCTATTTTGGGGTTAGGTTACTGTGCTTACCGAGGCCAATTGTCACCCAGTTACCACAGCTGGTTGCAATGGTCGAAAGAACGCAAGGAGACCGTATAGGTCGCCGCCGCCGTCCTTCCTGCCCGTCCTTCCTGCCGCCGGTGCGAGTGCCGGTTGCTGCGGCAACTGGTTCAGCCGGTTGCGACCGGGCTGTTGACATTGAGATCGGCGACCAGGCTGTCCGGACGGCCCATCTGTCGCAGCCACCGGTAGTGGGCCCGCACAGCGGACCAGACCGAGTTGTGAGCCACGTAACGTACGCCGAAGTCGCGACACGTCTGTTCCATCAACTCGGAGATCGCCGGGTAGTTGACGTGGCAGATTTGTGGGAAGAGATGGTGTTCGATCTGGTGGTTCAGACTACCGGTGAACCAGGTCACGACGCGACTGCGGGGGGCAAAATTCACCGTCGTTTCGACCTGGTGAACAGCCCACGCCTTTTCGATCTGGCCAGTGTCGCCGGGAGGAACCGGAAAATCTGCTTCTTCCAGGCAATGCGCCAACTGGAAGACGATACTGAGCGTCAGGCCCTGGACGAATGAAGCGATGAAGAAGAACAGCAGCGCCGTGTGCCACGCATGAAACATCAGCGGGATGACCAGCGCCAGTGACACAAACAGCAGTTTTCCACCGACAAATACCGCCAGGTGACGGCCACGTGGACGGGCGAACTGGTTGAATCCGATCCGACCCGTCAGCACACCGCGGATATCGTCGTAGAACTGCCATTTGAACGGCAGGAAGCCATACAGCACCCACAGGTACAGGTGCTGGAACCGGTGAAACCGTCGTGCTTGCTGGTGAGGTGACAGGCGGCCGAGGGCGCCCATGTCGATGTCACCATCATGGCCGGTGATGTTGGTGTAGGAATGGTGGATCTGGTTGTGGGTCCTCTTCCAGAAAAAGGAACTCCCACCCAGGAGATCCAAAGACATGGCCATGAGGCTGTTGACCCACTTGTGGTTGGAATAGGCCGAGTGGGCTCCGTCGTGCTGGATGTTGAACCCGATCGAGGCTATTGCCAATCCGAGCGAGACGGCCAGCGGCACGGCCTGCCACCAGGTGGCGGCCAGGAAAACCAGCGTCGCGTAGGAGGCCACGAACCAGATGGCAATCATCAGGGTCTTGGTGTACATCGCGGCACAGTCACGGCGACGGCGCCCGGTGCTATTGAACAGGTCGTCCACACGCTGCCGTAGCGCCGTCAAGAATGCGTCGTCGGGTTGAGCAAACTTCACCTGAGAGTCGTCCTTAGGGCAGCGAACCTGGACAATATCGTTTTACCACCTTGGGCGTGAATTTCTAGCTTGAATGGCGTTCTTTGACAAGCTGATGTGGGTCGAGGTCCCTTGTGATTGGCCGAAAACGGGTTGCCTAACACAAGGGTGCAGGTCTCCGCAGTCCGACGGGGCGGGGCCGGTTGCTGGCCACACGCTGTGCTCGAGACACGTACAGTCCCGTTTTTGCGCACCCAACTGCCCTCGGTGGGCTCTAGATGTGTTGAGTACATCTGGATACGCCAACCGAAGGAGCTGAACATGAAACGTCTGCTGCTCAAAATGTCGATGAGGAGGGAGATCACGATATTCTGGCCGTCTATCCTCTACGTGATATCGCTTGTGATCTACGCTTTTATGACCGCCAACTTCTATCATGGCGACGGAAGCTTGTTGCCTGCTTTCTTCCCTTGCTTCATCGCCTGCGCGTGGGTCTTGCCCTTGGTGGCTCTAATGCAACTCATACTCGGCATCAGTATTGCAAGA
>MDTE01092183.1_pt1 | contig 33989 bp, 25 predicted proteins | sample 811231 | NCBI WGS metagenome assembly MDTE01 (sample SAMN05326651, study PRJNA326480) | marine metagenome | isolation source: seawater | place: Indian Ocean: Red Sea | collected 2010
GCGCTGGGTATCTGCATGCTGGGCGCCTATTACTTCCAGCGCTGTTTCTCTCTGGAAAATTGCCTGCGCCGATTTGGCAGGAGGGGGCTTCCCTGGAAGAGGCTTGGGCGCTTCTCCTTGCCGGTGATGCTGACGGATTTGATCTACGGTGTGCTGACCCAATTGGATGTGTTGATGCTGGGATGGTTTGTCGGCAAAGGACAGGTGTACATGATAGGAATTTACGTCCTGGCCCGGCGCATAGCCAGTGTGATGCTTAAAGCCCCCCAGGCCTTTGACCCGATTTTCAGTTCCATCGTCAGCGAGCTCACCTACCGGAACAAACAGCGAGAAATAGGTCACCGCTTCTCGGTCATCTCCCGCTGGATTCTGACCATCAATCTGCCCATTTTTGCAGGCATTGTGCTCGTCAGGGACAGCCTTCTGAACCTGGTAGCCGGGGACCGGATTCTGACACTGTCGCCGACTGATATCGAAACGGGAATCAACATACTGCTTCTGCTGGGCATAGGCATGATGGTGCAGGCAATGTTCGCCGTGGTCGAACCGCTGCTTGCCATGTCGGGCAGACCCGGACTGAACCTGTGCAACAATGTCCTCTGGCTGGCGAGCAATTTTTTGTTAAATATTTGGTTAATTAATATCTATGGCATTGTGGGAGCCGCTGTGGGAGCTACTATATCCATGATAATGGTCAGTGCGGTGCGCATCCTGCAGGTCTCCCTGGTCTACGATATTCAGCCCTTCCACCGGTCCCAGTTCAAGCCAGTGGTGGCCGCGCTGGGAGGAGCCCTGACCGACTGGCTGATCCGCGACCTGGTCCCGGGCGAGGGAATCTGGGCCACGCTCACTCCTCCTGCGGCTTTTCTGGGCATCTATTTCTCACTGCTGGGTTTTCTGGGCCTCGAAGCCGAGGACAAAGTGCTTTTGCGACAGATCTACCGACGGATGAAACGGATTTTTTCCCGGAAACGCCCGACGACATGAATGGCTTATGAATCGCTGCGTCAAAGTTTGTTTTTGGACTACCACATTCCAAGCCGATGTTCTGGCGCTGGCGAGATACATGTGCAAAGACGAGCGCTTTGAGCCGCTGGTCGTGGTGGAAGACAGGGCGGGATTTTTGCTTCAGCCAATCCAGAAATTGTTGCCAGTTTCCTGTCAATTGCTGGAAAAAAATGCACCCGATACCATCCCTCGAGTAAGGGATTTTGCTCCCCACGTCACCATTGTGGATAATCAATTCCCCAAAAAGAAGCTGTCGCCCAAGTTGTTTGTCCTGTGGCATGGCTTTGGCTGGAAAGGTCCCAATGACATAAGGGAGTTCTCGAGGATACACAAACGCATCAAGCGCTTATCGGGAGCCTCGGCGATGGAGCCAAATGAAAACTTCATCTGGCAATGCTTTGGTCCGACCGATTTGGAGCACCGCAATGCAGTGTCGGGGTTTGCCCGGGAGAACCTGCGCAGCTTGGGTGCCGCTTTTACCGATGAATTGCTCAGTGGGTCCATTTCTCGAGAGCAAGCCCTGCAGCAACATCCAGAGCTGTTGGGGGCGAAGCGAGTGGGGCTGATTGCTCTCACCTGGCACTACGGTCGCGCCCTTTCCCACTGGGGAGAAGATATCGCACTCTTAAAGCGACTTTTCGACCATATGGCCGAACGCCAATGTGCGCCCATTTTGCGCATGCACGACAGAAAGCGATTTGAGCCAGCGTATCTGCTCGAACTCGAACGATTGGTGGCAAATTACCCGGAGGCGGTGATAAAATTCAAGGATGAGGCGCGGGACAGTTTGTTGGACTTGGTGGCTTCCGATTTCATCATCAGTAATTTCTCCTCGATTCTGAATTATTATTACGCCACTCGAAAGCCATCGATACATGTCTATCCGGTGGCAGCGGCCAATGAGGCATTTTTATGGCGCCGATGGAGGCGCGGCAAAGTACGGGTCAAAAAGATTCCTTCGGCAGACTACGTGTGGAAATTGCCTCCCGAACAAAATGGCGGGTTGCTGGCCCGCTCTTTTGACGAAATGTTGGCCGCGGTGGATCGGGCATTGGACGCCCCCCATTGCTGCAGAGAAGCCAGCGACACCTTCATAGAGCGCCACATGGCTCCGGTGGATGGCCAAAGCTGTGAGCGCATATGCCGCGCGGTTGTCGAGTTGAGTTCATCGGGGACCGGTTGATGAATACTGCCGGCAACAGGACTATTTCCGATGATGGACGAAGCGTACTGCAGGTGTGGATCGATGCGACCCGACCGGCTGCGGGACGCTGGCTCTGGGGCATGAATCCGGTTGAGCGCCAGGTGCGCACCCTGGCATTGCAGGGCATTTCTCAGGTCCATGTATGGCTTTCCCCGCAAACCGAAGAGAGCGTCAGGCAACTGCGACCGGACCTTGACCGACTCTATCAGGTAGAACTGATTTTTTTCACAGTGGCCGGACCGCAGCAGATCTACGAAGCCTTGAAACAGGCCGAGAAGGCCGTCCTCTTGCTGGAGGGCGATGTGGTCTACGACGAGCGCATTTTGACGCATCAGTTGCAGACAGGTCCGGGCAATACAGTGCTGGGCGAGGAGGACACGGCAGTTCTATACCTGGAAACAGAACAAGCCCACAGGCTGGGAGCGCGCCTGGCAGCGGCGGCAAAGTCGAGCTCTGGTGCACTGGGCAGACTGGTGCAACCCCACCTCAACGAGATGGGATTGCAAGTGTACAGCCCTCGAGATATGGACTACTATGTGCCGGCGCTGCGTCTCAACATGCAGCCTTTTATACTGCGGCTACAGGAACAGGGCTCCCTCCGCTATATCGACCATCTGATGTATCGGCGCACCTTTAAGGGAGCGATTGATGCGGTCGCCCGCTATGGCTATTACCACCTGGTGCGCTGGATTACCCGGCAGTTCTGCAAGACTACGCTGTCGCCCAACTGGCTTACAATCCTGTCCATATTGAGCATCTGGGCGACCGTTCCCTGCTTCGCTTTCGGTTATCTCAAAACCGGGGTCCTGGTGGCGTGGTTCGGGGTAATTCTGGACTCGGTGGACGGCAAGCTGGCGCGCCTGAGCCTGCACCTGAGCGAGGCCATGGGAAATATCGAGCACCTTGCGGCCGCGCCGGGGCTGGGAATGTGGTACGTGGCATTGGGATGGCATTTCAGCAGCGGACACCTCTTCAGCGAAACGCCCCTGGCGCTGACCACCTGGCTCCTGGTCGGGGCCTTCCTGGCGGACAAGATCGCCAGTGGCGGTTTTAAGGCACTATATGAAAAAGAGCTCTTCGACTACCGCCCGGTGGACGCTGCCTTCCACCTGTTTGCCTGCCGCAGAAATATAAGTTTGCTCATCCTGAGCGCAGGAGTCGCCGGCAACTCAGAAGCTCAGGCGTTTGCACTAGTGGCCCTGTGGATGGTAAGCACGCTCCTGTTCCACCTCATCCGCTTCGCCTGGATAGCAGTCGCTGAAGTCAGGGCGAGGAGGGGCTCTTGATATGGACGAAGATATCCCGGTCGGCTTAGTAGAAGTGCGCCAGGCCGAGGAAGAGTTTCTCACGCGGAGGAGCGGGGAAGAGAGAATCTGGGGACGACTGGTCGAGAAGGGAAAAAACAGACCGATATCCCAAGTCCGCATTTGAGGCCCCAATTGCTTCCACTGACTCCACTGCGATCATGGCCGGTCCATTCCCTGCCCAAATGGCAAAGGCGGCTCAGGCGGCAGGTGCTACGAGCGCAAGTAAGCCGTCAAACGGCTGTGCTCACCGCGCCGGGCGCGTCAATATATGGGCACCAGAACTCACCAGGCATAAAAAAAGCACCTACAGAAAAAAAACTCATTCCTTTCTATAAGTGCTTTATATGTGAAAGAAAAAAATGGTGCGCCCACTAGGACTCGAACCTAGGACCCGCTGATTAAGAGTCAGCCGCTCTACCAGCTGAGCTATAGGCGCAAAGGGGAATTTCTAAGAAAGTTGGAAAATAGCAGTAGACCCTTATATTGTCAATAGGTGCAATGCTTTACACCTGAGATCCACCCCCCAGTCCGACATCACCCCAAATCCTCTAAACTCTTGACAATTCAGATCCTGTGATGTAAAATAGCGCCTGTTAAGGGAACCGCTGAGGACCGTGAAAAAAATCATGTTCAGTAGGGCCGCAAAACTGGAAAAGGCATGTAGTCAGAATCCCGACGCGCCGCTCTTTGCCCGTCTGGCCGATCTCTATCTCCATAGGGGCATGGTACATCGGGCCCTGGCTCTTTGCGAGCAAGGCTGTGAGCGCTTCCCGGACTATTCCACCGGCTATGTGATCCTGAGCAAGTGCTATGAAGCCCAGAGGGAGCTCGAAGCTGCTCGCATAGCCATAGACAAGGCTTTGCGCCTGGATCCGGAAAATCCAGGGGGGTTTGTCCACCTGTCCAGAATCTACCAGAATCTGGGTATTCCGACTCTGGCACTCAAAAGTCTGCAGCAAGCCGCCAGCCTCGATCCTTTTAGCGAAGACCTGAGCGCACAACTAGACCAGCTGGTCAGTGCGATTGAGTCGCCTTCCCCGAACGCTGCCGACGACCTTAAAACCGGCGACGAATCCCCAGTATCAGATACTGCTCTAAGTGCCGGGATCGCGCCGGAGTCCATAGCGCCTGCAGCAGAGATAGAATCGCCCACAAGCAACATCGAGGAGACCCCAATCGTGGCCGCTTCGGAGCGCGATAATTTGCCGGGCGAAGCCCTGGTCGCGGTGGAAACAGCAAGCTACGAAGCCCTGCCCTCTTCGACCGTCGACACAGCTGAAAATCAGCTGGAGCAAGACGAAGACAAAACTCCCGATCAGGCCGCAGCACAGACAGAAATCGAAGAGCGGGACGAAGGACTACCTGGACCGACAGATGCGGAAGCAGCGCAAGGCAGTCTGGCAACAGAGGTCGGCGGCACTTACGACGAGCCGGAATCCGCCGGGGAAATAGACCCTCTAGCCGCGGATCTCTTTTTAGATGAAGCGGAGCTGGGCCAGGGAGAAGAGAAAGACAGCTTGGGGACAGAAATTGGCGGCTTTTCCGATGATCCAGACGCCGCCAACTCTGACCTGGACCTATTTCTTGAAGAAGAGCCGGAAAAACCGGCTATAGATCAATACTTTCGGGAAGATACGGACGATGGAGGAGTGTCGCCCTTTGATAATCCGGCCGCAGAAGAAGAAGGGGCCCCACTCCCCGGGCTAAAATCGGCAGAGTCAGCATCGCCCACTGGAGACAAAATCCCCGAACTGATTTTGTTCGACGAAGAACAGGTTGTGGAAGAACCATCTGCCGAAACCGATATCTCAGAGTTGCTCATATTCGACGAGGAGCAGAGCCAGCAGACCGAAAGACCCGAAATCGACGGCGTTGACCTGATCGCATTCGGGGAGCCACAGCCAGAGGATGAAGCTCCCACCGATACCCAGAGTGTAGATCTGCTCGCATTAGACCAAGAGCGAGAAAAACAAACCACTGCCGAGAACAATACGGTGGAGCTTGTCGAATTTGACGAATTCCAGACTGAAGGAGCGGAAAATGCCGATGTCGTGGAACTCGTTGCAAGCGGCGAAGGAGCAACGGAGACACCGTCTGCAAGGGCACCCGATACCTCCGAACCATTATCCCCTGACGAGGGGTTGCCTCCCGACGAGGAGTTGCCTCCCGATGAGGAGTTGCCTCCCGATGAAGGGGTGTCCGGTGCAACCTCTCAGCCTGAGAGCAAACCTATTGAAGACCTTGAACAAGGAGAAATTGCGGCTGAATCCGGACCCCAGAATAAACCAACGCAATCCGGCCTCGGACCTCAAAATGATGCGGAGCTAATCAACCTCTTTCAGGAAATAGAAAACGAGCAAACTCAGGAGACGCCGACCGATCTGCCTTCCCCCGGTCTGGAATTGGAGGACAAAGACGAACTGATTGCCACCGAAACGCTGGCGGAAATATATTCTAACCAGGGACTCACGCAACGAGCTATCGAAACCTACAGACAGATACTCGCGCAACAACCCGATAATGAATCTATAAGAAACAAGCTGACCTATCTGGAACAGCACGTGGAAAAATAACAAAAGGAGACCTTCACAGCGCATGGCAGATACTAGCGATTTCAGAAACGGTTTTACCATGGTGATTGATGGCACCATTTTCTCCATTGCCGAATTCCAGCATGTAAAGCCGGGTAAAGGCGGTGCCTTCGTGCGCACCAAGCTGAGAAATGTACAGACCGGAGCAGTGCTTGATCGAACCTTCCGCTCCGGCGACAAAGTAGAGGATATAAGACTTGAAAAACGCGAAATGCAGTATCTTTACTCCGATGGCGATCTCTACCATTTCATGGACATGGAAACCTATGAACAACTGGGTATCGCAAGTGATATTTTGGGGGAAGGTGCCAATCTTCTCAAAGAAAACGAGAGTGCCTTTCTTTTGATGGCGGAAAATAAGCCGATCACGGCCGAGTTGCCGAATTTTGTCAATCTCGAAATAACCCATACCGAGCCTGGTATAAAAGGAGATACTGCAACGGGAGCCGTTAAACCAGCTACCCTGGAGACTGGTGCCGTAGTCATGGTGCCGCTCTTTGTCAATCAGGGAGATACGCTGAAAATTGATACGCGTACGGGCGAATACGTAGAACGCGTCTGAGAATGGAGTCACCGTGAACGAAAAGAAGCTCCGCAAGCTGCTTCAGATATTTGCAGATAGCAATCTCGAAGACCTGGAGATCCAGCATAGTTTTTGGCGCGGCACGAAGGTGAAGCTCAGCCGCCGTAACAGCCAGACCTCAATGTCCCAGGACCTCGCCCCCCCTCCTACTTCCCATGAGACTCCTGCTATGCCGGCGGCATCTCCTCCTCCGCCACCGGCCGCGGAGGAGATGCCCTCCAAAGCAACCGACGAGGACGCACGAGCGGATCTCCACGCCATAAAAGCACCCATGGTCGGCACCTTCTTCCGGGCGGCGTCCCCAGAGGAAAGCCCATTTATTAACGCGGGAGACCAGGTTGAACCGGGACAGACCATCGGCATTATAGAAGCTATGAAAATTATGAACGAAATCGAGGCAGATATAAAAGGTGAGGTAGTCGAGATTCTGGTCGATAATGCCGAGCCCGTCGAATACAATCAACTGCTGTTATACATTCGTCCCTCTTGAAGCGAATTACCGGGGAATAATTTGTTTAAGAAAATACTGATTGCCGACCGCGGAGAGATTGCCCTGCGCGTCATCCGCGCCTGTAAAGAACTTGGAATCGAGACCGTAGCAGTACACTCAGAGGCCGATGCCAATTCCCTGCACGTGCGCCATGCTGAAGAAGATGTCTGCGTGGGACCAGCGGCCGGGAAAGATAGTTACCAGAATGTCGCCAATATTATCAGTGCCGCCGAGTTGACCCATGCAGACGCCATTCATCCGGGCTACGGACCGCTGGCGGAAAATGCAGATTTTGCCGAACTTTGCCAATCGTGCGGCTTCAAATTTATTGGTCCTCCGGTAGAGGCCATTCGCAGGATGGGCGACAAGGCCCTGGCCCGCCAATCCATGCAAGAAGCGGGGACGCCCGTTATCCCGGGTAGCGAAGGAGCACTCGATTCGCTCGCAGAAACCAGCAAGTGGGCCGCTCAGGTTGGTTTCCCCCTGCGCCTGAAGGCCGCCGCCGGCGGGGGCGGACGCGGTATGCGAGTCGTTCATTCCATGGAGGATCTGGAAGAAGCGTGGAAAATGAGCCGCCTCGAAGCGCGCAATGCCTTTACAAGCGACGCGATTTACGCCGAACGCTCCATAGAAGATGCCCGCCACATCGAGATCCAGGTGCTGGGTGACGAACACGGTCAATTGGTTCATCTGGGCGAACGCGAGTGTTCCATTCAACGCCGTCATCAGAAGCTCCTGGAAGAGAGTCCCTCCGCGGTAGTCGACGAGGATTTGCGCCAGCGGCTTGGAGAGGCTGCTTTACTGGGAGCGCGCAACGTCGGCTATTACAGCGCCGGTACGGTCGAATTTCTGGTGGATCGGGATCTCAATTTCTACTTTCTGGAGATGAATACCCGCATCCAGGTAGAACATCCAGTCACCGAACTGGTCACCGGGCTAGATCTGGTCAAAGAGCAAATTCGAATTGCTGCGGGCGAGCATTTGAGCCACACCCAGGAAGACATCAATCTGCGGGGACATGCCCTGGAGTGTCGCATCAATGCTGAAGATCCGGCCAAGAATTTCATCCCTTCGTCGGGAACTATTTCCGCACTCCACCTGCCCGGGGGACCTGGCGTGCGAATCGACTGCCATATCTACCAGGGCTACGAAATCCCGCCCTACTACGATTCACTCCTGGCCAAAGTTGTGGCCTATGGCCAGAACCGCCTTGATAGCATCGCCAAAATGCGTCGTATTCTGGAGGAATTCACTATTGAGGGAGTGGCAACCACTCTCCCCTTTCACCAGGCTATCCTGGCGGAACCGGACTTTGTGGCCGGTGAATTTGATACAGAGTACGTAGCGAAAAAAAAGTTATTGTAAAATAAAATAATGGGGCTGCTGAAGCGGCCCCCGAAGGAGGAATTATGAACGATAAATCGGAACCCCAGATCCCGGAGAATCTGTCTTATACAGAGGAGCACGAGTGGATTTCTCTGGACAGTGATGTATGCACTGTCGGCATCACCGACTACGCGCAGTCGGAACTGGGTGATATCGTCTTTGTCGAACTACCAGAGGTGGGTGACTATATCGAAAAAGGCCAGGTATTTGGCACGGTCGAAGCAGTCAAGACAGTCGCAGAGCTCTATGCCCCCGCCTCTGGAGAGGTCGTGGAAGTAAATCAGACGCTCGAAGACATGGTCGAACAGATCAACACCGACCCCTATGGAGCTGGGTGGATGATCAAAATCCGCACCGACAACCAGGAAGAACTGGAACAATTGTTGAGTAGCCAGGATTACGAAGATTTGGTGGCCGATCTCTAGCCCCAGGTTCCTACCGAGTCCCTTAACTTATTTTCCCGCCTTCACTTTTCCGTTATCAAGATCGTGGATTGTCCGTTTTCAAAAGCCTCGAATCTTGATTTATTACTATAATAAGCATATTATATAACTCTCAATCCAATTTCATTAAAAGATTAAATCTTTTTTCGTCGGCTTCCGATCGCAGATACATGCTTCGAGGATTTCTCGTTTTGCTGAACAAAAGCGTGCTGGTACTCAACCAGAACTACGAACCTATGAGTGTTTGCAGCGTCCGCCGGGCCCTTATCCTGATTTTTCGGGGTAAAGCGCACTCGGTCGAAACAGCCGACGAGATCGTCCGCTCCGTATGCGAAGATTTTCCCGTCCCGAGCGTAGTGCGCCTGCAGCGTTATATCAACGCACCCCGTCGGCGCGTGGTACTTTCCAAGCGAAATATCCTGAAAAGGGATAACCACCAGTGCCAGTACTGCGGAGCCAGCGACAAAAAACTGACGATAGACCACATCGTACCGCGCAAAATCGGTGGCCAGGCAAGCTGGGAAAATCTAGTCTGTGCCTGCGTCGCGTGCAACAATAAAAAAGGGGACTACAAGCCCGAGCAGATCGGTCTGCAACTACGGCGCAAACCCAAACGCCCCAACAACGTAAGTTTCATCCGCAACTTTATCGGCATCAGCGATCAGCGCTGGAACCCGTATCTGTTTATTGACTGAGACCGCCCGGAGCCAGGGAAATCCATGCCAGAGGATACTTCACAGATCGGCCCAGACGTGGACCAAGAGCCCTACGAGATCAGACTCGAAGTATTCGAAGGTCCCCTCGATCTGCTGCTCTTTCTCATCCGGAAAGATGAACTCGATATCTACGATATTCCCCTGGCCCACATTACGGCCCAGTACCTGGACTTTCTCGGACAGATCCACAACCTCAATCTGGAACATGCCAGTGACTTCATCCTGATGGCGGCGACCCTGATCAAAATCAAGTCGCAAATGATTTTGCCACGCGACGAAATTTTGGAACAGGAGGAGGGCGAAGATCCGCGCGAAGAACTGATGCGGCGCCTGCTCGAATACCAGCAATTCAAGGAGATCGCCGATTGGCTGGGAGTCCAGAAAGAGGCGCAACGCGATATCTATCTACGTCAGCAAGGTCCGGGAAGCGAATCGGGCGAAACGGGTAGCCTGCAACCGGTCTCCCTGTTCGACCTGCTCAAAGTTTACAAACACGTCCTCGACACGGTGCCTCCAGACCTAACCCACCAGGTTCTTGGGGAAAGCTACTCGGTTGACCAGTGCATCGATTACGTACTGGCCGCGCTGGAACAACATTCAAGAGTGCGTTTCTTTGAGCTGGTACGGGGAGACGACCGCGATGCCCTGGTGGCTACTTTCATCGGCCTTTTAGAATTACTGAAAGCGCAAAAAATACACGTGCAGCAGGCAAGGCCCTTCGATGAGATCTGGGTCGAAAAACGCACATTGCAGGAAGATCCCGGCACTGCAGTCCAATTTGCCGTTCCGCCTCGCGAGGATAAGGGGCTAAATTGACCACGTCTGACCTGGAACCAAATAAAGTCCGGACCATCATAGAGGCCATCCTGGTAACAGCCGATGCACCGGTGACACCCGGCAGACTGGTCTCTCTATTCGACGGCCTCAACGGACGGGATATCCGCACTGCCATCGACGATCTCAAAGAACGCTACCAGACTGCCGGCCACGCCTTCACGATAATCGAAATAGCCGGTGGCTATCAACTTGCCAGTCGGCAGGAATACGGCGCATGGGTGCGCAAATTCCATACCGATAAGACCCAGCCACGACTTTCCCAAGCGGCTCTTGAGACGCTTTCCATCGTGGCTTTTAAACAGCCGATTACCCGCGTTGAAGTAGATAGCATCCGCGGGGTCAACTCCAGCGGGGTTCTGCGCAATCTCATGGAATTCGGCCTGATCCGCATTTCCGGCCGCTCCGACGAGATCGGCAAACCCATGCTCTTTGGCACGACCAGAGATTTCCTGATTCTCTTCGGCCTCAAGAGTCTGGCCGATCTGCCCAAGCCCAAGGAGTTTGAGGAATTACTGGCCACAGGCGAGCACAAGGCCGGCGGCCAACTCGGCCTTGATCTCACGGGGCAGGAGGGCACGGATGGAATCCGGGAACGCACAGAAAATGGAGCGGGCGAAAACCCGGCAGCAGAACTCCAGGAAAAAACCGAGGCCGCAGAAGAAGGTGAACCAGCCTCGTGAAGCGGCGAGTCCCGCAACCCGGATGCGCCTGAACCGGTTCTTGGCCCGGGCCGGTGTCGCATCCAGGCGCAAGAGTGATATCCTGATCCAGAACGGCGCCGTCCAGGTAAACGGCACCTGCGTTCGCGAGCCCGGACGCGCCATTATTGTGGACCGGGATCGGGTCGATATCGCAGGTCGCCAGATCGTGCTGCCGGATGTTTTTGAATACATTCTGTTGCACAAGCCGGCTGGATGCCTGGTCACGCGCAGCGATACCCATGGTCGCCCCACAGTTTTTGATCGGGTCCGCGGTCTGCACCAGGGCACGATAGCCGTGGGACGTCTCGATTGGGATACTACGGGCCTGCTGTTATTGACCGACGATGGCGAGCTTGCCTTCCGCCTCATGCACCCGCGCTTTGAAATCGAAAAGCGCTACAAAGTTCTGGTTGCAGGCACTCCGACGCCGACCGCACTGGAGCGCCTGCAACGCGGCATTGAACTCGACGACGGGATGACCGCCCCAGCAAAGCTGTGTCTGCAGCGACAAATGGGCCCTGGCAACGAAACCCAGGTCGAGATTTGTATCCATGAAGGACGCAAACGCCAGGTGAGGCGAATGTTCGAGACGATTGGCCACCCGGTAAAGTCGCTGGCACGGATTGGTTTTGCCGGTCTTGGCCTGGATCATCTCAAATCCGGTCAGTGGCGGAACCTGCGACCCGGCGAGCTTGCCAACCTTTTTTCTCAGGTTGGTCTTTCGCCATGAAGAGGCTATGCAACGAGCGCGTGGACTGATCATTACCATAGACGGGTTAGTGGGATCGGGCAAAACCACAACTGCCCGCCTGCTGGCATCCAGACTGGGTTACCGACATATCGACACCGGTGCTATGTACCGGTGCCTGACCCTGGCAGCGGTGCGCCAGGACGTTGCCGCCAGCGATGCGGCAGCGCTCACCGACCTCCTGGAGAAAACCCATATCGCGCTGGAACCCGAGAATCGCGGCGGCCGGGTTCTGCTTGATGGCGAGGATGTGAGCGCAATAATCCGCCGCCCTGAAATAACCCGGCAGGTGGGGGCCTATGCCGACGTACCACTGGTGCGGCGAGTGCTCGTCCACAAGCAGCAGCAGCTGGGTACCGAAGGCGGAGTAGTCGCCGAGGGACGGGACGCGGGCACCGTGGTTTTTCCGCACGCCGATATCAAAGTGCTAATGACGGCCACGCTGGAAGAACGCGCCCGCAGACGTCACCGGGAACTGATTGAAAAGGGGGTGAGTACCTCTCTCGAAGAAGTAAAGGCGGATATCCGCCAGCGCGACCAGACCGATGCAGCACGCGACTACGGTGCCGAACACAATCCGGCCGAGACGCGCATGCTGGATACGACCGAATTAACCCTGGAAGACCAGATAGACTGTATCGTTTCCTGGGCACACGAGGCTGAAAGACAGCCCAACCGATAATGCTCTGAACCCGCATATTTCAAAATGTGGGGCAACGATGAGCACTGCGGAATTTTGCCACCTTTAGGGTCCACCCGGCTATTAGTTACCGGCAGCACCCTTAACCCCAGAGCAATCTGGCAAAGGATTGATTACCATGACAGAAGAAACCCCATCCACAGAACCACAAACTGCAGTAGAGGAAAAACCGGTATACGGCAATATCAGCGTCGAAGATCTGGATGTTCCGGAGTACACCGAGGACCAGTTCAATGACTTCATGGCTCTCTACGATGAGAGCATATCCGGCATTCAGGAAGGCCAGATCGTCAATGGCAACGTCGTCGCCGTAACTGCCAGCGAGGTGCTGGTAGACATCGGTTTCAAATCCGAAGGCGCTGTATCTATCAGGGAATTCAGTGACCCGGAAGCCATCGAAATTGGCCAGGATGTCGAGGTATTTCTCGAGAGCGTCGAAGACCAGGAAGGCCAGGTCGTCCTTTCCAAGCAGAAGGCCGACTTCATGCGGGTCTGGAATAAAATTAAAGAGGCACACGACGACGGCTCCACGGTCCAGGGCAGACTGCAACGACGCATCAAAGGCGGCATTGTCGTGGACCTCTTTGGCGTCGACGCCTTTTTACCCGGCTCCCAAATCGACATTCGCCAAGTCAAAAACTTCGATCAGTTCATCGGCCAGGAATTCCCCTTCAAGATCATCAAGCTCAACAAGGCCCGGCGCAACATTGTAGTCTCGCGACGCGCCGTGCTAGAAGAAGAGCGCGAGAGCATGCGCCGAGAGATTATCAAAGAGCTGGAAGAGGGCCAGGTGCGCGAAGGCGTAGTCAAAAATATTACGGATTTCGGTGCTTTCATCGACCTGGGTGGCGTCGATGGTTTGCTGCATATCACCGATATGTCCTGGGGACGGGTAAGCCACCCTTCCGAACTAGTTTCAATCGGCGACCGGATCAAAGTCAAGGTGCTCAACTACGACCGCGAGAGAGAGCGGATTTCTCTGGGACTGAAACAGCTGACTTCGCATCCGTGGGAAGCCATCGACGAAAAGTATCCCGTCAGCACACAGACTCAGGGCAAGGTCGTCAGCATCACCGACTACGGCGCCTTTGTCGAACTGGAGGAGGGCATCGAAGGCCTGGTGCATATCTCCGAAATGTCGTGGACACAGCATATCCGCCACCCCTCCAAGCTAGTTTCTATCGGCGATACCGTAGAAGTTGTAATTCTCAAGGCCGACAAAGACAACCAGAAGATCTCCCTGGGCATGAAGCAGATCAATCCCGATCCCTGGGATACCCTGGATAGCAAATATCCCATCGGTACCAAACTGGAAGGCACGGTGCGCAGCCTGACTAATTTCGGCGCCTTTGTCGAGTTGGAAGAAGGCATTGACGGCCTGGTACACATCTCCGACATGTCGTGGACACGGCGCATCCGCCAGTCCAGCGAGATCTTCAAAAAAGGCGATGTCATTTCCGTGATCGTGACGGAAATCGACAAGAAACGCCGGCGCATCTCGCTGAGCCACAAACTCGCCTTTGAAAACCCCTGGCCCTCACTTGCCTCGGAATACGCGGTGGGATCTGAAACTAGAGGCACTATATCGCGCCTACTGGAACGCGGCGTCGTTATAACCCTGGCGGAAGACATAGATGGTTTCGTGCCTCTGTCACAGCTGGCCATTGACGACCTCCAGTCGCCGCGGCAGAGCTTTGATGAAGGCCAGGAATTGCCCCTCAAGGTTATCGAATTCGACGAGGATCAGAAAAAAATCGTCCTGAGCGTACGCGACTACCTCAAGGACAAAGACCAAGCCGAATTCGAGGAGTATCTCGCAAGCCATCCCGTCGAACCGGTCACCATCGGCGAGATTGTTGCCGACCAGGATGATGAGATGGAAAGCTGGGGTGATCCCATAGAAGATCCGCCCGCCGCCAAAGCCGAACCAGACACTACCGAGGACGAGGGCGAAGACGAAGCCTGAGTTAGCCCCGCGATACCAACTACCGAGAGCCGGGAACCGCATGGTTCCTGGCTCTCGGTCTAAAATCTACTGCCTCGCTTCCACCAGAGAGCACCATGCCAGCAACTAAGCTCACCCCGGCCATGGAGCAGTATCGGCACTTCAAAAATCAGCACCGGGATGCCATACTGTTCTTTCGCATGGGTGACTTCTACGAAATGTTCCACGATGACGCCCGCACTGCGTCCCAGTTGCTCGGTCTGACTCTGACGGCCCGCAACCATGGCAAAACTTCGGGCGAAGTGCCCCTGGCCGGCGTGCCCCACCACGCCATGGAGGGTTACGTCGCCAAGCTGATCCAAATGGGCCGCAAGGTGGCAATTTGCGAACAGGTGGAGGATCCCAAAAAAGCTAAGGGTGTGGTCAAGCGGGACGTGGTGCAGGTTGTATCCCCGGGCACGGCCCTGGCGGATTCCATGCTGGATCGACAGCGCAACAATTTCCTGGTCGGCATCTGTTTGCAAAAGGACCAGGTCGGCCTGGCAATCGTCGACTTGTCGACCGGAGATTTCGCCCTCAACGAAGTATCCACTGCAAGTTGCCAAGACGAAATCGAAAGCCTGGCACCAGCCGAACTACTGGTGGGCGAAGGGGTGGAAAAACAGTGGGTAAACGAACTTCAGCGGGCCCTGCCCGGGGTTGCGATCAGTCGCGTCGAAGACTGGCACTTCGAATTTCACTCCGCCTACGAACTGCTGACCGAACAACTCAAGGTGCGCTCGCTCAAGGGCTTTGATTGCGAAGATCTGCAAAGCGCTATCCGCGCCGGCGGTGCTGCCCTGAACTACCTGCGCGAAAACCAGCGCGGCGCCATCGGACACATCAACAGGCTGACCCGCAAGCGCACAACCGAATACATGCTCCTGGATGCCACCGCCCAGCGCAATCTCGATTTGCTAAGCAACCAGCAAGACGGCTCAAAAGAGGGGGCCTTGCTAGGCGTCCTCGACCGCACTCTCACCCCCATGGGCGCCCGTCTGATCCGCCAGTGGATCGTCGCCCCCTTGAAAGACCCGGCTGCCATCTGCCAGCGCCTCGACGTCGTCGCCGAACTGGTTGCCCAGCGCACCGCCCGGGACGCTCTGCAGGATTTACTGCGCCAGGTGGGAGACCTTGAGCGCATGATGGCGCGCATCTGCTGCCAGCGCGCCAATGCCCGCGACCTGGTCGGCCTGGCCCATTCGCTCGGTCTGGTCCCCCAAATCCGCCACCAGCTCCAGGGCCTGCAAAGTACCTTGCTGCAGCACCTGGGCAGTGCAGAACTTCCCGCAGTGGACGAACTGGTGCAACTAATTAGTCGGGCCTTAACCGACGAGCCACCGGCGACCCTGACCGACGGCGGCCTGATCCGCGGCGGCTACCACCAGGAGGTGGACGAACTGCGGCGCATCAGTACCGGTGGCAAAGACTGGATCGCCCAGCTACAAACTCGGGAGCGCGAACGCACTGGCATCAATTCGCTCAAAATCGGCTACAATCAGGTCTTTGGATATTATATCGAAATCAGCAAGGCCAACCTGGATCGCGCTCCCGATGATTACCTCCGCAAGCAGACTCTGACCAATGCCGAACGCTATATCACCCCCGAGTTAAAAGAGTATGAAGCCAAGGTGCTGGGCGCCGAGGAACGCCTTCACGAACTGGAAAGCCAGCTCTTTCTGGAACTGCGCGCACGCACTGCCGACTGGGCCCCACAAGTGCAACAGATCGCCCGTAGCCTTGCCCGCATCGACGTTCTGACCGGACTGGCGGAGGCTGCACACCGGGAAGACTACGTCCGTCCGCAGATAGATGATGGCTCCCTCATCCGGATTGAGGCCGGCCGCCATCCGGTTGTTGAGCGCCAACTCCAGGAAGGCCGTTTTGTAGCCAACGACCTCCAGCTGGATACCAAGTCCTCCCAGATCCTCCTGATCACCGGGCCAAATATGGCGGGCAAAAGTACCATTATCCGCCAGGTAGGCCTGATTGTACTGATGGCCCAGATGGGCAGTTTCGTGCCGGCCAGTGCAGCCCGTATTGGCGTCGTCGATCGCATCTTTACCCGCGTCGGCGCCGCCGATAATCTGATTCGGGGTGAAAGTACCTTCATGGTGGAAATGAACGAGGCCTCCAATATTCTCAATAACGCCACCTCCCACAGCCTCATTCTGATGGATGAGCTGGGACGCGGTACCAGCACATTTGACGGTCTCAGCATCGCCTGGGCCATAGTGGAATTTCTCCACCGCAAACAGGGCGCTCACCCGCGCACCCTCTTTGCGACCCACTACCACGAACTGACCAGGCTGGAAACGGCTCTGGAGCGCGTCAAAAACTACAATGTTCTGGTGCGCGAGGAAGAGAACAAGGTGGTTTTTCTACACCGCATTGAAGAAGGGCCTTGCGACCGCAGCTACGGAATTAACGTAGCCCAGATGGCCGGTATGCCAGTGGAAGTGGTACAGCGAGCCGGCGAAGTTCTCGCTCAGCTGGAAAACGATCAACTGGAACCCCCCCTTCAGATGCAGAAGGAAGCGGCAGCGGAAGAACCTCAAATACAGAAAAAAAGCAATGCCAACTCCTCCGAAAAAGTCCAACTGGAATTATTCAGTCCATCCCCGGTGCAACCGGACCCTCTTAGGGAAGAATTGAAACGCCTCGACCTGAGCCAGATCACGCCCCTGCAGGCGCTACTCAAGTTGAACGAGTGGAAGGAAGAATTGCAAACGCGCGAAGAGGGTAGCTGAAATGACTGCTCCTGCCCACAATTTTCCCCGCCTGCAAAAAATGGCGATCTTTCTGATCGCTCTCGGCAAAGAAAAAGCCAGAGAGATTCTGGCAGACGTCGACCTGGAAACGGTCGAAAAAATCAATAGGGCCATTGCCGAGTTGGGGCCCGTGTCCCCCGAAGTCAAAGCTACCGTTATGATCGAATTCGGCGACTTTTTCTTCAAGGATAAACCACTGAGTGGAAAAATTGTGGGACTCGGAGAAAAAAAAGCGCCCCCACCTAAGAAAACGCCATCAGCGCCGAAAAAGGCGGCGGCTCCTCAAAAAAATCAGGCCTCCCCATCCACCATCGCTTCCTCCTCGACCGCAAAGGACGAGGAAGCCAATATTCTCAAAACTTTGCAAAAGCTGCGGCAGCGCGTAGACCCTGGCAAAATTGACTGGGGCCTTGCTGGTTACGACTTCGGCGAGGGTTTTGCAGGTCCCGAGAAAGGGCGGCATTAATTATTTTTTAAACTTCAATTAAATATATCCAGCTCCTGTATGCGTTCCACCAAAGAACGCGCAATATAGACCATAAATCCCGCAGCCAGGATGACCTCACCCAGCAGAATAACTGTATCCACAATCTCCCCTTTCTTTTAAGATAGTATTGCAACTGTAAGCAAAACCCGAACCAGATTGCCATAAATCCTACAAGTCCTTTAATTACACATATTAATATATCTGAATAATGGGGGAGGCACTATCAAAGTGGAAGAGATGTCCCAGGGTGGCGGTCGCAATTTCCCCGCATATACTAGAATTTCATGAACAGAGAAAACCGCAAACAAGAGGTAATCTTCGGCCGCCACCCGGTGTTGGAAGCCCTGAAGGCCGGTCGGCCGCTGCAGCGCCTATTGATCGCCCGCGGCACCCGTGGGGCCATCGTCGACGAAATCTTTGCGCAGGCCCGCCTGGCCCGCATCCCCTACGATGTCGTCGAGCGCGAATTTCTCGACCGCGCAGCCGGTACCCGGCACCAGGGCATCGTCGCCCACGTGGCGGCCCACGCCTATGCCAACTTCGATCAAGTGCTGAGCACTCTCGACCAGGAAAAGGCCTTTCTGGTATTTCTCGACGGAATTCAAGATCCCCATAACCTGGGCGCCATCATCCGCAGTGCCCACGCCGTTCGCGCCGACGCCCTCGTCCTGCAGGAACGCGGCGCCGCCGGCCTCAGCGGCACCGCCATAAAAACCGCGGCCGGGGCCGCCGCCTACATGCCCGTCTGCCGCGTCGGCAATCTGCGCCGCGCCCTGTTGCAGGCCCGGGAAGCGGGCCTGTGGATCGCGGGTCTGGAGGTCCAGGGTGCACAGCCATTTACCGAAATCGACTTTCGGGGCCCCTGTGCCCTGGTCATCGGCAGCGAATCCAAAGGTCTGCGCCGCATGGTGGGACAGACTTGCGACTTCCAGGTCGGAATTCCCATGGGCCGCAGCGAAGTCGGCTCCTTCAATGCCTCGGTTGCGGCAAGCCTGGTCCTCTACGAGGTGTTTCGCCAGCGCCACCTGGATGGTTGATCCGGGTATGCACAAAGCTAGCGACAGATTTATCTCCCGCCCACTCCTTTGTTTGCTGGCCTTTCTGGCACCCGACCCGCTCGCCGCAACTGCAACCGCAGTCCAGGACACCATCCTGCCAAGCTCTTTGCCAGCGCCCAAATCCACTGCTCCAGCTACCTCCCTGAGCGCCCTCGCGGCATTCTCAGATACCACTCTGGAGAGCACCCTAATCCTGCTGGACCGGCTTAAAAACCACGGCAGAAAAACCGGCTTTGAATACAATGGCAAGATCATTCAGATAAAGGGAGATACTACCATTTTTCTGCAAGGTAATGCCGCGGTGTCGCACAAAGGTGCCCGACTCGAGGCCGCGGAAATCATCTTCGAGCCCCAAAAGCAACGCGCCGAAGCGCGCGCCGGCCAGGACAGCAACGGCGTAAAGATCGGCACTCCAATCCTCAAACACGGCGAGGAGACGGTTCGCGGCGAACGGATTTTCTACGATATGGAAACCCAGAGCGGCACTATCCTCGAGGCCCGCATTCAACGAAAAAAAGGCTTCTACTCCGGCCGCCAGATCCAGACCCGCTCCGACGAGGAATTTCACGTGCACCGAGGTTCTTATACCACCTGTGACCAGAGCGCCCCCCACTTTGATTTCTACAGTCCGCGAATCAAGGTGCTGGTCGATGATATGGCCATTGCCCGGCCGGTCTATCTGCGCATCAAAGAGAAGCGGGTATTGTGGATTCCCTTTTATGTTTTCTCGCTGCGCGAAAATCGCCAATCCGGAATCCTGACACCCAGTTTCGGGCGCCGTTCCATCCGCTTCGGCAGCGGCCAGAGCGAGTGGGAATTGCGCAATCTGGGATACTATATCGCGCCCAATGACTACTGGGATCTAACCCTTTCGGGAGATTTCCGCCAGCGTTCCGGCTGGCTTGCCCGCACCCGTATAAATTATGCCCGGCGCTACCACTGGAATGGACAGATCGAAACACGGCTGGAAAATGGCCGGAACGGCAACCAGAACCGCTGGGAGTGGTGGACCAGCATGCGTCACAATCAGGAATTAGGAGAACAGGGTAGTCTGCGCGCCTCCGGCACCTTTCAAAGCAACAAAGACTTCACGCGCGACAACAGCAGCAATTTACGAGATCGCCTCAACCGCACTCTACGCTCCAACCTCAGTTACAGCAAACGCTGGCGCCCGTCCGGCACCAGCCTCGGCCTCAAAGCCAGCCAGAGCAAAAACCTGGACACCGAACGCTTCGATACGGTCTTTCCCGAAGTGAGCCTGCGCAAATCCAGAAAGGCCCTGTGGTCTCCATCCAAAAGTGCTAAGGCAGGAGCTGAAAAACCCTGGTATAGCCAGGTCTACTACGACGGCAACGCCCGGCTGCGCAACACCCGGCACAGCAGTCCGGCCGATACCACCACCCGCACTGCCGCCAATCTCACCCTGAGACTGTCCTCGCAGCAGCGCCCGCTCCCCTGGCTCAACTTCAACTCCAGCCTTACCGAAACCTGGAAGGATACCGACTTGCGCAGCTCGGACCCTGCATCCAGAAGCCTGCGCACCGATCGCTTGAGCACTACGGCCGGACTGACTCAGACCTTCTATGGCCTATTCCACCCGCAGTTGGGGCACCTGAGGGCCTTCCGCCACGTATTGAAACCCAACCTTTCACTCAACTACCAGGCAACCCACACCGACATCGGCGGAGTCGCCGGATTTGGCGGTGAGAGCGGCAGTGTCTGGAAGCAGAACCGCCGGCTTACCATGCGCCTGGACAATACCTTCTGGATCAAATGGCAGCGGGACGAGGAAGAGTCCAAAATCCGTCTGGCACAGCTCAATTTTTCCACCTCCTACAACATGGACGATAAGGTGCGTCCCCTGGCCAATCTGATTTCCTCCCTAAACTTCAGCGCCGGCCGCATCCTCGATTCGCGCCTCACCCTGACTTCGGAATTCTACGGCGACCAGGACGAACTCCAGCTGCTGGCTCCACGGCTCGAGCGTTTCGAAGTCCGCTCCAGTCTGAAATTTTCCCCTCGGGCAACAAAGCAGAATGGCAAGGACAACGCGAAAGACCTCAGCTTGCCCTCCGCCCCCGGCCAGGAGCGAAACCTGGACTTCTCGGACAACACTTACCATCGCAACCGCAGGCGGGAGGATTTCGGTTTTGAAAGCGGTCTGCAGAGCGATATCCGCCGGAGCCATACTCGACGCTTTCAGTTGAGCCACTATTATTCGCTCTCCCGCAGTTCAAGCCGCACCATCAAGCGCTCCTGGCTACGCACCTCCATCGCCACTGGCTGGCGCCGGCACTGGCATTTCCAGTACTCGCTCAATTACAATCTCCACGCCCCAGAAGAGCCCTTCTTCACCAGCGCTCGGATCACCTCCGAATTGCTTTCTATACAGCGAGAATTCCACGACTGGACCGCCACCTTCAACATAGAGCCCAGTCGCTTTCATCGGGATCGGGCCTTTTACTTCAAGGCCCAGCTCAAAGACATTCCCCAAATCAAATTCGAACGCGGGGACCGCAGGAGATGAGTTCCTGAACTTGGTTGCGCGCTTGTGATCAATACGCTAGATTCAGAGACATGCGAGTGCTGATCCAGCGCGTCACCCGGGCGCGCGTTCTGGTGAAAAATCAACTTCGAGGTGAAATTGCTCACGGCCTGGTCCTGCTGATAGGCATCCACCCCGACGACGATGAAAATGCCCTGCGTTTCTGTGCTGAGAAATGTGCCCATCTGAGAATTTTTGCAGACGAAGCTGGAAAAATGAACCGCTCCGTCCTCGACGTCGGCGGCAGCGTCCTGGCAGTATCGCAGTTCACCCTGTACGGAGATTGCCGCAGAGGTCGCAGACCCAGCTTTGACAAAGCAGCTCCCCCGGAGCAAGCAGCTATCCTGTGCGAACGTTTTGTCGACCTTTTGCAAGAGCAGGGCCTGGAAGTAGCGCAGGGCGTATTCGGCGCCCATATGATGGTCGAGATAAATAACGATGGACCCGTTACCCTAGTGGTCGAAAATCCCTGAAGCCAAATGCCATGCCCCACCCCGCTATGCCACATCTCATCCTCGGGTCCAGATCGCCGCGCCGGGTGGCGCTGCTACGACAATTGGAACTGCCCTTTGAACAACTGCCCAGCCCGGAGGAAGAACTACCTCCGGGAAAAAGCGGCCCACGGGCACACGTCTTGGAATCGGCCAGCGCCAAAGCCCGGGCGGTCCACAGCTTAGCGCAAAAAAGACTCGCCCAAAACAACGTTCCGACGATTGTCATCGGCGCCGATACAATCGTCTATCTGGATGGGGAAATAATGGGCAAACCCGGCGATCCCGAAGAGGCCGCCCAAATGCTGCACCGGCTTGCCGGCCGTTCTCATCAGGTCTACACCGGTCTTACCCTCATCTGCGCAGAGGACCGCGAGTTGCGGGATTGGGGCGAAACCAGGTAACATATGGGGCAACTTTCGGATGCGGATATCGAGGCTTACGTGCGCAGCGGCGAACCCTTGGACAAAGCGGGCGCCTATGGGATCCAGGGCCTGGGTGCCCGCTTCATCGAAGATATCGAAGGATGTTTCTATAATGTGGTGGGGCTGCCCCTGGCCCGTCTCGCCACCATGCTGAAGAAAGCCGGCTACGACTTCAACGCAAGCTACGACGACGCTATATGAGCGAAGAAAAATCCATTTCCGACCAACTGCGCCAGGCGCGCGAGGAGCGCCAGCAGACTATCGCGGATATGCACCGCCTGACCGGCGTGAGTCCAAATGTCCTGCAGGGGCTCGAAGAGGGCGACTTCGAGGTAGTCGAAGCGGTATTCATGCGCATGGGGCTGCGAACCTACGCCGAGCACCTGGGGCTGGATGCGAATGCGCTTACCCAGGCCTACGACAAAAAATTCAAGGGCCCACCTAAGCAGCCGCTGGAGAAGCCCGTCCAGCTTCCCCCAGCGGCTGCATCCCTGCCCTTTAGCATCTCTCCCCAGACCGGCCGCATCATCGGCCTGGGCGCTGCCCTGTTGATCTTCGTCGCGATCGCGGTGGCCCTGCTGGGCAGCGACGAACCAGAGCCAGATGCCAGCAAGAAAAACCTGCGCTCTTCCACTTCAGAGGCCAGAAAGCCTTTGCCAAAAGGTAAAGCCAGCGCCCCGCGAACTGCACTGCGGCCCCTGCCTTCAGTCCGCCCCGTTCCAACGGCACAAACACCGCCCGCTAACGATCCGCTCACCCTGCCTGCTCCAGCGGCCGAGACCTCGCCGCCAGAGACCCAACCCACACCACCTTCCCCACCACAAATTGACCCGGCAAGGGTGGTAAAAACTACGACTGCGCAGCACCTGGAAGCGACTGCATCCACAGCTGCAACCCCGACGCCACGGCCACCGCAAGCGCCCCCTGAACAATCTGTGCCGCCTGCGGCCGCAGCTGTACAAAGCCCGGCCACAATCGAACTCTCCGCCTCCGAGTCCCCCACCGGGACAGGCGGAGAAAACGCGGCCCAAACTGAAATTCCCGCTACGCCTGCGGTAGCAGCGAGGACCCCACCTACCCCCACGGCGCCAGCCGACTCGCTCCTGGCCCTCAGGTTCGAAGCCGTCGAAGAAGTCTGGGTCCGGGTTTGGGGCGACGGGCGCGTCCTCTTTGAGCAAACTGTAACTGCGGGCTTTACCAGCCCTAATTTGCAAGCCCGTAGCAACTTCCAGGTCACCTCGGGCAAACCCCACGGCCTGCGCTACTGGTTTCAGGGCGAACCTTTGGGAGAAAACGGAATCCTGGGCACGCCTAATCGGGTGCTGCACTTCAAAGTCTCAAAAGAAGGAGTGGTACTGCTGGGGCCCAATTCCCACCCTCCGGCCACCGCCCGCGACACTCTGCCATGACACAACACTACCTGGAGGTCTCCCTGCCTCCTCCCCTGGCCCGGGAACTTACCTACGGACTTCCCCCCAGCTTAGAAGGAAATATCCAGGTGGGCTCCCTAGTCGTGGTACCAGTGGCCCAGCGCATGATGACCGGAGTAGTCATCGGCTTTACCGAATCCCCCGATCCCGCCGGCAAACTCAAACCGGAAGCAGTCCGCGATATCGTTCAAGTACTGGCGGGCGATTCACTGCTGGCTCCGGAACTCTTCGACCTGTGCCGCTGGATGGCCGCCTATTACTTCGCCCCGCTCGCCAGCGCCCTGCTGACGGCTCTACCCCCCGGTGCCCAGATCAACTCGAATCGCCTCGTCCAGATCCGTAATGACTCTCCTATGCAAACCCGCAATGAACAGGAAAAAAAGCTGCTGGAGCAGCTCCGCCTTCACGGCCCTTTAAAGGTCACTACCCTGCAGCGCCGCCTGGGGCGCAAAGGCCTGGAAAACGCCCTGCGCCGCCTCAAAAGGGGGGGGCATATAGAGATTCAGCCCATTCTTCAAGCACCCCAGGTATCCGCCCTGAACGAACAGTGGGTCCGGCCGGCCAGCAGCAGCACCATCGAGACCGCCATGCCGCAACTCCAGCGCCGTGCACCCCGCCAAGCCGCCTGCCTGGTCCGCCTGATGGAACTCGGCGAAGCAGCCAAGAAAACCCTGGTAGAACAGGGATTTACTTATCAAATTCTCAAAAACTTGCACGGCCGCGGTCTCATTGAGGATTTCGACCGGGAAATCGTGCGCGATCCCCTCGCCTCTATCGATGTCCCTCCCCCCGAGCGCCTGGCGCCGACAGTCGATCAGCAAAGAGCCATTGACTTCATCCGCACTGCTCTGGATCGGCGCACATTCTGCCCCGCCCTGCTGCAAGGCGTTACCGGTAGCGGCAAAACCCTGGTCTATATCCAGGCTGTAGCCCAGACCCTGGCACAGGACCGCAGTGCCATTATCCTGGTCCCTGAAATCGCCCTGGCCTGGCAGATGGTGCGACGTTTCAAGGCCCACTTTGGTGCCCAGGTCGCGGTCCTGCACAGCCAGCTATCCGAAGGTGAACGCCACGATACCTGGCGCCGACTGAGTCGCGGCGAACAGCGCATAGTCATCGGGGCGCGCTCTGCCGTTCTGGCCCCGGTTTCCGACCCCGGTCTCATCGTGGTGGACGAAGAGCACGACTCCTCCTACAAGCAGGAGGACCTGGAAAGCACCCAGCCGCTGTTTTACAATGCCCGGGACCTGGCCCTGGTCCGGGGTCAAAAGCAGGGAGCAGTCGTGCTATTGGGTTCGGCCACTCCCAGTCTGGAGTCCTACTGGAACGCCCGCAACAAAAAATATCACCTGCTCACACTGCCCCAGCGCATCGATGACCGGCCCCTGCCCCGGGTCGAGGTGGTGGATATGCGACGCGAACCTTTTCAGAAAAAGCAGCGGGCAATCTTTTCGCGTACCCTGCGGCTAAAGATAAAAGAGCGACTCGAACGCGGCGAGAAAACGGTCCTGCTGCAAAACCGCCGGGGATTTGCTCCATTTATCGTCTGTACCTCCTGCGGCGAGGCCGTCCAGTGCGAAAGTTGCCGGGTGTCCCTGACCTACCACCGGGCACGCGAGCCGCAAACCCGCTGTCACTACTGTGACTTTAACTCATCTCTGGCCGCCGCCTGCAGCTTTTGTGGCAGCCCCGAACTGCGCTTCGAAGGCGTGGGCACCCAGAAGGTAGAAGACGCACTCGTGGAACAATTCCCCGGCATCCGCGTCATCCGCATGGACGTCGATACCACTGGCTGGAAAGGGGCCCACGATCATTTGATCGAACGCTTCCGGAAGGGCGAAGCCGACGTCCTGCTGGGCACTCAAATGGTAGCCAAGGGGCTGGATTTTCCCACCGTGACGCTGGTGGGCGTCATCTCGGCTGATACCGGTATGCACCAGCCCGACTTTCGCGCCGCCGAGCGCAGTTTTCAACTACTCACCCAGGTTGCCGGCCGCTCGGGAAGGGGAGCGGTGCCCGGCGAAGTAGTGATCCAGACCCTGATGCCCGAAAGCCCGGTACTGCAAGCCGCGGCCGCGCAGGCTTTTGAGGAGTTTGTGGAAATGGAATTGAGCGAGCGCCAGGGAACGGAATTCCCGCCCTTCGGCCGCCTGGTTGTCTTTCGCTGGCGCGGCAGGGACGAAGCCCAGGTCGAAGCTGTTGCCAGGCAATGCACCACCTGCCTCGGCGAGCTCACCGGGGGCGAGGTCGCCCTGCTGGGACCAGCTCCGGCTCCCCTTGCCCGCCTGCGCGGCTACTATCGCTGGCAAGCTCTGATGCGCGGCTCCTCGCCAGGACAACTCCACAAATTCACCGCGAATTCTTTGCCAGCTATGCAGCAGATCGCTCGCAAAAGCGCCGTCGTGCTCACCGTCAATGTAGATCCTCTGACTATGATGTAAGCGTCTGTAACGCTACTTGCATTCCTGCTGTATATTCCTAACTTTTAAACACTATGTTTTTACTTTTCTTATTTCTCTTTGCCGCCATCGGAATAAGCTCGAGTTCTGGGCGCGCGCAACAACAAACCAGCGAGTGGGCCGCTTACACCAGCACCAAGCTGATAAATCACGTTCTGGTAAATGAGAATGAGGTTTGGAGCGCAACTTCAGGGGGGGTGCTGCTCTTTGATCAGCGCAGCCGGACCTATACCCGGTTTACCCGCCTGAACGGTCTGGCCGGCAACAAAGTCCTGAGCTTGGCCACAGACGTCCACGGCCATCTGTGGTTCGGCACCGACCGGGAGGGGCTGAGCCGTTACCGCCCTGAAACTGGCAACTTCGATCCGCCTTTTCTGGATTTCAAAGATCTCCGCATCCAGGCTCTGGCCGCAGCCGAGGACCGCATCTTCGTAGGCATGGACAAAGGCATCAGTGCCTTCTTGATCGACAAGGAAGAGGTCAAGGAGACCTACCGAACTTTAGGTTCCTTTACCAAGGATACTGCGGTAAATGCGCTCGTCCTCTTCGCTGGCAAACTCTGGGCCGGCACTTCCGAAGGACTGGCCTGGGCCGATTTGAATCTGCCCAATCTGCAGGACCCGGACAGCTGGTCCTCGAACTACAGTCCGCTCTCGATAAAGGATATGGCCGTCTTCAACGACACTCTGTTCGTCGCCTCCAGGAGTGGAATTTTCGCCTTCGATGCGGAGGGGAAAAATCTGGGAAATAAGCTGGCCCGCACCGGCATCCGCAGCCTGGGCATTTTTAATGGAAGAGTGGTATTGGGGACTGAAGTCGGAGATTTTTTCCGCCGCCTTGGCCCGGGGAGCTGGCAATCTTTCCGTGGTCCTTCTAGCATCAAGGACGTGCGCGCCCTGTCGCGCGCCGACACCGTCCTCTGGGTAGCTACGGCCGAAGGTCTTCAGGTATTGGGCGCTCCGCCGCCACCCCCACCGCGCGAACCGACCGGCAACCAATTTTACGAAATTGAAATAAACGGCGATGAAGTGTGGGTCGCCAGCGTGCCCAGCGACCAGGTGGCAAATAGATTCGGCATCTATCAATTCGACGGTACGGGTTGGATGGTGCACAATACAAAAAACGGCCTGCCCTCGAATATTTCCGTCGCCCTGCAACGCGATAAAAAAGGCCAGCTATGGGTTGGCACCTGGGGCAAGGGGATAGGCGTATTGGATGCTTCCGGTAACTGGCGGCGCCTCAAACAGGATAACTCCGTTCTCGACGGCATTGGTTCGCGGAAGGACTTCGTCGCAATTAGCGAGATTGTCCGCGATGCAGATGGCCGGATGTGGATTGCCAATGTCTTGATTGGGCTGGCCGTCATGGACGGCTACCCCCCCACCCGTCAACACCTCTACGATCAAGATGCACTGGGGCTGCCCATTGGCGTCGACATCGGCAATATTGCCGTCGCCAGCGACGGGCTCAAATGGATCTCTACCCCGCGCGCCGGCTTTGTTCTCTTCGACGACGGCGGCACCCCCTTCCAGTCGGGCGATGAATTCTCCCTGGTGCTGGATACCGGTTTCGACAGCCGCATGACCAGCGACCGCACCAGTTGCATTGCAGTAGATGCTACGGGCCAGGTCTGGGTCGGTACCGACAATGGCCTCAACGCCGTGCGCGGAAGCTATTCCAGATCGTCCCAAAACTTCGAACTGGAAACCTGGCGCGTCTACAATACCAGCAACGGTCTGCCAACCGGCACCATCAGTGCACTGGAGACCGATTCCCAGGGAAATATATGGGTGGGAACCGAAGCGGGATTGACCCAGATCGGACCAAACGGCGAAATTGCCATCAACCTCACTACGGCCAATAGCGGTCTCATCAACAACCGCGTCAACTCCCTCTCCTTCGACGATGAAAAAGGAGAATTGTGGATTGGCACTCTGGATGGCCTGAGCCGGCTACAAATAACCCCTTCCCAGAATGGCGAACCCTCCGACCTTATAGTCTATCCCAATCCCTTTTTCCCGGACGCCAACCGCAATGGCATGAGATTCTCCGGACTTCCCCTGGGCGCATCCATGCGAATCTTTACCCTGAACGGCACCCTCATAAAGGAAATACAGGGCGAACCCGGTAGCGCTACGATCGCTTGGAACGGCCAGACCACTTCTGGCTTTCTGGTCGGCTCCGGCATTTATTTATTTGTCGCCGAAGACGAAGTCGGCAACAGGGTGAAGGGCAAATTCGCTGTAATCCAATAAGTAATGATTCGACGCCTATCCAGGTATCTTCTCCTCCTCTTGCCGCTACTGTGTCCCGCCGGCCATGCCGAGCAGAAGGAGCTGCTTTTCACTATTGCCAGGTTGCAGTACAAGGGCGGCGGCGATTGGTACAGCGACCCCTCCTCTCTGCCCAATCTGTTGCGCTTTGTCAGGGAGCACACCCGCATTGACGCCGGCACTGAGGAGGCCCGCGTGCAGATCATGGACGAGGAACTTTTCTCCTATCCGTACATCTACATGACAGGGCATGGCAATATCACTTTTGCGCCCGAGGAACTGACCCGCCTGCGCCACTATCTGGAAAGCGGCGGTTTTTTACACGCCGATGACAACTATGGCATGGACGCGGCCTTTCGCCGCGAGCTCCGCAGGCTTTTCCCCAAAAAGGAACTGGTGGAACTGCCACCGCATCACGGCATTTTTCACTGTCATTTCGAGTTTGCCAATGGCCTGCCCAAAATTCACCAGCACGAGGGCAAACGCCCCCAGGCCCTGGGGCTTTTCGAAGGTGAACGCTTGATCTTACTCTACACCTACGAAGCTGACCTGGGCGACGGCTGGGAGGATGAGCACGTACACCGCAATCCGCCGGAAAAGCGCCTGAACGCCCTGCAGATGGGAACCAATATACTCGTCTGGGCTCTGACGCACTGAACCCTATGCAAGATTTCGAGACCATACTCACCCACCTGCGTCAACTGCGCCGCCGCCTGGTGGCCCTGGAACTGGTCTCGGCCCTGTTGCTAGCCCTGGCCGCAGGACTAATTTTGCTCCTCTTGTGGGTCGCCCTGGAGGCCCTGTTCTACTTCTCCCCGGTGCCGCGCACCGGCCTCGGACTGGGAGCAGCGGGCACCACTATCGGCATCGTCTCTTTCTATTTGCGTCGCCGCCTGCCCCCCTACCTCGCTTTCGAGCGGCTTGGCCTGCATATAGAGGAATGCTACCCAAAACTGCAACAGCGCCTGATCAGTACTCTTGAGCTGTGGCAAAATGCGCGTGCGCATCGGCTTTATTCAGTTGGCCTGCTGACCGCCACTGTAGCCCGCACCGCCGCCCTCCTGGACGAACTGAATCCCCGCCAGATCACAGACCTCAGACCGCTCATGACCCATGTCCGGGGCCTGGCAATGGTGGTCGTGCTGATCCTCGGGGCCTATGCCCTCTTCGACAGCTCGATGGCAGCAGCCTTGAAACGCTGTGCGCATCCGCTGACTCATTTCGAGCGCGAAGCGCTTACCCATATTGCCGTCCTGCCCGGCGACTTCGAAGTAGTCAAAGCCGAGGATGCCCTCATCGAGATTCACTTCAGCGGCGTCCACCCCCGGACGGCCCAAATCTTGCGGCGCGAAGACGCCAGCGCCCCCTGGCACCGCGAAGAGATTATCGTCGAGCGCTCCGCCACTCTCGGACACACCTTCAAGCAGGTCAAACGACCTTTTACCTATCGGGTCGTGGCCAACGACGGCCACAGCCGAATCTATCGCGTCACAGTGGTGGATCCACCCAGCATTCAGCGCCTCCGCGTCCATTATAATTACCCTGCCTACAGCGGCCTGGCCAGCCGCGTCGAGGAAGAAGGGGGCGATATCAGCGGCCTGGCTGGCACGGTAGTAAAGTTTGAAATCAGCGCTAGCAAAGCCCTGAGCGCGGCAAAACTGGTCGTTGACGACACCCTCTCATATCCGGCCCGGGTGGAGGGCAACAAGGCTTTTGCCGGACTCGAAATCGCCATCCCCGGCCACTATCACTTCGAGTTGACAGATCAAAAAGGGGTTGGCAATCGCGATCCGATTCGCTATGCCATCCAGGTTGTCGAAGATCTAGCGCCGCGGGTTGCCATCACCGATCCCGGCCGCGACATGGATCTACCCGAAAACCTTCAGGTAATTCTGGCAGCTGAGGCAACGGACGATTTCGGCATCGCCCGGGCGGTGCTGGCCTATCGCGTCAACGAGGGCCAGGAGCTGCGGCAGGAACTCCAATTTGAATCTGACCGGGAACTGCACCTGACCCATCTTTGGGACCTGTCGACCCGGGATCTGCTCCCCGAAGATAGGGTCCACTACCGCCTCGACGTCTTTGACAACGACGAAATCGCCGGCCCCAAAGTGGGCAAAAGCCAGGAATACGTGCTGCGCTTCCCTTCGCTTTACGAGCTCTATGAAGAAGTCACTACGGCGCAGGAATCCCAGTTGGAGGCCCTGGAAGAACTTGCCGAAGAGGGCGAGAAAAACCAGGAGTACCTGGAGCAGGTGCGGCGCGAACTGCTCAAAACCAACGAATTGAGTTGGGAGCAAAAAAAGGAATTGGAAGCCACTCTGGCACGCGAAGCCGAACGCGCCGAAGCGGTGGAAGAGTTGGCGCAGCAACTGGAAGAAACGCTGCAGGAGATTGAGGAAAACCAGCTGGCCCCCCGGGAAATCCTCGACAAGATGGAAGAAATCCGCAAACTCATGGCAGAAGTAACTTCCCCCGAGTTACAGGAGGCCCTGGACGCCCTCAAGGAGGCCTCGGAGAGCCTTGACCCGGCCGAGATTGCCGAGGCTCTCAAGCAGTTTAAGGAAGATCAGGAAGCCTTCCAGGAACGCCTGGACCGCACTCTGGCCCTGTTGCAACAGGTACAGACCGAACAACGTCTAGAAGCTGCGGTCCAACAAGCTGCCGAACTGGAGCGGCGCCAAGGCCAGATCGACGCGGAACTGGAGCGGGAGGGCATCAGCGAACGCCTGCAAGCGCAGGAGAGCAGTTTGCAGCGCGACACCGAACGCCTCCAGCAGGAGTTGCAGGCGCTGAGTCAGGAGATGGAGGACTTCAACCAAGAGACGGCGCAGGCACTGGAGGGACAGGCCGACTTCATCGAGGAACGGGCCCTCACCAGCCGCATGTCGGAGATGCTCAAACACCTCCAGCAAGAACGGCGGCAAAAGGCACGGCGCCTGGGCGAATCCCTCGAAAAGGACCTGGGTACCCTCAGTGCTGCTATGGAACATCTACAGGGCCAGTACAGCGCCAAAGAAAAAGGGCAACTGGCCCGGGAAATGCAGCAGACTATACGCGATATTTTATATCTCTCTCTGCAGCAGGAAATACTGGGTGGAAAAGCCCAGAACATCCAGCGCCCCGCTGCAGCCGCACTGGCCCAGGACCAATTCGCCCTGCTGCAGGGCGCCACCCTGGTGACCGAAAAAATCGGCCGCCTGTCTCGCAAAACGATGAGTCTGGACCCTGGCCTGGGCATGACCCTGGGTTATGTCTTGCGCAATATGCAGGAAGCCGCCTACCATCTGGGCCAGCGAAACGCATCCGCTGCGGTGGCACCCCAACGCAGTTCCACAGGTTATCTGAATGAGGCGATCCTGCTGCTGCGGCAGAGCCTGGACAACCTGGCCAAATCCAAAATGCCTTCTAGCTTTGCCGAGGCCATGCAGCAAATGATCGGTCTTTCCGAACAGCAAGCCGATCTCAATCAGGCTACCCAGGAGGCTATGGGCCAGGGTCGCCAGCCGGGCCAACGGGGACGCCAGGTGCGGGACATGGCCACCGAAATGGCTCGCCTAGCAGCCCAGCAGCGACAGATCTACGAGGCCCTCAACCAGTTGGAACGGGCTACCCGGGGCCACCGCGGCGCCCAGAAGCGCATCCAGGCCATTGAAGAAGATATGGAATCCGTCCTCCGGGAATTGCCGCGGCGCCCAAACAAGCGCACGCTCAATACTCAGAAACGCATCCTTCAGCGCATGCTCAATGCCAGCCGCTCAATCCATACCCAGGGCTACCAGGAAAAACGCCTTGCCACAAGCGGCAGCGACCAGATGTACACTGGCCAGACCTGGATGCCCACCGACCTGGGCCAGTCTTATGACCGCCTGCGAGAAGCTATGAAACACGCCTTGGAAGGTCCCTATCCAGACGAGTACCGTCCCCTCATTCAACGCTACTACGAAATGGTCTACCAGGATCTTATCGAACGGGAAGAAAAGGCTAAGCCGTGAAATCCCCGCCTCTTTTGGTTATCCTTCTGCTGGTGGTCTTTGCCGCCCTGGCACCCTCCAGGCCCATGCAGGCAGCGGCCGCAGACCAGGAAAAACTGCGGCGCCAGATCACCTATCTGGAGAGCACCGGAGAGCACGCCGCAGCCATCCCCCTCTACGAGCAATTGCGCCGACTCGCACCGCAGGATTCAAGCCTGGTCCAGGATATGGCCCGAACCCTGGCCATCCTGGGTGCTCACGATCGGATCGAAGTCCTACTCAAGCCCTGGCTCCGCGCCCACCCCGATGATACCGGAGCTTACCTGCGCCTGGGAAGGGCCTACATGAATCTGGACCAGAGTCAGCGCGCCCTGGAGACCTGGCACCGGGCTTTAGAACGCACTCCAAATCCCAGGCTCTACCAGCAAATCAGTAATTATTGCCGCGAAGCCGGGCTCTACAAAACGGCTATTCAAATACTCATGGATGGCCGCAAGACTCTGCGCCAGAAGCAACTCTTCGAATGGGAACTGGCTGCGCTCTATCTCCTCGACGAGGCCTATGTCCAGGCCATCGACTCCTACCTGAAACACCTGCGCGAGAATCCACAGCGCTTTGTCTCCGTCGAACATCGGCTGGCACCCATAGCCCAGGACCCGGTCCGGGGCCCCAAACTCTTGAAAGCGCTCAAACGCGCTTTAAAAAAAGGCGGCGAACCACTGCAAATATCCACCCTGATATCCACCTGTGCCCTGGAATCGGGGGTTCCCCAGACCGGTTTTGAAGCCCTGGCCGCCATCGCCGCGCGAGTGCAAGACATAGGTCCTGCGCTCTTCCAGTTTGCCTCGCGCTGCCAGGCCCTGGGGCACGATGAAGTTGCCATCCAGGCCTACGCTCTGTTCGCGGAGCATGCCCAGGGCTCGCCCCAATTCTATCGCGCCCTGCTACAGCAGGCCACCCTCCACATGCGTCTGGGGAATTCCTCCCGAGCCCTGACTCTCTACAGCCAGCTAGCCCGCCAGTTTCCCCACCGCCCCGAAGCACTTGAGGCCCTCTTTCACCTGGGCAAAATACAACTGGAAATCCAGGGCGATATCTCCGGCGCCCGCTCCTCATTGAAAACGGTATTGCAGGCATCACACCGGGGCCCCTGGACGGCAAAAGCACTGGTCCTGCTGGCCGAATGCGAACTGCGCGAGGACAACTTCCAGGGGGCCGAAGAGCAGTTGCGCCAGCTGCAGCACCAGTATCCCGCTTCCGCCCAGCTGGCCCAGTTTCGCCTGGCCGAACTGGCTTATTTCCAAGGCGAACACGAAGCTGCAATCCAGTCTCTACAGGCCCTGCTCCAGGGCGACTCCGGGCACGAGTTGGCCAATGA
>MDTE01179588.1_pt1 | contig 33974 bp, 38 predicted proteins | sample 811231 | NCBI WGS metagenome assembly MDTE01 (sample SAMN05326651, study PRJNA326480) | marine metagenome | isolation source: seawater | place: Indian Ocean: Red Sea | collected 2010
AAATCAGAGATGCATTCGCTTCTTGTACTTGGGCAAATGCTACGATTTTCTAGATTATATAGTAAAACTATTCCAAATTTAAAACAAATATATCCCAATTCCAGTGTTGTTTGTGGGTTGTTGAAACTACTGCAATTTTTCTCTTGTCAGGGCTAATAGATAAATTTTTTAATTTATCCATTCTTGCGATTGTTTCAAATTTGTCATTTATTGAATCCCATTTAATAAGGTTTATTTTGTTTGTTTTTACATCAATGAAGGAGTTAATCCAAATATTTTCTGCAAGAGACCATTGATAAACTTGCATAAAATGATTTTCTTTTGGGCTAAAACACTTTTTTTGGTTTGTGTTTTCAAAGGTACAAAATTGTTGTTTTCTTGATGTTGGGTCTTTTGGATTCATCCTCCATCCAACACTTTCTCCTCCATATATGCCTATTGTGTATTCTTTTGTCCAATCGAGAATGGTTTCTTTTTCCTTTTCTTTTTCTAAAATCAGAATTCGACTGGATTCACCATTGGTCTCAAGTATGAGCATATTTCCTTTCGTGTCCGTAGTGAAGTTTGATATTTGAACATTATTTTCTTTGTTTTCGTAAATTGTTTCAGTTTTGTTCTCTTCGTTTGTTTTTTTTATTTTCTCCCTTTCGAGGTAATAGATGTTTTCGTTTATGCTTTTGGAAGGTTTGAAATCTTTATCAAGGAGGTATGTTTCATCATTTACCCAACCCCTTATCCAAAGTTTTCCAGAATGAATCCAGGAAACTTCCTCTTTTTTGATGTCTGTTTGAGATTCTGCAATAATTTTTTCTTTGCCTGCTTCTCCATACCATATCACTGTTGGACCAGACATTGTTTTTTTCTTCCAGAGTATTTTTTTATTATTTGTTTTGAGAATCCTTCCAAGAGGATTTGTAGAAGAAGTAATTCCATTTATGTTTATGTTTATAAATTTTGCTTTTTCTTCAAAGGGAGGAGAGGAACTCTCTTCCAAAAAGATTAAATTTTCATTGTCTATCCAATTTAAGTCCCTTACATCGATATCTTGTCCCCAAGGTCCTAAAACCTCAAATGGGCTTTCTATTTTTTTCTCTTGAAAAGATAAAAAAGCTAATAAAAAGCAGAGATATATTTTTAGATTATTTTTCATATGTTAGTATTATTACCCATGTCTTTCTCACACTTGCATTTACACACCGAATATTCCGTTTTAGATGGCGTGTGCTCTCCCAAGGAAATTTTAACTTATGCAAAAGAGTGTGGACAAAAATCTATTGCTATAACCGATCATGGAGCTATGTATGGTGTCCCGTCATTTGTGAGGGAGGCTAAAGCTGTAGGCTTGAAGCCGATTATAGGATGCGAAGCTTATGTGTACGATGATTTTGAGTTTGACAATAGAGGAAGAGATACTAAAAAATCAAATCATATTACATTGCTAGCTATGAATAAAACGGGTTATTCAAATTTATCAAAACTTGTAACAAAGGCTCACCTTGAGGGTTTTTATAGAAATCCAAGAATAAATTTAAATTGGTTGGCGGAAAGGAATGAGGGCATAATCGTTCTTTCTGGATGCATTCAAGGGATTCTTTCTCAAGCAATTCTTGATGGCAATTTAAACCATGCTCGAAAAAGGATGAATTGGTTCAAAGAGGTATTTGGAAAAAGGTTTTTTCTAGAGGTGATGAATCATGAAATACCTGAGGAGAGATTAATTGCAAAACAATTATTTGAATATGGTAAAAAAGAAAAAATAAAAGTTGTTGCAACTAATGATGTTCATTTTTTAAAAAAAGGAGATAATTTAGTTCAGGATTTGCTTTTAGCAATAAAAAGCAACCAATTGATAGATGACCCCGATAGATGGAGAGCGAAATATCCAAATTTACATCTGACAACAGAGTCAGAAATGTTAGAGCTTTTTAAAGAGAATCCAGAATCTGTAAGCAATACCACTCTTGTAAGCGAGATGGTTGAAGATTTTTCAGAGATTTTTTCGAACCCAGATCCAATTTTTCCAATTGTTGAAGTTCCAAAAAAATACAAAAATTCTAGTGATTATTTAACAGACTTGGCAATGACTGGTCTAAAAAAGAGGTACGAAGGCAATATCAAGGAAGCAGAAGAAAGACTTGAAAAAGAACTAAGTGTAATAAAGGATCTTGGTTATCCAGATTATTTTTTAGCTGTCAGAGATTATGTTCAATATGCAAAAGACAATGGTATTCCTGTTGGTCCAGGGAGAGGTTCAGGTGCGGGCTGCTTGGTTGCCTATTGTCTTGATATAACAACAATAGATCCGTTAAAGTATGGATTGCTTTTTGAAAGGTTTTTGAACAAGGGTAGAAAGTCCCTTCCTGATATAGACATGGATTTTTGTACATTAGGAAGAGATGATGTTATTAGGTATATAAGAGAAAAAAATGGAAAAAAGAAAGTCTCTCAAATTATCACTTTTAATAGACTAAAGGGGAAATTAGCATTTAGAGATATTGCTAGGCTGTCTGCAATACCTGAACCAAGATTTGCTTTGGTTGCAAAAGCTTTGTCAGATGGTGAAAAATTAAATGACGCCTTGAAAAACAACATCATTAAAGACATAGTCAGAAGGGATGTTGATTGTGAAGAGGCTTTAAAAAAAGCAATGCTTATTGAAGACACCATTAGAAACAAAGGTGTTCATGCAGCTGGACTGGTAATTTCAAACCAAAATCTATCTCAAATGGTACCTTTGGCAAAAGGAAAAAATGGAGAGGTTGTGACCCAGTACGAAATGAATGATTTAGAGAGTATGGGGTTAGTTAAGATGGATATATTAGGAATAAGAAATCTAACTTTTTTGAACGATGCCCAAAAGAAGATAAATTCAAAGGGTCATAAATGCAATATATATGAATTGGGAGATAAAGAAGCTGATAAAAAAACATTTAGGTTGTTGACAAAAGGTTATACAGACGGTGTTTTTCAGCTTGAATCTTCAACTGCAGTTGGTTTATTAAAAAAAATAAAACCTAAATCAATTGAAGATCTTGCAATAATAAATGCACTAAATCGTCCTGGTCCTTTAAATTCAGGTCTTGCGGATAGTTATGTTAGAAGAAAGCAAGGTAAGGAAAAACCTACTCCTCCTCATCCGGCTCTTGAAAAAGTTTTAGAGGAAACTTTAGGAATAATGGTTTATCAAGAGCAGGTTATGAGGATAGCTCAAGAGCTTTCAGGTTATTCTTTGATCGAGGCGGATGATTTAAGAAAAGCAATGGGAAAGAAAATTGAATCATTGATGAAGACCCAAAGAAAAAGGTTTATTGACGGTGCAAAAAAGGTTGGAAAAATAAATCAAGACGAGGCTTTGAAGATATTTAACCAAATAGAAGAGTTTGCTCAATATGGTTTCCCTAAGTCTCATTCTGTTGCATATTCTGTAATAGGTTTTCAATGTGCTTTTCTTAAAGCACATTTTCCATCTTTTTTTCATGCTGCTTGGCTTTCGAGTTATGCTGGAAATGCTGAAAAAGTAGGAGGTTGTGTTTCGAGGTTAATTAGTTGGGGTAAAGATGTTCTTCCTCCTGATATAAATTCAAGCCAGGATTTCTTTAGTGTAAATAATGAAAATGAAATACTTTATGGTCTTGCCAGCATCAGAAATGTTGGAAAAATTTCTGCAGGTGAAATAGTGAATGAGAGAGAAAAGAATGGGGTTTTTGAAGATTTGCAGGATTTTGTTTCAAGATGTCAAAAATTTGTAAATACAAGAGCTTGTGAAACTTTGGCCGCCGCTGGTGCTTTTGATTGTTTTAATCTCGATAGAAGACATCTTCAGGTAGCAATAAAGGGTATTTACAAATCGGTAGAGAGGCTTTCGAGATATAAAGGTCAAGGTTCTCTTTTCGGAGAAAAGACATTGGTAAATATCCCAAGTGTTAGTGATGATGAAATAAGAGATGTGACTCCTCTTTCCCAGTTAGAGTTTAATGCTTTAGAGTCATTTGTTACAACATCGCCTATTTCTGAAAAGTACGAACATTTTTTAAATATGGGGGTAAGAAGGCTGAGTGATTTAAAAGCAGGTTCAAAAGTTGATGTAATTGGCTATCTTTCTTCATGCAAGATAAGAAAGACTTATTCTGGAAAGAGGATTGCTGAAGGAGTTATTCAGGATAAAGGTTTTAGATTCCCTGTTGTTTTCTATCAAAGATCTTTGGACAATATTGACTCAAGTTATCTTGCTGATGGGGTCGTCGTTATAAGAGTCCGCAGTAGGAAAGGTAAAGATGGAGAGATTAACCTTTATGGAGAGCAGATTTGGCCTGACGGTGTTGATTATGAGTCAGAAAATCATTTAATTTCGGGAAATCAGCCTTTGGAGAGTATCGTTTTGAATTTGAACGGATTCCTTAAAAAAAGATATTTAGATTCTTTAAGGAATGTTTTAAAAACTTTAAAACCTGGGAATATTCAAATTTACTTAGATTTTGGAACAAAGAAGTTTAAACTTGAAGATAGATATGATAAAAATTCAAAAGAAATACTGAAAAATTGGAAAGAAAAGCTTGAAAAAAAATAGAATTTGTCTTTATGGAAAATAAAATTAAAAAAACATTGCCTGATTTAATGAAGGAAAAAGACAGCAGGAATGTTTCAATAGACAGAGTTGGGATATCTGAACTCAAGGTTCCTTTAAGGGTCAAGAAATCAAACGGTAAAATTCATAGCACTGTTGCAAAATTTGAGATGTGTGTGAGTTTAAGTTCAGACGACAGAGGTACACATATGAGCAGGTTTTCAATTTTATTAAATGATTTTCTGTCAAATGAAGATAATTTTTTAAATTTCAAGTCAATTGAATCTTTAACAAGGAAGATGAAAAAATATCTTGAAAGTGCAGACGCTTTTATAAATGTTGAATTTGATTACTTCAAAGAAGTTAAGGCTCCAGCAACTTCAATCCTTGGAGTCGCTCCGTTTTCCGCTGGATATAAAAGTTCTTTCGATAAAGATAATAAATTTTCTTTAAGAACCTGGGTTAAAGTTACAGGACAAACTTGTTGCCCTTGCTCTAAAGAGATTTCAGATTACGATCCTGTTTCGAAAAGAGGAAAAGGTGCTCATTCTCAACATGGGCATATTTTCATAGAAGTTGAAAATAAAAAAAATGAGAATGTTTCTTTTTCATCTTTAATAGACCTCGCTGAAAAATCTTTGTCCGCTCCCTCTTACCCTATTTTAAAAAGACAAGACGAAAGGATTGCAACTATTTCAGCTTACGAAAACCCTTGTTTCGTTGAGGATGTCATAAGAGGTTGTGCTACGAGGCTAAGGAAGATGAAGAATATAAAGAGTTTTTCTTTAGAGGTTATTAATGACGAGGTAATACACTTTCATAAGGCAAAAGCCTTTTTAAAAGAGGTTTTAGATTAATTTTTTTGCTTTAGTGTATTCTTTTTTTGTATTCATCTCATAATTTATCCACTCGTCTGATGTTTTTAAAATTTTTCTTTTTTGCTTTTTTACCCATCTCTTTAAAGGTTCTTTTGAATTTATTTTTGCAAGGCTTTTTAAAAGCTTAGATCCAATCAGTATTGGATGCCCACCTTTTTTATTGAAGGACGGAGAGACGACCATGTTGCTTTCGTAGTTTTCTTTAAGTTGAATCAAGGTTTTTTTTTCAACAAGTGGATAATCCACTGGCCATATCAAGCATCCATTTTCAGGGTGAATTAGATTAAGGCCTTTCTTTATTGACAAGGATCTCAATTCATGGTTTTTGTTTATTGCAAAATTTTCATTTTTTGTATATTTTTGTATATTTTTTATATTCTTTCCAGCAACAATTATTGTTTGAGAGAATCCAACTTCTTTTATTTTTTTAAGTATTATTTCGATTGATTTTAAATTTCCAAAATCAAGTAAGGATTTGTCGAGACCCATTCTTCTAGAAACTCCAGCACATAAAATTATTACTGATATTTTCACTTATTGGGTGTTTAGTCTTCTTATAAGTCTTTTACAAAGGACTCCAATCATCTTTTTTCTATATCCAACGGGAAGCGTTAAATTGTTGTAAGGTTGAGCTTTTTTCTGGATTTTTTCTGAAATTTCGTCAATCAGATTTTCAGAGACCTTTTCTCCCTTGAATGCGTCTGTTATTTCGTCGTTGTCTATTGGATATGTTCCAACAGCACCTAGGACAATTTTTATCTTTTTTATTTTATTTTTTGAGTTTTTTTGAAGCGATCCAGCTACCGAGACCAAAGGATAATCAAATGTATCTCTTATTCTCAATTTTTCATAACCTGTTTTTGTTTCTTTGATGTTTTTTGGCAGTATGATTTTTGTGATTATTTCATTTTTTTGTTTTATATTTCTTCTTATACCATCATGTCTGTAAAAATTTCCAGAGTCAATAATCCTTGACCCCTTTGAACCATGAAGTTCGTATTTTGCATTAACTGCAACAAGCATAGGTGCTGAGTCGCTTGAAAAAGTAGCAACACAGTATTCTTTTTGAGGTATAACTCTGCATTCATCTGATTCTGCTTTCAGGCAAGATCCTAGTGACGTCCTCCAAAACGCTGTTTGGTTGTAGAAGTAACATCTGTTGTCTATAAGGAGATTTCCTCCTATTGTTGCTGTTTTTCTTACAAGTATGCTTCCAACTTGATTGCATGCCTCAAAAAGCCCAGTAAAATTTTGTTTGATTTTTTTATTTGTCGTTATTGAATCTAATGTTGACAATGCTCCAATTTCATTTTCTTTAATGAAATTCAATTCTTTTACTTCTTTTAAACTGATGAGATGAGGTTTCACATTTAATCTATTTTTGTAATTCTGTAAAAGGTCTGTTCCTCCGGAAATATAGTCAAAACCTTCACTTTTTATCTTTTCCGAAATCTTTATAGCTTCTTCAAGCGAGGAAGGTGTGTGTATTTCAAAAGGAGGCAATATCATTTTTTCTTTCCTAAAGCAGATATTATTTTTTCTGGTGTCATTGGCAGGTTTCTCAACCTGATTCCGACAGCATCATGGATTGCATTCGCAACTGCTGGAAGTATTGGAAGTATTGGGCCTTCTCCAGCTTCTTTTGCTCCAAATGGGCCTTCAGGATCTTCCGATTCAACTATAAAAACGTCAACATCTGGCATCATTGTTGGAGGGATACACCTGTAATCTAGAAGATTGCTGTTTTCAATCCTTCCTGTCCCTCTGTTGTAATCAAAAGACTCCATTAAAGCTTGACCTAAGCCCATATGTATACAACCTTCAATCTGTCCTTCAACGGAAAGTGGATTAAGGGCTTTTCCGCAATCATGTGCTGCCCAAACTTTTTCAACTTTCACTAAGCCTGTTTCAACATCTACTTCCAATTCGCAAATATAAGCACTCATCGAATAAGAGGGAGATAGTCCTGCAGCAGCTCCTTTATGGGACCCTCCCATAGGAACTCCTTTTGTTGATTCTTTTCCTCTCAGTTCGTCTACTCTTGGTAAATCGGGATTTAAGTTTGGAGCTTGATAGTGGCCTTTTCCATGAAGTGCTCCAGAATCATGAAGGGCTTCTCTTATTCCTTCGATTATCGATATTGATTTTGTTTTTTTCAAATCAAAGATTCTGTCATTTTCAAGCATGAGGTCTTCAGTTGGAATTTCCATTATTTTTGAAGCAGCATTAATTATTTGATTTTTTACATCTTGAGCTGCTCTTTTTGCGGCCAATCCAGCCATGAATGTTACCCTGGAGGAGTATGAGCCTAAATCTATAGGTGAAGTATCAGTGTTTCTTGAGTAAATTCGAATTCTTGACATGTCACATTTCAAAACCTCCCCTACACATTGCGCAAGCATTGTGTCGGAACCCTGTCCTATTTCAGCAGCTAGAGAATGAACTGTAACCCCTCCATCAAAATCAATTTTTACATGAACGGTTGACTGCGGCATTCTTTCCCAATTTATTGGAAGGGCACTTCCTGATATATAAAAACCGCAACCTACTCCAATTCCTTTTCCATATGGCATTTTTCCGAATTTTTTCCCCCATCCTGAAGCTTTTTTGACCTTTTCTATACATTCTTTAATGCCACAAGAGGTTATTCGAAAACCGTTTGCAGTTATCGAGTTTGGCTCGTAAGCATTTTTTAACCTTATGTCGCACGGGTCTATTCCTGCATCTTCAGCGATTTCGTCTATAAGTGTCTCTATTGCAAATCTAGAATTAACAGCACCATGACCTCTCATCGCTCCTGAAGCAGGTTTGTTTGTGTAGACTCTTTTTCCAGTGTAGTTAAAGTTGTTTATTTTGTATGGACCAAGACTTAAAACACCATTGTAGTAAGTTGTTATTACTCCAAAACTTCCCCAAGCACCTCCATCTATCAATGCATCAATCTCCAAGGAGGTAAACTCTCCTTTTTCGTTTGCTGAAATTTGCATTTCTGTTTTTGTTGGATGTCTACCATGATTGCTTATAAAGACTTCATCACGGTCAAAAAGTATTTTTACAGGTTTGCCTGTTTTCTTGGAAAGTATTGCTGCTGCCATTTCATGAGGAAAAGGATCACTTTTTCCTCCAAAACCTCCACCAACATAAGGCCTTATCACTTTTATCTTATGCATTGGCATTTCCATAACTTCAGAAAGTGCTCTGTGTAGGTAATGGGGAACTTGTGTAGCACTCCAAACAGTTAGCCTTCCATCTGAAGCATAACTAGCTACAACACCCATCGGTTCAGTAAAAGCATGAGTTACTCCATTAAAAGAAAATTTCCCTTTTTTGATTACTTGAGATTCTTTTAATGCTTTTTCAACATTTCCAAAGTTTTGATTAACTGTTTTGAATATGTTTCCTTCGTATTTGGACCAGGGTTGTATTTTTTGATCAATGTTAGTTATAGGCTCTAAGGATTTTTCAGGTTTTAAAATTGGAGGAAGTTCTTCATATTCAACATCTATTTGGTCAATGGCATTCATAGCAGTTTCTTCATCTATTGCTGCTACTGCAGCAACTTGATCTCCAATGAATGTTACTTTGTCTATAGCGAAGGCCGTTTCGTCTTTTGTTATTGGCAAAACACCAAACCTGTTTTTAGAATCTTTTGAAGTTGCTATTGCAAAAACCCCTTTTATTTTTTTTGCTTTTGAATAATCAATTTTTTTGATTTTTGCATGAGCAAAAGGGCTTCTGAGAATTTTTCCAACAAGCATTACCTGTCCAGGTAAAACGATATCATCAACATATACGGCTTCCCCTGTGACTTTTGCTGAACCATCAACGAGAGGGGTTCTTTTTCCCACAGTATGATTTTTTTTAATTTGAATTCCTCATTTTTTCTGCAGCTTTTTTGATCGATTTAATAATTTTTATATACCCCGTACATCTACACATATTTCCAGATATTTCTTGTTTAATTTCTTCTTCTGTTGGGTTCTTGTTTCTTTTGAGAAGAGCAAAACTTGTCATTATGAAACCAGGAGTACAAAAACCACATTGACTACCCCCTTCTGAATGAAAGCATTCTTGTATTGGATGCATGTTTGAATTTTGTTGTAGAGATTCTATGGTTTTTATTTTTTTCCCTATTGCTTGAATTGCTAATGTTAAACATGATAAGACAGGTTCATCATCTATAAGAAGAGTGCAACATCCACATGTTCCCATATCGCAACCTCTCTTGGTTCCCGTTAAGTTTAATTTATATCTGATTACATCAAGCAGTAATGCATTTGGATTTATTGCTATTTCATAAATATTGTTATTTATGTCTAATTGAACAATTCTTTTAGTTAATTTTCTGTTTGGAAATGGAATTAATGTCATAAGATTAAATTTTATTACTATTATTAGGAAATATGCATAATTTCAAATTTAGAAAAAGAATAGTTTCTCTTTTAGAGAAAGGAGAGGTTTTTGCTGTTGCAAAACTCATCTTAGTTAATGGGCATGCTCCACAAGACCCAGGGACTTCAATGATAGTTAAAAAAGATAAAAAAATTGAATTCACGATTGGAGGAGGCCCTTTTGAGGCTGAGGTTATTGAAGATTCTGTTAATTTAATCCTTTCAGGAGGGTCGATAATTCAAAAAAAATATAACCTGAACATAAAGGATTTAGGGATGTATTGCTCTGGTGAAGCTGTTGTTTTGATAGAGGTGTTAAAACCTCCTCCAAATTTATTTATTTTTGGTGCAGGTCATGTTGGAAGCAAGCTCGCAAACATTTCTGCACAGCTTGATATTTTTAATGTTTTTTTGATAGATGATAGAAAGAACTTTATTGAAAAGAGTCTATTTTCTAAACATGAAAGTTTAAACCTTGTCCATACAGATGAAAATTGGATGAAAAATATTCCAACCCCAAAAAAAGATTCTTTTTTGGTTGTTTTGACAAGGTGTCATGCTACAGATAAGGTTTTGATAAAAAATTACATCTATAAAGACTATGCTTATCTTGGAATGCTTGGTAGTAAAACAAAGGTTAAGAAAATGTGGAATGAGCTTCAGTCTGAAGGATTAAGGCGAAGTGCTTTAGAAAAGATATATGCTCCTATTGGATTAAAGATAGGTGCGAAAAACCCTTCAGAAATAGCAATTTCAGTTTTGGGCGAAATTTTAAAAGTTAAAAAATCTACCTTAAGTTAAGTAGTCGTTTCCTTTCAATAGAACTGAGAAGAATCAATATAACAAATTTCAAGACCGGTAAACCAATGCCTAATGGCATCCACCATTTTGAAGCGGCTGTCATGAGTTTGTAACTTGATCCTGAAAGAAGTCCTAAACCTACAGCAGGTAAGAATATGGATATCCATGCAGGGTAATTATCAGCAGAATCCAGTTTTTTCGAAAGAGGTAGTGCTGGATTTAGTATTGTGTCAAGTTTTATAGCTAGCAAGCAGTCAAGAACAAAAGAAACAAGCATTGATATTGTGTATTTAAAAAGTACCTGATCGTTCGCTCCATGAAAAAGCAAATGGACAGTAAGACCATAAAGGATTGTTATTGGGCCAAGATAGATAAGCCATGTCAAAAAAAGTGTACATCTCTGAATGAAAAGGGGGTCTATTGGCAAAGAGAGAAACCTAAGCCCCCCATCTCCATGTTTTGCATATCTGAATTGATGTACAAAGCTTGTAGATCCAAGTATTCCAATTGCTGGGATGAGTGCAGAAAACCCAATCATCAACTTTCTCCCCCATGTAACTTGGTTTTCTGGACTTATGATATGAGACATTTCTCCTGGTCTAAACCAGGTTATCAAAAAAGGAATCGCCAATAAAACATAAAGTGGAGGTATGTTTTGTTTCAGTCTTTCCTCCCATTGAAGATGTCTAAAAAGCAAATGAATAACGGCACCTCTTTTTCCAAAAATTTTTGGCCAAAGTCTTGCAATAGCATATTTCTTTATCTTCCTTCTAGTTATCTGTTTGCTTAGCAAGAAGTCAAATGATTTGATTGTTGGTAATGAAAAAAGAAAAGCAGTAATTATTGCGATTGCTGTTGCTTTTAAGTATTCTGTAAGATAAGCACCATTCATAAGTTCAAACATCATCGAGAACCAGGCTGGAGGCAAGTACCATATTGGAGAGCTAGAAGAAAGGTCTAAATGTAATGCTAGAGAGTTTGTGTGTCCTGTGCTAGACCAAACAACAAATGAACCAAGAACAGAAACCATTGTTAGGCTTATTACCCAAGAAAGATGAGCTCTTAAAGGTTTTATTCTCCACAGTATGGAATAAATTAATATCGTGAAAGATTGAGTAAATGCTGTAAAGAATACAGAAACTAGTATGAGTCCAATTATCGAACTTATTACCCCATTAAATGCTTCAAAATTAAGGCCTGAATTTAGATAAGGTTTAATTCTTAGAAAAATTGTTGATGGAAGGTTAAAAAATATTGACCAAATTGTTCCAAAGATAAAAAGAACAAAAAGTTTTGCTTTTGCAAAATCAGATGGCGATAGAGGCAATGCTCTTAGAAGGAGGTTGCTTTGGTGTGAAAGGATAAGGTGTCCCATATTCAGAGAGGTAAATCCTAAAAGTACAAAAAACAAAAGACAAAGAGACACAAAGTTTGTAGTTAATAAAGATCCGTACTGCCAAAGTACAGAGAAAACATACCCTATCGAAGCAAGTCCTATTAAAGGTATTAAGAATCCAATAAATTCGGTTGCTTTTGATTCAAGCACTTTTTCTAAAGTTCCACCAATTTTTATAGAAATTCCTCTTCTGAATGAAATCAATTCCATTCTTAGAAGAGCATTAAAAGCGGATCTTTTCTTCAAAGTCTTTCAATTATTTCTTGAGAAAGGTCAAAATAGCTTTTTTCTTGAGCCTCCTTTCTAAAGAGTTTTTCAAGTTTTCCGGGGCTTTTTCTAATTTCTTTTTTATCTAAGTTGTGTTTTATTTCTCCATCTATAAGTATCGTTACCTTGTCACAAACTCTTTCAACAACTTCAACTATATGACTTGAATAAACAATCGTTTTTCCTTGGTTTGAAAAATCTTTAATCAGGTCTCTGAAAACAAGCACTGCATTTACATCCATTCCTGACAAAGGTTCATCTAAAAGCAGTATTTCAGGACTGTGTAAGACTGATGAAGATATCATTATTTTTTGTTTCATGCCTCTTGAAAATGATGACATTTTTTGATGCATAACATGTCCAAGTTCAAAAAGATCCAAGAGGTCATCAATTCTTTTTTGAACTTCATGCCTTGACATTGCATGAATTTCTCCAATTACATGTAAAAATTCATGCGGTGTAAGATGCTCGTATATTGTTAATTCCTCAGGAACAAAGCCAATCAACCTTCTCGCCTCAATAGGTTTTTCATAAGGGTTTATACCGTTGATCTTTATCTCTCCTGAATTAGGTTTCAATAAACCCAGAAGTAATTTTATGGTTGTGGATTTACCAGCACCATTTGGACCTAGGTATCCGTGAATCATTTTTGGCTTAACTTCTAGGGATATATTTTTCAATACATCGTTGTCGCCGTAGGACATTGATACGTCTTTTATTTCTATCATTATTTTGTAATTCTAAAATTATTTCATCAAGTTTCCAATTCCAAGTTTGTATAAAAGGGTTAAAACGAAGGAAATTAGGACCATTGAGGTTATTGGCATGTAGAAAGTCCAGTTTTTGTTTTTAATATAAATATCTCCCGGTAGTTTGAAAATTTGTAATCCAGAAATTTCAAAAAGATAAGTTATAAACGAAAGAATTATTACAAAAAAACCAAAAAATAAAATTGTTTTTGAAATAGTCATTTCTTGATTTCTTCATCAAGAAGTTCAACTTCTATTTCTACTCTTGGAGCTTCACCTTGTGCCGCTATTCTCTTTTTTACAATCAGTTCTGAAATCTGTCCATCATCACGATAGAGGACTCCGCTTAAGCCGTCTTTAATGCCTTTTGCGACATTGTCAGCATCAGGCCTTTTTGCATGATGTCTTTCAGCTCTTGGTTTGGTTTTTCTCCATTGGCTTTTTGGACATGGGAAAAAGGCATGAACTGTTAATCGTATTGGACCATCTTCAAAGAGTAGGTCTTTTTCTTTAAGTCCCATTTTTTCTTTTTCGATGCTTACTATATAACTAATGTCTTTTTTGTAAACTCTACTGTTTTTTGGATCTACAGCCGCAACATATTTTCCTCTCCTGTAAAATCTCGGCCTACCCTGCGGTACAGGTTTTCCTGGTATGGTGAATTTTATTTTCATTGGCTTAAAGTGCTCCCTCATCTATATCTAGATTTGTCCAAACACAATTTACATCCTCAAGATCTTCTAATTGTTCGAGGAGCTCGATAATTGAATTCTGTTTTTCTTTGTTTGGAATTAATGTATCTGGATGAAAAACTATCCTTGTTGTTGTTTTTGAATCCGATCCTTTTCCAAGGGCTTCATTTGTTTGAGAGGTAAGATTTAGAGGAACAGTAACAATTGTTTCATTTTCAAATGTTTCAACTTCAATATAATCTTCAATTCCAGAATTTATGAGGATATCTAAGACATCTTCTTCTTTTATTTCTTTAAAGATTTTTACTATTCCGCATTTTTGAAAAAGATAAGAAACTGCTCCTGAACTTGCTAAAGTCCCACCTTTTTTATTCAGAACTGTACGAACTTCTGCTGCAGCTCTATTTTTGTTGTCCGTCATTATCTCTATAAGGATTCCAATCCCTCCAGGAGCATAAGCTTCGTAAACTATTTTTTCAAAAGAATTTGAATCAGAGTTTTGAGCAGCTTTTATTGATGATTTTATTTTTTCTTTGGGAAAATTTAATTCTTTTGCTCTTTCTATAGCAGATCTTAGAGAAAAATTAAAATTTGGATCTGCACCGCCCTCTTTAACGGCAACCATTATTTCTCTGGAGACTTTCGCAAAGGCCTTTCCCCTTTTTGCATCTACCGCAGCTTTTCTATGTTGTATGTTTGCCCATTTGCTATGTCCAGCCATAATTTAAAAATTATGCTGAAATCCAGTAAATATGCTTTCTTCAGAATTTGTTGTTGAAGAGGCATTGATTTGTTCAAAACCAAAAATCATGCTTGTTTTTTCTGAAATTGGTATTCCTAGTTTGACTTTTATATGAAAATCTAAATCTTCTGGCCACCAGATTATGCTTTGGATTTTTATTTTTTCACCAGCAGAGAATTCTGCTGCTGTATTGCCTCTAAACATTCCAGCACCAAAATTTAAACTTTCATTTTTCATACCTGCAAAAAAACTTGTTTCAGAACTTTCCCACCATTCATGATTCAATCCTATATACCAATTATCTTTTGAAAATGTAAATCTAACTTCACTAGCAAGTTGTTCTTTCGATTCGTCTTCGTTTTTAAGGTAAAAAAGACTAATATCAGAAACTCTTTCAAGTTCATTTATGCTTGTGAATGTTGAATTTATAGCTTCTGTTGCTTTGTTTATATTTTCAGTTGCATCTTTTACATTGTTTAAAAAAGATTCTTCAGAAAGTGATGATGTCATCTGTTCAATGTCATCTAGGATTTCTTTTAACTCTGATTGAACTTCATCAAGCCTGGAGTCAATTTTCAAACTATTGACTTCTTTTTCTAAGGAAGATATCGTTCTTTCAGCATTGTCAAGAATTGAATTGATTTGTTCAGGCATTTTTCTAGTCGATTCTTTTATGTTGTTTGTTGTTTCGTTTAGGTTTGAAACAACTCCATCTGTTTTGGATGTTATTTCTTTAACAGAGTCTCTAAGCTCTTGTGTCATTAAATCTATATTCCCTATTGTTGAACTTAGTTTTGGGCCAATGTCTTCCATTGTTGTATTCATTTCTTCAAGGATTTTGTTTACTCCTAACAAAGTCGTAGTTCTTAATTGCTTTATTACTCCTTCAAGTTCTTTAACTGCATCATCTAGATTTGGTGTGGCTTCATAAATCCCAACAGCGGTTTCTTTATTTTCTAAGAATCCGGATGGAACATTTTCATTGCATCCAGATTCTTCATCTCCTGAAAGTTTTTCAGGGTCTTTCTTAGCCCCCAAGGGGCATGTGTATATATCTAAAGATGCATCTCCGAGGAGGCTTCCAGTGTTAATTGTGTAGTAGCTTCTTTTTGGAACATCTATTCCTCTGTATAAACCCAGAACGACTAATGCTCCTCCAGCACTTGGATCACTAAATACTCCATTTACAGTTCCAACCCTTACGCCATTCTGTCTTACATCAGCTCCTCTTACTAGACCTTTGACATTCCTGAATCTGACATTAATTTCCAGGCCTTTCCTGGATTCAACGGTGTTCCAGCTAAACCAGAACACTAAACCAAATAAAATTGAAACTGTTAAGAATACAAAAAATCCTAACTTTACAAGATGTGATTGATTATTCATTTTTTTCTAATTATAAAATTCTTATTCATTTAAGTTGGCAAACCTTTAATAAACTTGCTTATTTTTTCCAAATCTTTGTCTTTGTATTCGGTTTTTTTTGAATTTATGATTTTTTTTAGATCTTTTTTATTTACACTTGCTGCAACAATTCCGCCTTCTACAAGAATTGTTTCAGTGCAAATTTCAGATATAAAGTTTATATCATGACTAACTATTATTGAAATTTTAGAATTCGAAAGAGAGGATTTAATAATGTCTATTATGCTTCTAGCTCTTTGTGGGTCAAGTCCTGTTGTAGGTTCGTCAAAAAGTATAATTTCAGGGTTCGTTACAAGTGTTCTTGCTAAACCCACTCTTCTCGCTTGCCCTCCTGATAGTTGACTTACATATCTTTTTCTTATGTTGTCAACATTGTCCAATCCAACAGATTCTAGGATTGACTCAATTTTGGAATTCCACTTTTCTTTTTTTACGCCTGTTGCCTCCATTGCAAATTTTAAATTTCCTTCAACATTTAAAAAATCAAACAATGCTCCACCTTGAAAAACCATGCCTATTTTTTTTGACAGTTTCTTTTTGTTTGTGATAGTGTTTTTCCATATTGATTCACCATCTACAAGGACATCTCCTCGGTCTGGCCTCAAAAGTCCGCCTATGATTCTTAGCAAAGTTGATTTCCCACATCCACTTTGCCCGAGTATTCCAAAAACTCCTTCATGTATTGAATAGTTGAATTTTTCCAATATTTTTTCATCAAGGCTGTGCCCAAAAGAAATGTTTTTAATTTCAATCTTCATAATGTTTAAAAAACCAAAACAGTCATTACAAGGTTTGCTATAAGTATGAATGTCATGGAGCCTACTACACCAACCTGTATCCTTATTGAAAGTTCTTCTGAGCTTTGATGAACTGTCCAGCCTTGATAAAAGCTAACAAATGTAATAATTGCTCCAAAAATTATACTTTTGTAGATTGAGTGAAATAGTTTTTCCATTTCAAATAGGTCTAAAATGGAAAATGTCCAGGTGCTCCATGATAAATGAAGAACTCTCTCTGCTGCAAAGAAACCTGCAATATTACCCATAACACAACCAAGCAAAGTAAGACATGGCAGCATTAACATTAGACCAAACAGTCTTGGAAAAAACAAAAACTGAATGGGATCTGTTGAAATACTTTTCAAGGCTTCTATTTGTTCTGTTATTTTCATTGTCCCTATAGAGGCGGTTATAGCACTTCCGGTTCTTCCTGCCACAACAAGACCAACTAATATTGGGACAAGTTGAGTTACTAGCATTTGAGTTACTCCTCCCCCCATAAACTCAGCACCAACACCAGCTCTCCTGACTTCTTCTGCTATCAAATAAGAAGAGGTTACCCCTGCGACAGCACTTGTTATTGCAACTATCCCAAATGCATTTACTCCAGAGCTGGATGAAAAATATACGAATTCGGAAAAATAAAATTTATAAGGTCTGTGAAGTCCTTCCCATATCGAAAAAACAAAACTTCCAAGATTCTTAAAAGCACCTCTTCCAAGGTCTGAAGATTGTTCTTCTATGCTCTTCCCTATGCTTAAGAATAAATTTCTCATTATGGTTTATTCTAGATAAACAATTTATATATCTCCTGTTGCAACTTGGAAAACTTCACCCATTCCAAAAGGAGATATCAACTCCTTTGCCGACATTCTGTTTTTATAGGAGTCGTCTTCTTGGAATATTTTTTCAAGTTTGTCCAAAGAGAAGTTTGTAAGTGTTTTGATTTCTAGATTTTTTAAATCATGTTTTTTTGCCAGATGTTCAAATCTTTTCCATCTTACATGTGTTGTCCAGTCTGTTTCTCCTGGTTTTGAAAATGGTAAAATCTGTTTATGGCTAATGAAACCCCTCAGACTATCTCCATAAATTTCATTTTTTCCATAGTCTAAAAAAATAAAACTTGATTTTTTGAAACTTTTTTTCAATTTTTTTAAAAATTTTTCTAGAAATGGGTGAAATTCAATAATCTTATCTTCTTTTGGATTCTGAATTTCTTGTAAAAAATTATTTATTTTTTCAATTTTTTTCCATTTATTGGTCCATTTTCTATTTTCATAAAACCAATATTCTTCTAGCCATTCTTTTTTAAATTTAAACCTCCTTGAAGGGAAGCTGTCTAAAAATTCAATTCCTAAAATAAGAGTTTTTTCTTGTTTTCCTTTTTGAAAATACTCTTCAGGTTTTACTGTTTCTGTATTCTTTGACTCAGAATTAGGCCAATCAACAATTGTATATTTTTCAATTTTTTTCAACTGAAGAATTTGATTTGCAAAATATCCATCACCTCCTCCAAATTCCACAATTTTTTTATAGTTCTTTTTTTCAAATTCGATAGATATCATTTTTGCTAAAATGTTGCTTAAATGAATTGGAGTATGAAAGTCACCTGAAGCACCAGGTTCTTTCTTTCTTGTTCTGTAATAGCCTTTTTGTGGATGGTACAGTGCGGTTTCCATCCAGTTATCTGTTCTGTATGTTTTGTTTTCATCAATCCATTTCATTCTTTAATCTAATTCTATGATTTGGAATCTTATAATTAATATTCCATGGACAGAAAAAAAGAATATCAGGAACTTGTTTCAAGATTGGCTCAATTAAGCAAACTTGAATTAACCAAGGCTGAGGTTGCTTCTCACTCAAAAGAGTTTCCAAAACTCTTAGATTGGATGAATCAAATCTTGAAAAATGATATTGATTTAGATTTTGAGATAAACAGAAAGGAAACCGAAGGTGAAGACGATCTGCCGATCAATTCTCTTTCAAAAGATGTAATTTTAAAGATGGCAAACAAAACAAAAGATAATTATGTTTCTGCCCCTAAGCCAAAAGGAAGAAAGACATAAATTTGTGAAAAATATCAAAAAACTTGTTCTTGAATGCTGTGATTTAATGCTCAAAAAAAATGAGATTAATGAGATTTCAGGAATAAGGTCTCGTTATTTGGATAAGGTAACTTCCAATTTGAAATTGATGAAAGAGCTTGATCCAAAGCAAAAAAAATCTCTTGGAATAGAGGTTAATTTAGCAAGAAATGAAATATTAAAAAAATACAAAGAAAGATTGGATGATATAAAAAGAGGGAAAGTTTCAAGTTTAAGTAAAACATATTCAAGAAACAAATACCTTCCTTCAAGCAAGAAAATTTCTGGAAAAATTCATCCTTTGGAAAGTGTAAAAAGAGAATCTCTTGAAATATTCAAGACAATGGGTTTTTCAGTTGTTGATGGTCCTGAACTGGAATCTGAAAAAAACAATTTTTCATTATTGAATATACCAAAAGATCACCCAGCGAGAGATGAAACCGACACTTTCTGGATAAATAAAAGTTTGCTTTTGAGAACACATACATCTTCTGTTCAGTCGAAAGTAATGCAGTCCCAAAAGCCGCCATTGAAAATTGTTTGTCCAGGAAGAGTTTACAGAAGAGAAAATGACGATAGCACACATGCAAGTGTCTTTCATCAGATAGAAGGCCTTTTAATAGATGAGAAAATTAGATTTTCTGACCTCAAAGGCTTGCTTGCTGAGTTTTGTAAGAAATTCTTTGGAGACGTAACAATCAGATTCAGACCAGACTATTTCCCTTTCACTGAGCCTTCTGCAGAGGTTGCGATTGCTTACAAAGGAAAAAATAATGAAAATTGGATTGAGGTTGGTGGTTGTGGGATGGTTCATCCAAATGTTTTAGAGATGTCGGGAATAAATTCAAAAAAATGGACAGGTTTAGCTTTTGGAATGGGTGTTGACAGGTTAACGATGCTTAGGTACGAAATAAAAGATATAAGGCTTCTTCTTGAAGGCGGATCTAGGTTTATTGAACAATTTTGATCCGATATCTTACAGAGGGGAAAGCTTTGCCCTGTTTGATTTGGAATTGGTGAAAAGTGCAATTCTAGATCTTAAGATAAACCCAACGAACAAGATAATAACAATAAGAGGAACTAATGGAAAAACTTCTACTTCTATTTTTCTAGATTCGATAATTAGAAAAAATGGTTTTAAGTCAATTGCATTTACCTCTCCTCACCTTTTTCAACCAAATGAAAGGATTCTTTTAAATGGGAGAAAAATGGATTTAAATCTTTTGTCAGAATTTGATAAAGTTATTTCAATTTACGAAAAAAAGACAGAGAGAAGGTTTACTTATTTTGAAGCCCTTTTTTTAATATGTCTTTTTTTGAACAAAAAGGAAAAAGCAGATTTTTTAGTTCTAGAGGCGGGTCTTGGCGGACCAAAAGATGTAACAGCTTCAGTTTGTTCGGATTTGTTTCTTTTGACTTCAATAGGTCTCGATCATCAGGATTTTTTGGGCAATAGTAAAGAAGAAATATTCAAATCAAAGGTTCTGGATATCAAAAACACTCCATTGATTACTTTTCTAGAGAACAAAAAATACAAAAATTCAATTTCAAAAAATGTAATTTATGTGGATGCCCCTAATGTTGAAAGATGTTTTTTGGAAAAGAATAAACTTCTAGCAATTGAAGCAGCTAAATATTTGAAGATGGAATCAGATTTGAGAGACCTGAATTTTAGTATAAATGGAAGATTTCATATACTGAAAAAAGATCCTTTTCTCATCTTGGATGGGGCTCATAATAAAGAAGGGTTAATTTACTTGTTTGAAACTTTAAAAGAACAAAAAATAAGAAGAGTATTGATTGGTATGAAAAAGGGGAAATTAAAAGATTGTGAAAATGTGATTCGAAGTTTCGGTTTCAAGGAGGTGTTTTGGTGCGATCTTCCTGAGCCTTGGAAATCAGACTCTCCTCCAAAAGATTGGGTTTGCTTGAAAGAAGATTCTCAAATATTAGAATGGATTTTTAGAAGCAAAGAAGATTCTCTTGTTACAGGTTCTTTATATCTTGTTTCTAGGTTGTTAAAATTAATTGATGGAAAATTATAAAAACAAATCAGGATTTAAAGACTATGTCTTCAAATATTCAAAGCACCTTTATGTTTGTTTTGTTTTTATTTTTTGCTTCCTCTTTCTTGTAAATTTTTATGATGATTCGAAACCGCTTCAGGTTTTTGAGAACAAATCAGAGAATGTTAGCATCTATATTGGTTCTTTCAGTGATATCGATGCTCTTGAAGATTTTTTATCAAACTTTACTTTCTGGGCAAAAGATAAATCTTTAAATTTATATCCTCCGCCATACATCAAGGTCCAAAGCAATAATGGCAATATGATAGTTACATGGGGTCCTTTTAAGTACGATTATGCAGAAGATGTTCTTAGTGAAATATTAGATAGATGGAATGTATTAGGTGAAATAAAAAATGAATGACTTTTCTTCTCTTTGGTCTAATTTAGATAAATCTGTTATCGAGCAGCTAAATAGGGAGTGTGATAAACTCTCTGGAAAACCTGATGGCGAGTGGTACGACGAAGTTTTATATCATATTGCAAAAACTGGAGGGAAAAGGATTAGGCCAAAATTCCTTCTTATAATGCTTGATTTTTTCAAATATAAGATTGATGACAGGTCTATAAAGCTTGGTGCTCTTGTCGAAACTTTACATCAAGTAAGTCTTTTGCATGATGATGTTGTTGATGATGCCCCAAAAAGAAGATCTGAGATAAGTGTGAATTTAGGCTGGGGCCCAAAAACAGCAATTCTTTTAGGAGATTTTTTATTAGGCAGGGTTTTGGAGGTTCTCTCGGAAGATCCTGATAGAAAGGTTATAAGTGATTTTGCACGAGCGTCAAGAGCTTTATCTAGAGGAATACTTTTAGAGCATGAGGCAAGGTATGATTTTCAAGTTTCTGATGGCCTCTTGTCTAAAATAGCTCAAGAAAAAACAGGTTCTCTTTTCAGGCTTTCTGCTGAGGTTTCGGGAAGGATTGTTGGATTGAATGAAAACAAGGTAAAGACTTTGGCCTTTGCTGGAGAGCTTATAGGTGAAAGTTTTCAGCTTATCGATGATTGTTTGGATTGGGTTGGCGGAGAAAGTATTGTTGGAAAGCCTACAGGCCATGACCTTTTAGAGGGTTTTGTAAACAGGCCCCTTGTTCGACTTAGGGAAAAGAAGATTTTCAACATAACTGGACATCCGAAAAAACATGATATAAAAAAATGGAAAATCTGGGTTAAGGAAAATATCGCAGAAATAAGTGATTTAATAATTGAAGAAAATATAGTTGAAGAATGTATATCAGATGCTGAACTGCTTCTTAAAGAAGCTTTTGAAATAATGGAATCCATCCTTCCAAAGGATTGTGATTTTAACCCTAAGGTTTGGCTTGAAATTTTCTCAAGGAGGATGAAATGAAAAATAAAAAAGCTTGGATTTTTGTGTTTGTAATATTGATTATGACACTTTTTATCGATGACAGTGAATTAAATTATCCTGGAGGCTCTTCCATAGCATTGCTTGAAATTAAAGGTGCAATAATGCAAGAGTCTTCTGGAATTAATGTTGGTAGCAGATCTGTTGCAAATGCTATTTTAGATGCAGCGAAAGACGGAAATGTCAAAGCACTGTTTTTAGATATAAATAGTCCTGGAGGAACTGTTGGAGGTTCTCAAGAGATGTATTGGGCATTGAGAAAGTTCAGAGAGTCAACTTACGATGACCCCCCTAAAAATAAAATAATCCATGCTTATATTGGTGAATTGGGTGCTTCTGGAGGTTATTACGCTGCAAGTGCCTCAAATCACATCTCAGCACTACCCTCTTCTCTTGTAGGTTCTATAGGTGTTATTTTTTCAAATTTTAATTTTTTTAAGCTTATGGAAAAGATTGGAATTCAGGATCAAACTTTTACTGCAGGAGAGTATAAAGATTTAGGAAGCTCTTTTAAAGCGATGACCGATGAAGAAAAGGCCGTAATACAAGAAATGATTGACGAGTCTTATGAAGTTTTCGTCGAAGATGTTGCCTGGGGAAGAAAAAATCTAGGTGTTGAAGGTGTTAGGAATCTTGCAAATGGATGGATATATTCTGGAAACAAAGCTTTAGAAAACGGACTGATTGATTCTGTTGTTTATAGTTATAGAGATGCTGTAAATAACCTTTGTAGGGAAATTGGAGAGAATGATGGATGTGAAGTTTCTCCAATCACGCCACAATCAGACCCTTTTGGGGATATATTTAGTCTTCTAGGTCGTTTTACTTTTCTAAACAAGGAATTTTTTGCAATTTATTAATTAAAATACTAGGGATGATAGTACAAGCAGAACCAAGAGAGCTTGTTATAACTTGCTTGAATTCTTATGCTAATTTCAATTTAGCTTATTGGAATTATGCTGATCCTGAAAAAATTGTAAAGTTTTGGATTGGTTACAGAGAAAGAGCTGAATTTTTGATTTCCGAAATGGAAGATTCCCCTGAAAAAGAAGAGATGGTTGCACGTGTTTTTGAAGCAGACAGGGTTGTCTTAAGTAAACGGTTGGAGAATTTTAGACCGAAGGATTTCGTTAATCTTCCAAGGAATGATGTTCCTTTTGAAAGATGGTGGTGGTATTTAGATTTAATAAAAACAAAATTTATAAAACCTAAAGAAGGCTTAACAGGAGAAATACCTCAGTCAGTTTCTAAGTTGTTTGGATTTGGTGTCGAGGAAGTTGTTGAAGAAGAAACAACAATAGATTTATCTAATTTGAAAATTGGAAAAGTTTGGATTGCTCCTGGATGTATAGTTTGTAATGCTTGCGAGGAAATATGCCCAGAAGTTTTTGATGTTCAAGAGGAAACTTGTGTTATTAGGCCAGAGCCTAATCTTGAATTAGTTCAAGATATAGTTGATGCATCGGAAGCTTGCCCTGTAGAGGTTATTAAATTTCAGCCAGCCTAGCTGTCAAAATGAAAAAAATAGCTTTAAGGGTTAACCCAACTGACAAGAGAGTTGATTCTTTTTTGAAAAAAATAATTAATGATTTAAATCATTTCTCAATAAAGCCAACTTTGCTTAACGAAGATGCTGAAAATAAAAACATGTACGTTGAAAAAAAGAGATACCTTCAGGAAGATTTTGATTTATTAATAGTCCTTGGTGGCGATGGAACAATATTGAATGCAGGGAGAATGTCGGCAATAAATCAAATACCAATCCTTGGAGTCTCTGTAGGATCTTTCGGTTTTTTAACTAGTACTAATGTTGAAAACTTTAAAGAAACCTTTAAATCGGTAGTTGAGAACAAGTACATCCTTGAAAATAGACCTTTATTAGAGGGATCCCTTAAAGGAAAGAGGTTTCTTTCTGTTAATGATCTAGTTGTTTCTCACGAAGGTCATTCTTCAGTTTCTCCTTTCGAGATTCAAATCAATGATTCTTTGCTCAGGTATAAAGGGGATGGTCTTGTTATCTCTACATCTACAGGATCAACAGCCTATAATCTTTCTGCTGGAGGTCCTGTTGTAGACCCAGAGATGTCTTGTATGCTTTTGACTCCAATATGTGCACATTTGATAGGCGTCAGGCCTATGATTATTTCTAAAAAATCTGTGTCAGTTTCTGCTATCAAAGATAAAAAATATTCATTATCCGTAGATGGACAACATGCAGCAAGATTTTCTAACTCAGATTGTTTAAAGGTAAAAGTAAGTGATTTGTTTTTTAAATTAATAAGAAGTGAGGATTCTGCAGAATTTTGGACTGTTGTAAAAGAAAAATTTCATTGGGGAAATTAATTTGATTTACGGTCTTTTGTTTATTTTTCTTGATTGGTTATCTCCAGGAGATATTCATAAATACAAAGGTAGTATATTTAGAAATCAGGTATTTTACGAGTCCGAAGAATCTGTAGTTGCAGATGTTGTATATTATTTGAGCATAGCTGAAGAAAATGAGGATGGAACAGTTTTGGTTTCTTTTATTTGCCAATCTGAAAATGAAAAATCTAAATTAAGCCAAAATCAAATCAACCTAATAAGAGAAATTTGTTTGCCTGAATTAAAAACTAGACTTGAGAAGAAAAAGCCATTTCTTCCGGAATATTTGGGTTTCGGCCCATACGAAGTTTATTCGTATGAGGATATAAAAAAAACAGACGGTAAAAACATAAACGGAAAAACAATTAAAGACGATATTTTGTATTTATGGAACCTGGACTATATTCCGGATGAGAAAAATAATGGAGTGAAGGTTCTCGGAAATCTCTTAATAGACAATGAAAAAGGGCTTGTTCCTACAGAAAGGAATGTTATTTTTGATATTTTTTACATATACGAAAATGAAAAAATGAAAAAATTCGAAATAATGTTAGATTATTTAATAAAACCATTTAACATAAGCTCAAAACTTAAAGTCTCTCTGTCCTTGGTTGAAGATGTTTAACGGAAAATTTGATAAAAATTTAACAAGACATGTCCCAAGTGATTTTTCGTTTGGTGCTATTTTTGGTAAATTTTTACTTTCTGTTATTTCGATAATTTCAATTTACAGCTTTGTTGTTTACATGATTGATCAAAAAAGCCAAAATCAAATTCCTGAAATTATCGAGATGATTCCTCCTCCAGGCAATCTTCCAAGAGAGCATATTGCATATGTTGAATTCAACATCCCTTTAGATGAATTTTCTGTTTTTGAAACCTTGGTTTACAGAATACACAAAAGTGATGGAACAATCTCTGTTAAAAAGAAAGTTGCTAATGCCGGAAGGTTGATAGTGAAGGACAATGGTAAAACTTTAATTTTTATGATAAATCTTCAAAATCTTCCTGCTGTAGGAGAAAGGATTGTTGTTGACGTGTCGGGAATTCGATCAAGAGCAGGAAACAGCCTTGTTCGAAAATATCTCGAGTATGACATTACTGACGAAAGTCCTGATTTTATTTTCGAGCAATTGCTTACAAAGCTTTCTCTCAGTGATTTAAAAGCATTGTGGGACGAATGGCTTTCGAAGAGCTTATGAAAGAACTTAAGTTGATTGAAGAACATATCAAATCTTGTATGCTTTGTAATTTAGGGAAATTGAAGATAGAAGAATCTTGGAAATCTGTTCCGGGAAAAGGTCCTTTTGATTCAAAGATTATGTTAATTGGAGAAGCTCCGGGAAAAGAAGAAGCGATCAAGGGGTATCCTTTTGTTGGAAAGGCTGGTTTTTTTCTAGATAATGTTTTAAAAGATTCTTTAATTGATAGAAAAAAGATTTTTATAACAAATGTAATCAAATGTAGACCTCCAGGAAACAGGAAGCCTTCGGAAAAAGAGATAGACATGTGTATTTCCTGGTTGGCAGCACAATATGAATTGATTTCTCCAGAACTCGTCATACTTCTGGGACAGGTTGCATTAGAGGGTTTTCTTGGGAAGAAAATAAAAATAGGTTCGATTAGAGGAAAAATGATTAAGTATTCAGGGATTCATGTTTTTTCAACCTTCCATCCTTCCTATGCACTCAGAAATAGTATCGGGAATCAGATATTTAGAAAGGATATGAAGATGATAGGATTGTGGATTAAAAAGAACCTTTAATTTGTCATTATGATTCTTCTTCTCGCTTTTATAGATTTTTTTAAAATTATCCTCTTTTTAAGAATTATTTTAAGTTGGTTTAATGTTGACTGGAGAAGTCAGTATTTTTTTTGGATAGCCGATGTTACTGAGCCAGTTCTTAGTCTAGTAAGGCCAATCTTCCCTACCTTTAATGGTATAGATTTTTCTCCGATAATCGCTTTTTATCTGTTAGATTTAATAAAAATGTTTTTTGCTGGATTGATATGAGTTATTTTTTTAAAGAAGACAAAGAAGTACAAGACATAGTTGAATCTGAAATCAAAAGACTCGAAGAAGGCATTGAGCTTATAGCAAGTGAAAATGTTACAAGTTCCAATGTAATGCTGGCACAAGGAAGTCCACTTACAAACAAATATGCTGAAGGTTACCCTTCTAAAAGGTATTATGGTGGATGTGAGGAGGTTGATAGAGTTGAAAATCTTGCTATAGAAAGAGCGAAAAAGATTTTCGGTTGTTCTTATGTTAATGTTCAGCCCCATTCAGGGTCTCAAGCAAACCAAGCTGTTTATTCAGCATTGCTTGAGCCAGGAGACACAATATTGTCCTTATCACTTTCTGACGGAGGTCATTTATCTCATGGCCATTTTGTTACACAGGTAGGAAAAATATTCAAGATTGAAAATTATTCGCTAAACAAAAAAACAGAGTTGATTGATTTTGAAAAAGTAAAAAAAGTTGCAATTGAAACAAATCCAAAATTAATTATTTGTGGATACAGCAATTATTCGCAAGTGGTTGATTTTTCATCTTTCAGAGAAATTGCCAATTCTGTCGGGGCATTTTTATTAGGTGACATTGCTCATATTTCTGGATTGGTCGCTTCAGGGCATCATCCTTCACCATTTCCTCATTGCGATGTTGTAACAACAACAACTCACAAAACATTAAGAGGGCCTCGAGGAGGGATGATTATGAGTTCTGATAAAGAGATTGCACAAAAGATAGATAAAGCTGTTTTTCCAGGCATGCAAGGGGGTCCGTTGATGCATGTTATAGCAGCGAAAGCAATTTCTTTTGGCGAAATCTTAAAACCTTCATTTAAGCGATATATTGAACAGGTTGTGAAAAATTCAAAAGTTTTGTCTGGTTTTTTAAAATCTGAAGAATTAAGAATAGTCTCTGGTGGGACTCAGAATCATCTTTTTTCTTGCGATTTGAGAAATTGGCATCTTACCGGAAAAGAGGCAGAAAAATTGTTAGGCTTTGCCAATATAACAGTAAACAAAAACACAATTCCCAATGATCCTGAAAGCCCTTTTGTTACCAGCGGTATAAGGATTGGCACTCCTGCTGTAACAACAAGAGGAATGAAGGAAGAGGAGATGAAAGACATTTCTTTTTTGATTGCAAGGCTTTTGAGAGATAGAGAGGATCCTGAAAAAATAAAAAATGAGGTTTTAGAACTTTGTCGAAAATTCCCCCTTTACACATAGCTTATCTTTGCATTGGAACAAATCTTGGTTCATTAGAAATGAATCTCGATAATGCAAAATTAGAAATTTCAAATTGGCCGAGAACGAAGATAGTTAAAAAATCAAAAGTCTTGAAAACATCGCCTTGTGGTCCGATAAAGAATCAAGATGATTTTTTGAACCAACTCTTGAAAATTGAAACATTTTTAAACCCCCTGGCAATAATTGAACTTATCGAAATAACTGAAAATAAAATGGGCAGAAAAAGGAAGGGAATTCCTCAAAAAGGACCAAGATTGATAGATATAGACTTGATGAAATTTGATAAGCTTGTAATATCTTCAAAAAAACTAAAACTGCCCCATCCTTCAATAAAATCTAGAGAATACATTTCTGTATTATTTGAAGATATTCAAAAAATAAAATGAATAGATTTGAGTCGGACTTTAAGGAAGATATTGAAGAGTCTTTCGATCTTTTTTTAAAAGAGGACAAGGCTTTTTCTGACATTACAACCAAAAGTTTGGAAATCAAGGGAGAGTGTTTTGTTAGTATTGAGTCAAGAACAGACGGAATCATCTCAGGTTTGAGTATAGTTAAGATGTTTTTTGATTATTTGCATTTAGATTATCAGGTTTTTCATGAGGTGGAAGATGGAAAAAATGTAAATGCTGGAGATTCAGTCTTTTCTTTCAAGGCAGATTCTGAAAAAGTATTGAGCTTAGAGAGAATTGTTTTAAATATGATATCAAGATGTTCTTCAATATCTACAGGTGTAAGGAAATGGGTAAATTTGGCTAAAGCATACGATGTTAAGCTTTTAGACACAAGAAAAACAGCTCCTGGAAATCGTTACTTGGATAAATATGCTGTTTTTTTTGGAGGAGGTTTAAATCATAGATTCAATTTAGAAGACCAGATATTAATAAAGGAAAATCATTTGTTTTTTTTCAATAATTTGAATTCTGCAATTAAAAAAATACGAAAAAAAGATATGGAAACAAAGATTATTATTGAGATTGAAAATATGTCTCAGTTAAATGATGTTTTAAATCTTGATGTTCAAAGAGTAATTTTAGATAATTGGGATTATCAAAATCTTCCTACCGCTATCAGTTTGGCAAGAAAAAATTCTATAGAAGTTGAGATTTCAGGAGGAGTAAGCCTTTCAAATTTCGAAAGTTATTGTCTTTTGAGACCTGATTTTATTTCCGTTGGTTCTATTACAAATCCAACAGAGATTTTTGATTTGTCGATGTTAGTTAAAGGTTAATAGAAATATTTGAATTAGGAATATCAAGGAAAAGATGAATCTGCCCAAACCGCTTGCCAAAACTCCTAAAAGTGCTCCTTTTGCAACTTTATAACTTTTTTCTTTAGATCCATGAACTTTCATTTCCCAAAAGAAAGACCCAAGAAAAGCTCCAATGAATATGCCCCATGGAGGAATAATCGGTGAAAAAAGCAATATTCCACCAAGACATGCCCAAGGTGTTCCTTTTGAAGAGTTGTTCTTTTTCAAAACCCCTGTTCTTATTAAATGTTCAATAACACCATTCAGAAGCCAAACTAAACCTCCAATAATCAATGGTAAAAAACCTGTTTCTTTAGGGCTATTTGTCCAGGCTAAAAAAGTCATGAATAGCAAAAGTTCGATACAGGGAATAACCGGAAAAAAGCTTAATAAAGAGAAAATTAAGCTAAAAATTATTATTACTATATCTATAAGTTCCATATTGAGTTTGCTTTTTAATTGAAACTTTATTTTAAAATAGCCATTTAATGAAAGACAAAAATTTATTGATAGAAAAGATAAAAAGAATCAAGAAAGAAAAAAATGCTTTAATTTTGGCTCATAATTATGTCGTTCCTGAAATTCAGGATTTAGCAGATTATGTAGGCGATTCTTTAGGGCTTTCGAGGAAATCTGCAGAATCGGATAATGAGTTAATTGTTTTTTGTGCTGTTCAGTTTATGGCTGAAACAGCAAGTGTTTTGGCAAAAGAGCATCAAAGAGTTCTGTGTCCTGATCCAAATGCCGGATGTTCGCTTTCAGAAACAATAAATGCGGAAGATCTTAGAGAATGGAAAAAAGAATATCCTGAAGCTGTTGTTGTAAGTTATGTTAACACCTCAGCTGAGGTAAAAGCGGAAAGTGATTACTGTTGCACTTCTGGAAATGCTTTGAATGTTGTGAACTCTATACCAGAAGAAAAAGAAATTCTTTTTTTACCAGACATGTTTCTCGGATCTTGGGTTCAAGAGATGACGGGTAGAAAAAATATGCATATATTTCCTGGAGAATGTCATGTTCATGCATCTCTCCCTCCAGAAAGAATACAAGAATTGATGAAGGTTAAATCCGATGCTGATTTTTTGATACATCCAGAATGTGGATGTTCCACTTCATGTATGTATCTTTCTTCTGTTGGAAAGTTGAACAAAGAGCCTTTTATACTTTCTACTGCTGGGATGGTAAAACATGCAAAAAAAAGTAATGCAGAAACATTTGTGGTTGCTACTGAAACAGGAATACTTCATCCTCTGAAAAAATCTCTACCAAATAAAGAGTTTATTCCAGCTTCAAATGATATGGTTTGTCAGTATATGAAAATGGTAACATTGGAAAAACTTCACCATTCTCTGAAACATGAGGAATACGAAGTTGATGTGGAGGAGCCTTTGAAGAGCAGGGCTAAAAAGGCCATAGTTCGAATGCTTGAGATAGATGGGTAAAGATTTAAAAAGAAAATCAACTTCAGATTTAATCATTTCAAGATCAACTGAGAAAGAACGAGAAAAAAACAAGATCCCAGTAACAATATTGTTAGATAATGTTAGAAGTGCAAGAAATGTTGGGCTGATTTTTCGATTGGCCGATTGTGTGAATGTGAAGGAGATATGGATGTGTGGAATAACACCTTATCCAGGTTTTACAGAACATGCTACAAATCAAATCAATAAAACTGGAGTCGGAGGAAGTGTTGAAACTGTTTCTTGGAAATATTTTGAAAAAGAGATTGATGCAATGGTAGAGGCAAGAAGAAAAGGTTTTCGTATTGTCTGCTATGAGCAGGTTGAAGGAGCAGAAGAATGGCCAGTTGAGTTGAAAAAAGACAATCTTTTACTTGTTTTTGGACATGAGATAAAAGGTGTAAGCGATTGTTTTATTGAAGAAAGTGATATTGTTGTTGAATTACCGGTGAGAGGCATTACAAACAGTCTAAATGTTGGTCTTTGTGCAAGTGCTGTTCTTTATGAGATCTTGACTCAGTTTGAAAAGAGTTAGTAATTATTCAGTCGCAATTATTCTTGAGTTTTTTTAGGGACATTAATCATTTGTCCAGGCTGTAGCTTTGCGGGATCCAGTTCCGGATTTAGGTCTAAAAGGATGTCGACTGTAGTGTCAAAATCTTTTGCTATCTTCCATAACGAATCGCCTTTTTTAACCCTATATAAACCATCATCTTCAGGATAATCAGAATTCCATTGGTCTCTAAGAGGAATTTTTAATTCTTGGCCAATTTTTATCGAATCTGCATCTTCAATTTCATTTATTTCTAATATAGACAAGACTGTTACTCCCCATTTTTTAGCTATAGAACTTAGGTTTTCTCCAGATTTCACAACATGTATATCAAAATCTGTTTCATTCAACTCTGTAGTAATCTCTTCATCTTCTTCAAAAATTGTGTCTTCAGAAAGGACTCTCCCTTCTTCTTCTTTTAATTCTCCTACTTCAAGATACACAAGAGACTCTTTGAGGGTTTCTTCCTCAGGGATATTGTTTTTTATGTTTGTTTTTTTGGTTATAAAAAAGTTTACAGAAAATATCAAAACGATAATAAAAATTATAGGAAAAACATTAAGTCTATTTTTTTTGATATATTTCATTGGCGAAGTTGAGGGAGGCCTAATGCCTGGGTGGGTTCATTAGAAAACTCCCTCAACTTTAGTTTAGGTAAAGTGAAAGAGAGTTCCATATTTTATTAATGAACTTTGATAAGGTTTTTCATTATTTTTTAAATATTTTTTTAAAATTAATGTTTGGATTTGTAAAATTTCCTTTTTCTTGGATGACTTCATTGTCCAATATTATTTTCCCTTCTTCACGAAGGTCCAGTATCATATCCCAATGAAGTGCACTGTTATTTTTTGAGCCACTTTCTGGGTATCCTTTTCCAAGAGCCATATGAAACGTGCCTCCAATTTTTTCATCAAAAAGGATATTTTTAATATGTTTATCAATAGAGTAATTTGTGCCTATTGCAACTTCACCGGGAATCTTTGCACCTTCATCTAAGCTTATAAGGGACAGCAGGTGTTCTTCCCCTGTTTTTGCTGAGGCATCTACAACCTCTCCATTTTTGAAAATTAAATTGATATCTTGTACAAGAACACCCTGGTACACAGTTGGCCACTTGTATCTTATTCTTCCTTCTACAGAGCCTTCTACAGGAGCAGTAAAGACTTCTCCGTCAGGAAAATTAAGTTTTCCTGAGCATGGTATCCATGTTCTTCCTTCAATTTCCATCATTAAGTCAGTATCTTTAGAAACAACCCTCATGATTTTTCCTTTATTAAGGATGTCTGCAAGTTTATTTTGCTCTAGTTCAAACTCTTTCCAAAAAATAGACGGATCATCCAGGTGAAGGTTTCCGGCATTATAGACAAATTCACAAAAATCTTCATAAGACATTCCTGCTTCTTTTGCAAAAGCTTCTGTTGGCCAAAGAGTCCCAACCCAATGAAAATCCCCATCAGCAGACCTTTTTAAGGTTATGTCTCTCACTTCTTCTGTTGATTTGTAGAGCATTGATATTTTTTTTGTATCAACTTTTGACAAAAGCCTTGTGTCTGTAGTTGCATTTATTCCTATTCTTGCATCAAATGTTCTAGCCTCTAGGAGAGAGGTCTCAAAAACATGACTGAGCTGATCTTCGTTTGCATTTTCAATGAATAGAGGAGTGCAGGAGTCTATGCTTATGTTTGTTTTTGGATAAGCTTTCGCTTTAAGGACTTCTTTTAAAAGTTCTTTTATGAGAGGCTCTGCTAAAGGGGTTGTATTAATTGCAACTTCCCAACGAGGTTTAACTTCAAGTGAGTAATTTACGAGAACATTTGCAAGTTTTTTTGCCATGTCTTTCATTAAGATGAATTTTATGCTAATAAAATAAGTTTATCTTGAAGAAAAAAATTGAAAAACTATGTTTTGCTGGATTGAAGGTTAATAAAAAAGGTAAAAATATAAAATTTATACAACCAGATAATTCTTACTTTTGTTTTGATTTAGAAAAAATCAAAATAAAAACTTGGGAGAATTCGGGAAAAAGAGGTGCAAAAATTTCAAATGGCTGTCAAGTCCTGGATGGTTGGCTTCTTTTTCCACCAGCTCCTGTAGGTAAGTCCAATGACATTCCGGAGGGGATGCCAAAATTAGTTTCTCTAAGAGATCTTTCTCTTTTAAATAGAAATTTTGAAAAAGAACTTTTAACAGAGCCAAAAAATCAGAGTCTGATAAATGCAATATACTTTACTTCAAAATCAATACTTGATGGTGCTAAATCTTTCGATATCAAGTTTATGAAACGTTCTGAAGAAATTATTAACTTCATGAAGATGTATACAACTAAAGTTATTTGATTTTTGCTGCGATACCATTTGATGGGCATAGGTCTGATAAAAAACATGCAGAACATTTAGGGTTTCTTGAATCGCATTCGTTTCTTCCTAACCTAATGAGTCTTCCTGAATAGTCAATCCATTCTTCTTTCGGCAATGCTTTCATTAAATCAATTTCAACTTTTTCTGCATTTTTTTCTTTTGTCAACCCAAGCCTTCTTGAAATTCTTCCGACATGAGTATCTACAACAACACCTGAAATTTCGCCATATTGACCCAAGAGAACATTTGCGGTTTTTCTTCCTACTCCAGGTAGTTTTATCAATTCAGTCATGCTCATTGGAATTTTTCCGTTATGTTTTTCAGTTATTATTTTTGAGAGGTTTATTATTGATTTTGTTTTTTGCCTATAGTATCCACTTGACCTTATAAGTTCTTCGACTTTTTCAGTTTTTGCTTCTGACAATAGTTTTGGAGTTGGAAATGCTTTAAATAAACCAGGTGTTATTTTGTTTATTTGCTTGTCTGTAGCTTGTGCTGAAAGAACAACTGAAACCAACAATTCAAA
>MDTE01095781.1_pt1 | contig 33906 bp, 33 predicted proteins | sample 811231 | NCBI WGS metagenome assembly MDTE01 (sample SAMN05326651, study PRJNA326480) | marine metagenome | isolation source: seawater | place: Indian Ocean: Red Sea | collected 2010
ATATTACTTCCGGTAATACTAATGCACCAACTATAATGATAGCAGAAAAAGCATCCGATATGATTTTAAAAAAATAAGATTAATTAATAAAAAACTCTTTATTATGTCCTGATAAATTTAAGATTTTTTTACTTAATTTTTCATAAGCTTTAGTTTCAATTTGGCGAATTCTTTCTTTACTAACACCAATTTTTTTTGATAAATTCTCTAGAGTCAAAACTTGATTATGAAGTTTTCTTTTAACTATCTGTTGTTCTCTTTTATCTAAAGTTTTTAATGCTCTATGCAACCATTCACTTCTTGTTTTATTATCCCTCATAGCAGAAACTATGTCTTCAGGGTTAGGTGAATCATCAATTAAATTTGACATAAAATCGTTTTCAGACTCATCATTGAATTTTTGATTTAATGATTGATCTCCCAATGTTAGTTTAGATTCCATTTCGCTAACAACTTTATTTTTTATTTTAAGAGATTTAGAAAGGAAATCAACCTGTTTATCTGACATATATCCATTACTATTTTTTAAAATTTTATTTTTCATTGCATTTAAACCAAAAAAGAGTGATTTTTGTGCTGCAGTTGAGGCGATCCTTACTATTGACCAATTTTTTAAAACGTATTCTTGCATTGCTGCTCTTATCCACCATGATGCATATGTAGATAATCTAAGATTCTTACTTAGATCAAATTTATCAAGAGCATGCATTATAGCTATTACTCCTTCATTAACCAAATCTTCAAAAGGAACTCCATATCTTGAATATTTTTTTGCGTAAGACATTGGCATACGATTATAGGCTTGAATGATTAAATTTAAAGATTTTTTATCTTTATTTTTTTGCCAATTTTTTATCAAAGTATATTCTTCTTCTTTGGAAAGAATTTTTGAATTATTATTCATAGCGAATTAATAATTTAAAAGTACTAAAGTTGAAATATAATTGAATGATTTATTTTATTAGTAATATTTATTAATAAATTTTAAAATTATTTTTTTAAACCAAATTTATTTCATCAAACCACTTTTCCATATCATTTATGGTTTGATTGGTAGGTATAATTAATCTCACCCTTTTGTCATCTCTTTTCAAGACACTATCAAATATTTGATTCTTTATTGCTTTATCAACAATCTTATAGACACTTGACTGATTCATGCTTAAACTTACACCACTAACAACCTTGTTAACTAGATCTTGTTTAGATAGACCTTTATCAAGGTAATAGCTCTTCATAACCTCAGTAATTATCATGCACCCTGTAGGTGAAGACATTACTAGATCTACACTAGGATTTCTATTATTTACAGTATTATTAAAAAAAGAAATTAACTTCTTAGAAGATTTCAAATAAAAATCCCTCCTATTTTCATCATCGAATTCTTGACCATTTTTATTTAAAATTTGATTATCCATATTCCTGATATACCCTATTTATGTAAATTAATTAACATTTTTTTATTTTACTTATTGTAAAAGTAAAAATAAGACATAAATCTTAATTATGTCAGACAAAGTTATAGTAATTTTGGGTGGAAGTGGTGAAATTGGGTCATCAATAGCAAAATCTTTGAATAAAGAATATAAGCCTTTTTTGATTGGAAGAAACAAGGAGAAGTTGAAGAAAATTTCTAATCATCTATCATGTGGTTATTCAAAGGGTGATATAAGTGATATGGAAACCATTGGGAAAAGTTTTAAAAAGATCGATGGTAAAATTTGTGGGTTGGCTTATTGTATAGGTTCGATAGATATCAAGTCAATATATAGCGCCTCAAAAAAAGATTTTTTGGAAAGTTATAATATCAATTTAATTGGAGCCGTAGAAAGTGTTAAATTACTTTTAAATCAATTAATTTTGAACAAAGGTTCAATATTATTTTTCTCAACTGTAGCTGCAAAAAAAGGTTTTATTAATCATTCAATAATTTCGTCTTCTAAAGGTGCTATTGAAGGATTAACCGTATCTTTGGCAGCTGAACTTTCTCCTAAAGTTAGAGTTAATTGCATATCGCCAAGTCTAGTAAGGTCAGAAATGAGTATGAAAATTATTAGTAATCCAAAAATTGAAGAGGGAATTGCAAAAAAACACCCAATTCCAAGAATTGGCCAGGGTAGTGATTTTTCTTCATTAGGAGCAATGTTATTAACTGATGAAAGTTCTTGGATTACTGGGCAAATCTTTAATGTTGACGGTGGTAGATCATCAATTAGTAAATAAATTTATTTTCAAGACCTTTTTTTTTATTTATTATTTATTATATAATTTAGTTAGAGCGGTTTATAATGAAAAAAAATATATTAATCACAATAATTTTAACAATACTGGCAATACCAATAAATGTTTCAGCTGAGTCTCGTTTAGATAAAATTCTTGAAAATGGAGTGCTCAAAGTTGGCACAACTGGTGACTGGAACCCTATGACAATAAAAAATCCATCAACAAATGAATATGAAGGCTTTGATATTGACATTGTAAAAGAACTTGCAAATGATATGGGTGTTAGTATTGAATTTATACCTACAGAATGGAAGACTTTAGTGGCTGGTATAACTTCTAATAAATATGATATGTCAACCAGCGCTTCACTAAATGCAAAAAGAGCTTTAGCAGCAGGATATTCAAATTCTTATTTAAATTATTATCAGGTTCCATTAACGCAGAAGAAAAACTTAAGTAAATTTAATGACTGGGATGATATAAACAATGAAGATGTAAAATTTTCTGTAACATTAGGTACAGTGCAAGAGCAAATGGCAAAAGATTTTTTTCCTAAAGCAAAAATCACTTCAATTGAATCTCCAGCAAGAGATTTTCAAGAAGTGTTAAGTGGTAGAGCTGATGTATCTATGACTTCTAATATTGAAGCTGCAGCTTTAGTTAATCAATATGATCAACTAGCTATGATACCTGTTAAAGAACAAAGAAATCCTACACCACTTGCTTGGTTACTACCTCAAGATGATCAAGTTTGGATAAATTATATTAATCATTGGATTGAGCTAAAAAAATCCCATGGATTTTTTGAAAAGATAAAGGCTAAATGGAATCTTCAAACTCAATAAAAAATTGAGTTATAAGTTAATATTATTATTATTTTCAAGTCTATTGTTATCAAGCTGTTCTTCTGATTATAATTGGGGTTGGTATATAATAAATCCATTTTTAGATAGCGGTTCATCGAATATTGCTTTCTTAATTAGTGGTTTATCTATTACTATTATAATTTCATTTTTCTCTATATTGATTTCATTATTTTTAGGTTTTATGATTGCGATTCCAGGATTAAGCAAAAATAAATATTTGCTATCATTCAATAGAATTTATGTTGAGATAATTAGATCAATACCACTTTTAGTCTTACTATTGTGGGTTTATTATGGATTACCAATTTTAGTTGGGTTAAGTTTAAGTCCATTTTTAGCTGGTATAGTTTCTCTTGCCATAAGTGACTCAGCTTTTGAAGCAGAAATATTTAGGGGAGGGATACTATCAATTCCTAAAGGTCAACATGAAGCCTCAAAATCCTTGGGTTTAAGCTCATTACAAAGAATGAGATTAATTATTTTTCCGCAAGCATTAAGATTTATTTTGCCTCCAATTGGGAACCAATTTGTATATATTATTAAAATGAGTTCTTTAGTATCAATTGTCGGTTTAGCGGATTTAACTAGAAAGGCTAATGAGTTGGTTGTAACAGTATACAGGCCTCTTGAAATTTATACATTTTTAGTTTTGGAATATCTGTTATTAATTATAACTATAACTTATTTTATTAGATTGTTAGAAAAAAAATTATCAAAATATTAATTCAATAATACACTTTAAATAAATATAAACCGGAAGCTGGCGCTGTGGGGCCGGCATTCTCACGCTTTGCCTTTTTTATTATTGACTTTATTTCTTCTGCTCTCAATTTTCCTTCACCTATTTGAATTAAAGTACCTATCATTATTCTAACTTGTGAATGTAGGAAGGATTTTGCTTTTATATAAATTTCAATTTTTTCATCAATTTTTTTAATCTTTATTTGATCAATATTTTTAATAGTAGTTTTTGATTGACAATGAGCTGACCGGAAAGCATTTAAATTATTTTTTCCTATAAAAAATTTTGCTGCAGATCTTATTTTTTCTAAATCAATCTTTTTATGCAGTACCCACGCTAAATCTTTTTCAATTGTTAATGGCGCCCTCCTATTTATAATTTTATATAAATATTCTCTTTTTTTTGCAGAAAATCTTGCATTAAAATCTTTACTTGTTTTTTGAGCATCAAGAATTGAAATAGATTCTGATCTTAAATAACTGTTTAATCCATCTCTAATGGTATCTTCAGATAAATTTTTTTTTAAATCAAAATGAGCTACTTGACCAAGAGCATGCACACCAGCATCAGTTCTTCCTGCTCCAAATATCTGTCTTTTTTCATTTGTGAGATATTTAATTGAATTTTCAATAACCTCTTGGATTGACTTTCCATTCTCTTGTTTTTGCCAGCCAACATAATTAGTTCCTTTATACTCAATTAATATCTTAAAGCGTGTCATAGTCATATTTTAATTAATCTGGTCGCCAATACTAAAATTAAATCCTCTTATAAATTGATCAATATCCATTATTTTTTTTCCCTCTCGTTGAATAATTGTTGGTTTTATAGACCCATCTCTACAACCTATATCTAAAGTATTTGATAATATTGTAGATTTTTTTCCTATAATTGAGTTAGTTTCACATGATAAAATTTTAATATTTTCTCCCTTAAATTCAAACCAAGCCCCAGGTTTAGGAGAAAAAGATCGTATAAAATTGTAAATTTCATTTTTATTTTTAAAAAAATTAATTTTTCTATCTTTGTTAAAAATCTTCTTTGCATATGTAGCTTGACTATCATCTTGTTTTTTTAGAAAAATTTCTTTTTTTAAATATTTGGGTAATGTTGATAAAAGTAGATCAATACCTAGTCTATTTAAATTTTCCTTTAAATCTTCTTTAGTTATAGTATTAGAAATTTTAAATTTTATTGAATTTAATATTGGTCCACAATCAAATTTTTCATTTAATCTAAATATTGTCACACCTGTCTCATTGTCACCACTCATCAATGAATGTTCTATAGGAGATGCACCTCTCCATCTAGGCAACAGAGATAAATGGATGTTGATACATCCTAATTTTGGGATATTTAAAAATTCTTCGGGTATCAACCTTCCATATCCCATAATTATCGCAAGATCAATATTCAAGTATTTAAATTTATTTATCTCATTTTGGTTCTTCAATATTTCAGGAGTAAAACAAGGTATATTTTCTTCTATACTTAAACTTTGCACAGGACTGTTTTTTAAACTCATTCCTCTATCTTGTCTTTTTGCAGATTGAGTATAAACAGCTATAATATTATAATTATTTTTAATAAGTGCACTTAAATATTTAGCAGAAATATTTGGCGTTCCCATAAAAACAATTCTTTCATTAATCATATTTCTCCATTTTTTTTCAACTTATTTACTTTTTTTAGTAAAATATTTCTTTTAAGAGACGATAGATAGTCTACAAATAATTTGCCATCTAAGTGATCTATTTCATGTTGAATTACTCTAGATTCATTTCCTGTAGCATTTTTTTCTATAATTTGGTTTTTTTCATTTATATATTTGAATTTAATCCTCTCTGGTCTTTCAATATCGGCAAATTGTTTTGGAATTGACAAACATCCTTCTTCCATAACAACTTTATTCTCTGAAAAACTTAAAATTTCAGGATTAAAAAGTGTATATTTTATATTCTTTTCATTTTGATATAAATTTATTGTTATAATTCTTATTAATTCTCCAATTTGTGGGGCTGCCAAGCCAATCCCAGGAGCGGCATTCATAATTTTAATCATTTTTTTTGATAGATTGATTTCATTATTAGTTACCTCTTTTATTGGTAGAGATTTTTTCCTTAATATTGGATTAGGTGTAATAAGAATTTCATTCATAAAATTATAAAATTATGTAATCTTTCTTCTTGCTTGAAATGCAGTATTTAACGTATTTTCATCAAGATATTGAACTTCGCCTCCAACTGGTAAACCTTGGGCTAATCTTGTAATCTCAATATTAAAAGGCTCTATTTTATCTACAATTACATGACTAGTTGTCTGGCCCTCAGTAGTTGCACTTAGTGCTAATATTACTTCTTTATATTTTTCTTTTTCCACTCTTTTTATTAAATTATCAATATTTAATTCTTCAATTCCAATACCTTCTATTGCAGAAAGAGCACCCCCTAGTACATGATACAAACCTCTATAAAAGCCTGTTCGTTCAAATGCCCATAAGTCAGAAATATCCTCTATGATGCAAAGTGTGTTTTTGTCCCTTCTCTTATCATTGCAAATAGAACAAGGATTAATAGTATCAATATTGCCACAAGATCCGCAATTCACTATTTTATTACTTGCATCTTGCATTGATGACAATAGAGGGTTTAGGGATTTATCTTTATGTTTTAAAAGGTGTAGAGCAATTCTTTGAGCTGAACGCTTTCCTAAACCTGGGAGTTTAGCAATAGAGTTTATAAGTTTTTCAACTTCAATACCAATCATTTAAAATGGAAGTTTAAAACCTGGTGGCAAGGGTATACCACCTGTAACATTTTTCATTTCATCTGAAGCAGCTTTCTCTGCTTTTGCCTTAGCATCATTAATCGCCGCTAAAATTAAATCTTCTGTAATATCCTTTTCTTCTTCTTTCATCAAAGATTTATCAATATCTATTTTTTTAATCTCTCCCTTAGCATTTGCTTTTACCTTAACCATGCCGCCGCCAGATACCCCCTCAACTTCAATAGATTTTAATTTTTCTTGAGCTTCATTCATTTTCTTTTGAAGAAGTTGCGCTTGTTTCATCATATTTCCAATATTGGTCATTTCTTCTCCTGTTTTAAAATTCTCATCTTATTTTTTTTATTATCTAAGTATTCTTTTGTCTCAATTGAGTGAATATTAGATCCTGGGAAAGTTGACAATATTTTTTTTATTTCAGGATAATTGTTTATTTCTTCTAATAACTTTTGTTTAAGAATAACATCTTCTTCAGCAAGTGTTTTTCCTGTTTTGTTATCGGATAAAATAACATTCCATATTCTTCCAGTCCATTTTGAAATAAGGGTTTTTATTTGCCTAGCAAAACTTGCATCATCAACATCTTCAAAATTTAAAACTACTTTTCCTTCTTCAAAGGAAATTTTTTTTACATTGTTATATAATTTTGTAAATAAAATAGGTTCACGATATTTTTTAAACATTTCGACAAATTCACGATACGTTGTAATTTTTTTTTCTTGGGTGTTTTCTGTTATATTCTTTGTATCAGATTCAGAATTATTTAAATTGTCCTCAATTTTTTGCACAGTTTTGTTAAATAGATTTTCTTCATTTTTTTTAATTATTTGTTTTTTTTCGTATTTTTCATCTATTTTTTTAATTTCTTTAATTAGGTCTGCGGGTGGTGGAACATTGGATAAATGTATTAACCTAATAATTATCATTTCTGCTGTTTGCAAAGGAAATGAAGATTGTTTTAAATCCTGATACCCTTTGAAAAGCGCTTGCCAGAACCTTCCTAAAGTTGATATTGTCAAATTCGAAGACATCTGATTTCCTTTGTTTTTTTCTAATTCAGGAATATAGGGATCTTCTAAAATAGAAGGTAAAATTTTAATTTCTGATAAAAAATGAGTTATTCTTAACATCTCTTCAAAAACAATTAAACAGTCAGCACCTTGAGAATATAGAGACTTAAATAAAGTAAGTGACTCTTGTCCTTTTCCTTTAAAGATCAAATCAATTAGATCATAAATTTTACCCCTGTCTGCCAAACCAAGCATTTTTACTATACTATCTGAATCAATTTTTTCACTGGAGTTATTTTTTGATTGATCTAATAAACTTATTGCATCTCTTACTGAACCATCAGCAGCCCTTACTAATAAAGCTGTTGCATCTTTTGAAATTAGAATCTTTTCTTTTTCAGCAATCTGTAAAATATGTTCTATTAACCTTTCATTATTTATTCTAAATAAATCAAATCTTTGACATCGAGATAAAATTGTAACCGGTATTTTTTGAACTTCTGTAGTTGCAAATAAAAATTTAATGTGTGGTGGAGGTTCCTCTAATGTTTTTAATAATGCGTTGAAAGCATTTTTTGATAGCATATGAACTTCATCAATAATATATATCTTAAATTTACAGTTTGTAGGTTTGTATTTTACATTATCAATAATTTCTCTGACATCATCAACACCAGTCCTGCTTGCTGCATCCATCTCAACCACATCCATATTTTTTTCTTCCAATATTGAAATACAAGAATCGCATTCTCCACAAGGCTCATAATTGTTTGCGGTTAGTTTCTCACAGTTTATAGCTCTTGCGATTAATCTTGCTGCTGTAGTTTTTCCAACACCTCTTATACCTGTTAATAGATAAGCATGTGCTAATCGATTTAGTTTTATTGCGTTTGTTATAACTCTAATTAATGTTTCTTGACCTATGAGTTCTGAAAATTTTTTTGGTCGGTATTTTCTTGCTAAAACTTGGTAATTATTAGTATCCATTTCAATAACTTATTTTAAACATTAATTAATTATAAAGGAAGGCATTATGACCCAAAAAACTTTGCTACAGATGCTTCCTTTCGGATCTGTCTGGATTAACAGGTTTTTTGCCCATTCAGCCTTCCAGCACTAATATAGCATCATCTAGAATAATTTTAACAAAGACTTAGGATGCTTAGTGGATAAAATTATTTTTTTCTAAAATTAGCTGCTTTATAAACCCCTATTACATCGCATTTTTTTGAATAAAATTTTAAATCATCAAGCGCTAATTTAACAGAAGGATCGTCAGGATGACCTTCAATATCAACATAAAATTGAGCAACATCAAATCCTTGAGGGTGAATATAACTCTCTAATTTAGTAATATTAACTCCGTTTGTTGCAAATCCGCCAAGAGATTTATATAGGGCTGCAGGAATACTTCTTACTTGATATATAATTGTTGTCATAATATCTTCTTCTTTGATATCAAATTCATTAAGCTGTTTACTCATTACAACGAACCTTGTGTGATTTGTATCTGAATCTTGAATATTTTCTTGTAAAATTTGTAATCTGTACATATCAGCTGCAAGTTTAGAAGCAACTGCTGCATCTTCAGTATTATTTAGTTTAGCTATTTCCTTTGCTGCGCCAGCCGTATCAGCTGCAACTATCATTGAAACTTTTTTAGTTAATAGATTTTTTCTACATTGTGCTAAAGCTTGCTCATGACTATGAACTCTTTTAATAGATTTAATTGAAGCATTTTTACCAGCAAGTAAGCAATGTTTTATTTCTAGAAAATATTCACCTATTATTTTTAAACCTGAGTCAGGAATAAGTCTTTGCGTATCTGCAACTCTCCCTGCCAAAGAATTTTCTATTGGAACAATTGCTCGATCTACTTTATTTTCTCTTACAACTTCAAACATTTCTTCAAATGTTTTACAAGGTATGGATTCCGCATTAGGATAAATATTCTTTCCTGCAATTTCACTATAGGCGCCTGATACACCTTGAAAGGAAAAATTTTTTATATTTTTATTCATTTTTTTTAATTTGCATTTCCAATTGCACTAAATCTTCAATTGTGTCTACACTTATTGCAACATTATCAACATACCCTACACCAATAGTTATGTTATTTTCAATTGCTCGCATTTGTTCAAGATTCAGTTCTTTTTCTTTGTTTGTTTGATTTAAACTTACAAATTTTTTGAGGGATGTAGGTGAAAAACAATAAATACCTACATGATGATAAACAGATTTTTCATCATTTAATTTTCTGATTTTATAAAAATCAATAGCCTCTCCAATATCATTTTTTTTAATCCATTTTACTTTTGCTTTAGTAATATTTTTATTTTCTTTTTCACTGTCTGAAGCAAAAGATGTAACTAAAGTAGATATATCATAGCCTTGCGAAAAAATCCTATTTACAGTCAAAATGCTTTTACTATCAACAAATGGCATATCACCCTGCAAATTTATTATACTGTCATATAATTCAAATTCTTTATCATTTTCTAATGCAGCATATATTCTATCTGTGCCAGAAGGAATTTGAGGATCTGTTAAAATTGCCTCCCCACCATAAGATTTAATGCACTCAAAAACTTCTTTTTCACAACAAGCGACTATAACTTTGCCTAAGTTTGCTTCTATAGCTTTTTCCCATACGTGAGCTATCATTGGTTTTTTATTTATCATGGCCATAGGTTTGTTGGGAAATCTAGTTGATGCCATACGTGCAGGGATTACAATTATTGTCTTCATTTAAGAAATTAATTTGTAAAAAAAGAGTAAACTAATAAAAGATTTATTTTCATTATCAAAAAAATTCTATATAAACTCTAATAATATTTATCATGTCTTTATTTGAAATTAATAAAATTATTGCTGCGATTATTTTTACTTTAGTTGCTATTTACATAATTAATAAAATTGGAAATATCATAATTAATCCAAAAACACCCGAAGAACAAGCCTATAAAATAGAAATTCCAGAAACTGAAGTTTCTTCTGATGAAATTGCTGCAAAAACTGGGGAATCAAATATTGAGCCTATATCTCTTCTATTAAAAAATGCGTCCTTAGAAAAGGGTGAAAAATTAGCAAGTAAATGTTCCGCATGTCATAATTTTAAAAAAGGCGAAGCTCATAAAATTGGTCCGAATCTTTTTGGAATTATTGATAGACCTATAGGAACAATAGATGGCTTTGCATATTCCAGCGATATGGCAACTTTTGGTGACAAATGGACATATGAAAATCTTGCAAATTTTTTATATAAACCTAAAGATTACATAAGAGGAACGAAAATGAATTTTGTTGGATTAAAAAAAGTTGAAGATAGGGCAAATATGGTTTTGTGGTTAAGAGAAAATTCAGATAATCCCCCACCCCTTCCATAAAAAATAATAAACAATGTTAAATAAATGCCCCAATGAATTTGTGAAATTTATTCATGAACTTGCTGATAATTCAGAAAAAATTACAATGGAATATTTCAGAAAAGATATTGCAATCGATGCTAAATCAGATGATACCCCTGTGACTATAGCTGATAAAAATTGTGAAATGAAAATAAGAGATTTAATAACAAGTAAATATCCAAATCATAGTATACTTGGAGAGGAATTTGATAATAAAAATTTAGACAGTGAATTTACATGGGTAATTGATCCAATTGATGGAACAAGAAGTTATATAGCTGGTCATAAAGACTTTGGCACATTAATTGCGTTATTACATAATAATAAACCAATTTTGGGAGTGATTAATTGTCCAGCACATAATGAAAGATGGTTAGGCAAATTAAATGAAAAAACATTAATGAATGGTGAAATTATTAAAACTTCAGAATATGATAAACTTGAAGATTGCTATGCTTTTACCTCAGGATTATATTTTGAAGATGATGGATTTAAAAAAGTATATGATCGTTTAATACAAAAAACAAAATATCATCGTTTTGGAGGTGATTGCTATATGTATGGAATGCTAGCTTCAGGATTAATTCAAATTGTTGTGGAAGATACTTTAAAAGTCCACGATTATATGGCTTTAATACCAGTAATCGAAGGTGCTGGAGGATGTGTTTCTGACAGATTTGGAAAAAAAATTAATTTAGAATCAGATGGAAGCCTAGTTGCCTCTTCTTCAAAAATTATTCATAAAGAAGTAATACAAATATTAAACCATAAAAATTAATATTTATAATAAGAAATATTGCTTTATCTATTTTGTATAGATAATTTTAATTTACCTAATTAGTAAAAAAGATTATATCTAAGACAATGTATAAAACTATTTTATCAATATTATTTTTTTTATTTTCTAACACTGCTTTTGCTGAAATAAATAATTCCCATGCAATAGCTATGCATGGCAAGCCGAAGTATGAAAAAAACTTTGAAAATCTTGATTATGTTAATCCTAATGCCCCAAAAGCAGGTAAAGTCATTTTTAGTTCTATTGGAAATTATGATACTTTTAACCCTTTTACACTAAAAGGAACAGCAGCTGACGGAATAGGAAATTTATTTGAAACATTAACACTTTCAACAAGTGATGAAGCATTTACTGAATACGGTCTTATTGCTGAGTCAATTGAATGGCCTGATGATCGCTCATGGGTTGCATTTAACTTAAGAAAAGAAGCTAAATGGCATGATGGCTCACAAATAACACCTGAGGATGTTATTTGGACTTTTAACACTCTTATGGAAAAGGGCCACCCTTTTTATAAATATTATTATGGAGAAGTTTTAGAAGTTATAAAAGTAGATGATTTAAAAGTAAGATTTAATTTTAAAGGTAATACAAATTTAGAATTACCTCTTATTGTAGGCCAGCTTCCAGTATTACCAAAACATTATTGGGAAAAAACAAACTTCGAAGAAACTACTCTTGAAATACCAATGGGAAGTGGTCCTTACAAGATAAAATCTTTTGATCCTGGCAGATCAATTACTTATGAAATAAATAAAGATTATTGGGGAATAAATTTACCAATTAAAAAAGGAATAGATAATTTTGAAACAATTAAATATGAATACTATAAAGATAGAGGTGTTGAGCGTGAAGCTTTTAAATCAGGAGAAATAGATTTTTTTTCAGAGAATAGTTCTAAAGAATGGGCAACAAGCTATGATATTAACGCTGTAGAAAAAAAATTAATTATAAAAGAACTTATACAGCATGAAAATCCTCAAGGAATGCAAGCATTTGCATTTAATATAAGAAAAGAATTTTTCAAAGATAAAAATGTTAGAGAAGCATTATCATATGCTTTTGATTTTGAGTGGACAAATTCAAACCTTTTTTACAATGCGTATCAAAGAACAAATAGTTTCTTTGAAAATTCTGAGTTAGCATCAGAAGGTATACCACAAGGAAAAGAATACAAAATTTTACAAAAATATAGTAACAATTTTAAAATTCCAAAAGAAGTATTTATAAAACAATATGAGCCTCCTAAAACAAATGGGTCCGGCTATATAAGAAAAGAACTTTCAAAAGCTACTCAATTGTTAAAAAAAGCTGGGTACGAAATAAAAGATGGAAAATTATATAATAAAGAAACAAACAAAAAATTTGAATTTGAAATTCTTCTTGTTTCACCAGCTTTTGAAAGAATAGTGTTGCCTTTTAAAGATAATCTAGAAAAATTAGGAATAACAGTAGATGTAAGAACAATTGACAGTTCACAATACCAAAAAAGATTGGAAAATTTTGATTTTGATATGGTTGTATATTCTTTTCGCCAATCTCTTTCACCTGGAAATGAACAAAGAAATTTTTGGAGCTCTGATGCTGCTGATACTAATGGATCTAGAAATATTATTGGTATAAAAAACCCCTTAATTGATTCTCTCATAGAGGAAGTTATTGGAGCTAAAGATAGAGAAAGTTTAATTGCAGCTTCAAAAGCCTTAGATCGGATATTATTATGGAATCATTATGTAATACCACAATGGCATATATCTTCTTATAGAGTTTTATATTGGGATATTTTTGATAAACCTCTTATAAGACCAAAATACTCTCTAGGGACAAATACTTGGTGGGTGGATGATTCGAAAATTAATAGCATTGATGAAAGAAAAAAATCTATTCAATAATAATTTCAAGTTTTTAGGAATTTAAAAAAATGACAGCTTATATCATTAGAAGACTTCTACTAGTCGTTCCCACTTTATTTGGAATCATGGTTATAAATTTTGCAGTTGTACAAATTGTTCCTGGAGGTCCAGTTGAGCAAATGATTGCTGAAATGACAGGAACAGCAATAGAATCTACAGCTAGATTTTCAGGAAGTGATGAAAGTGAGTCATTAAATAATTTAAGCTTAGAAACAAACAATGATAGTAAATATAGAGGAGGACAAGGTTTAGATCCTGATATTATAAAAGAAATAGAAGCTATGTATGGACTAGATAAGCCAGCTCATATTCGTTTTTTTAATATGATCAAAGATTACTTAACATTTGATTTTGGTGAAAGTTTTTTTAGAGATCGTAAAGTTATAGAACTTGTATTAGATAAAATGCCTGTTTCAATTTCATTGGGTCTATGGACAACGTTATTAGTGTATTTAATTTCTATTCCCCTGGGTATAAGAAAAGCGATTAAAGACGGGAGCCGTTTTGACATAACTTCAAGTACTATTATAACTATAGGTTATGCAATTCCAAATTTCTTATTTGCAGTAATACTTATAGTTTTTTTTGCAGGAGGAAGATATTATGATTTTTTTCCACTTAGGGGATTAACATCAGACAATTTCAATGATTTAAGTTTTTTTCAACAAATTTTAGATTATTTTTGGCATTTAACCCTTCCTCTAATTGCAATGGTTGTAAGTGGTTTTGCTGGCTTAACATTATTAACTAAAAATTCTTTTCTTGATCAGATTAACCAACAGTATGTTATTACTGCAAGATCAAAAGGACTTTCAGAAAATAAAGTTTTATATGGTCATGTTTTTCGAAATGCTATGCTTATAGTGATAGCTGGCTTCCCATCAGCATTTATTGGAATTTTATTTTCAAGTTCTCTATTCATAGAAGTCATATTCTCTTTAGATGGTTTGGGATTATTAGGATATGAAGCCGCATTAACAAGAGATTATCCTGTTATTTTTGCTACATTATATTTTTTTTCATTACTTGGATTAATTATGGGGATACTAGGAGATGTAATGTATTCAATAGTAGATCCCAGAATAGACTTTGAATCAAGAGATACATAAATGATTAAATTATCTCCATTAAATAGAAGAAGATTAAAAAATTTTAATTCTAACAGAAGAGGTTTTTATTCTTTTTGGATATTTATTTTGCTTCTTATACTTTCATTATTTGCAGATTTTATAGCTAATGACAAACCTCTAATAATAAAATATGAAAACAAAATATTATTTCCAATATTTAAGACTTATCAAGAAACATATTTTAATGGAGATTTTGAAACTGAAGCAGATTACAGAGACCCATATGTAAAGAATTTGATAAATGAAAAAGGTTGGATGGTTTGGCCAATTATACCTTACTCGTTTGATACCATAATTAGAGATTTGGAAGTTCCCGTACCATCACCTCCAAGTGCAAAAAATTGGTTAGGTACAGATGATCAAGCAAGAGATGTGTTAGCAAGATTAATATATGGATTTCGAATCTCTGTTTTATTTGGATTAACTCTTACATTTTTTTCAATGATTTTTGGAGTAACAGCAGGTGCTATCCAGGGTTATTTTGGTGGAAATATTGATTTAATTTTTCAACGATTTATGGAGATTTGGTCAGCAATACCAACATTATATGTTTTAATTATTCTTGCTAGTGTGGTTCAACCTAATTTCTGGTGGTTACTTTTAATTCTTCTTTTATTTAGTTGGATGGGGTATGTCGGAGTTGTTAGAGCTGAATTTTTAAGAGCAAGAAATTTTGATTATGTGAGAGCGGCTCGCGCATTAGGAGTCTCTAATATAACAATTATCTTTAGACACTTGCTACCAAACGCAACTGTAGCTACAATTACTTTTTTACCTTTTAGTTTAAGTGCATCTGTAACAGCATTATCGGGTTTGGATTTTTTAGGTTTTGGATTGCCTCCAGGTTCAGCTTCATTAGGAGAAATGGTTAATCAAGGAAGAAATAATTTACAAGCTCCGTGGCTTGGATTAACAAGTTTTTTTACTCTAGCAATAATGTTAAGTTTATTAGTTTTTACTGGTGAAGCTATAAGAGATTCGCTAGATCCGAGAAAAACATTTGTAAATAAATGAATAATATACTTGAAATAAAAAATTTACATATTGGGTTTAATTCCCAAAATATAAAAAATACTGCTGTGAAAGGAATAAACTTTGCAATTGAAGAGGGTAAAACAACTGCGCTTGTAGGAGAATCTGGTTCTGGTAAATCAGTTACAGCATTAAGTATTCTTAAATTACTACCTTCAAATGCTTTTCACAATGAAGGAGAGATAATATTTAATAGTGAAAATCTTTTAAAACTTGATGAAAATGATATTCGCAAAATCAGAGGGAAATATATAACATCTATTTTTCAAGAACCAATGACAAGTCTCAACCCTTTACATACAATTGAAAAACAAATAACTGAAATATTAATGTTACATAATAAAGTAACATCCAAAGAAGCAAGTTTTATAATTATGAAATTACTTCAACAGGTTGGCCTAGAGGAATTAGCAGGCAGAATAAAATCTTTACCTCATGAGCTTTCGGGAGGTCAAAGACAAAGAGTAATGATAGCTATGAGCATTGCGAATAAGCCAAAAATTTTGATAGCTGATGAACCCACAACAGCTTTAGATGTTACCATTCAAGATCAAATTCTTAATTTGCTAAAGACAATTCAAAAAGAGATGAAAATGGCAATGTTATTCATAAGTCATAATTTAGCTGTTGTAAGAAAGATGGCTGATTATGTTTGTATAATGAAAGATGGGGAAATTGTTGAGCAAAATGAAATAAATGAAATTTTTAAAAATCCAAAACATAAATATACTAAAGAATTAATTAGCGCTCAAGCAAAACAAAAGAATTACATAGATCAAAATAATACATACAATATATTAAAGATTAAAGATTTAAGAGTTTGGTATCCAATTAAAAAGGGAATTCTAAGAAGAACAGTAAGTTATGTTAAAGCTGTAAATGAAATAAACTTTAGTTTGAAAGAAAATCAAACACTGGGAATAGTAGGTGAGTCAGGTTCAGGTAAAACTACTTTGGTTCTAGCTTTATTAAGATTAATAAAATTTGATGGAGAAATTGAATTTAAAAATTTAAATATTTCCTCAGTTAACAAAAACAAATTAAGAAAATTGAGAAAAGAAATGCAAATTGTTTTTCAAGATCCCTTTAGCTCTCTTAGTCCAAGAATGACTATTGAACAAATAATTAAAGAAGGTCTGGATATTCACCAGAAAGAACTCTCTGAAGAAAGCAAAGATTCAATAGTATATTTTACATGTCAAGATGTTGGTTTAAATTATGATTATATAAAAAACCGTTATCCACATGAATTTTCTGGTGGCCAAAGACAAAGAATAGCTATTGCAAGAGCCCTGGTTTTAAAGCCAAAGTTAATAATATTTGATGAACCAACATCAGCTCTTGACGTAAGTATTCAAACACAAATTTTAGATTTATTAAATTCACTTCAAGAAAAAAATAATCTTACATACATTTTCATCAGTCATGATTTAAAAGTTATAAAAGCTGTATCAGATGAAATAATTGTTATGAAAGATGGTCAAATAATTGAGATAGGAAAAAAAGATGAAATAATAAATAATCCTAAAAATGATTACACAAAAAAACTTTTATTAGCTTCATTATAAACTATTTTATTTCACTGCAAAATAATCTTATTTGTTGATGCTTCTTTTGATACCTATTAATAATCTCTATTTTATTAAAATATTTTTTTACATCTTCTATAGAAATATATTCCGCAGCAATATCAAAAATAAATATTGTTTTGTTTGTTGCATTTTTTTTTAAATAATCAATGTAAGTTTCCAAAGGATAATGATATCCCCACGAAACAAGTGAGATAACTAAATCATATTTTAAATCAATTAATTCATCCTTATCAACATCATAAATATTAATTTTATTTTTTTTAATATTGTTAGCTTCTAAAAAATGTTTTGTTGTTAATAAATTATTATATCCTTCGGTTTTAATTTTTTTAAAACCGTATATAATTTTATTAGAAACAAAATTTTTATCCAATAAATGAAAATTAGGTAAATTATCGTAATGATTGTTTAAAAAAATATTTATTGCTCCAATGCCGCAACCAATATCTAAAATATTGTATGCTTTTTTAGGTAAAAAAAATTTAATTTTATCAAATTCATTTTTCATATCTTTATAAAAATGATTATTGATTTTCTGTAGATTATTATTTGTAAAATTTATAAGGAACCTAGTGTGTAACTCTCTGCCAAATAGTTTTCTTAAGAATTTGCTAGAATTACTCTGATATTCATTTCTCTGTAAAAGTAAAATTTTTTTTATACCTTGAACAAAATTAAACATTTTTAATTGATTACCTCGTTAATTTTTTACACTTTTGCTTCATAACTATAAAAATTATTTATTTTATGCAGAAGTTAATATAGTCAATTTATGTGTTAAGATTTACTATAATCATATTCTGTATATTATTTTTTTCAATAAAAAATGTTCACAGCAAAGATTCCTTATATTTTTTCGGTGGATTAGGAATTTCTAATTACAATATCGGTAATAGTGATATAGATGAAGTGAACAATAAACTGACAGGCTTAGGTTTTGCAACCTCTTCTACTTCATTTCAAACAGATAATTTATCATATGAATATGGCATAGGAACGAGTTTATTGGCGCTAATGAATTTAGAATTATCCTATTTAAGTCTGGGTCAAATAACTTCTGACTCATCTACAACTTCGCCAAGTGAATCCTTAAAAGCAAAAGTTAATATTCAAGGGTTAAATTTTGATCTAGTTAAAAATTTTGGACCATTCGGAGTATCAGGTGGTTTAATAAAAATTGATGATAAAGTAAGTATTTCTTCTTCATTAGGAAATATTGATCTTCCTATTGATGACTATTTTTTACCTAAAATTGGTATTAGTGTGATGTTGAAAAGATATAGAATTGAAGCTAACAGGGCCTACTTGACTCAAAATTCTTCATTAAATTATTTTATGATAAGTTACGTATTTGATGTTTTTTAGCCAGTATTTTTCATAGCAGCCGCAATACCAGCAATTGTTACCATCATTGCATCATCTAGATCTTTTTTTTCTTTTCTTTTTAAATTTCTACTACGAAGTTTTTTCATTATGTCAGCTTGTAATAAATTTAGAGTTTCCGCATAAGTATTTCTAATTCTGACTGATTCTCTATATTCTTTGCGCTCACCAATTATATTTTTCGGAATTATTTTTTTATTTAAAAAAATGAGTGAGGAAAGATTTTGTCTTAATTTTTGGCCAATCTTTTTAATTTCTTCATTTTCTATAGAATTTTCGTAGTTTAATATTACCCTATTGTCAGTTTTTGTTAATACCATATCTAGCATGTCCATCATCTCATAAAAAAAGGGCCATTTATTTAACATTTCTTTTAAATCTTTAATGTTATTTTTTTTTGAAGCAAATTCTAAAGCTTCTAAAGTACCTAACCAAGCAGGAATAATAAAACGAATTTGAGTCCATGCAAAGACCCAGGGTATAGCTCTTAAATCTTTTATTTTTTTATTATTTTTTCTTTTAGTCGGTCTTGAACCTATAAAAAGTTTCTCCAAAATCTTTTGAGGTGTTACATTATTAAAATATTTCAAAAAATATTCATCTTCAGAAAAATATTTTCTATATGCCTTGCTAGAAATATTACTCATTTCTTTCATTAAATTTTCCCAATTTTTTTTAGGTTCAATTGGGGGTAATAATGTCGCTTCTAAAACTGATCCGATATAGGTTCCTAAACTATATTCAGCGATAGATTCAGTGCTAAATTTTTGTTGAATTACTTCACCTTGTTCTGTTACTCTGATGTTTCCATTAACAGTATTAGGTGGTTGAGATAATAAAGCAGCATAAACAGGTCCTCCTCCTCTACCAACAGAGCCCCCCCTACCATGAAAAATTGTTAATTTTACTCGATATTTTTTTGAAATTTTGTTTAGTTTTTCTTGAGCTCTATATAAAGACCAACTTGCAGCAAATTTTCCTGCATCTTTGGAAGAGTCTGAATAACCTATCATTACTTCCTGCATTCTATTAAAATGTTTTAAATACCATGAGTTTTTATATAATTTTTCAATAATTTTATCACAATTATCTAAATCGGATAAAGTTTCAAATAAGGGAACAATTCTTAAATAATCTAATATTCCAGACTCCTTTTGCAATAAAAGTACAACTAAAATATCTGAAACTTTAGATGCCATCGAAATAATGTAAGCACCCAAACATTCTTTTGGAATTTCTTTTAAAGCTCTAAATGTTTCGAATGTTTCTTTATTTTCTTTATCAAGATAAACATTTTTATTTATAAATTTTGATTTTGATTTAATTTTTTTTGATAAAAATGAAATTTTTTCAGATTCGCTCCAACTTGAGTAATTGCCTAAATTCAATTTTTTACATAGCTGATTCATTAATATTTCATGCTTTTTAGCTTCTTGTCTAATATCTATTTTTGCTAAATTTAAACCAAAAGCTTGAGTTCTTCTTAATAAATCTAAAACTGAGCTATTTGCGATAGAATCACACTTTACATCACAAAGAGATTCATAAACCAGATTTAAAGGCTTAACAACTTCTTCAATAGAATTAACTATTAATTTTAGATTCATTTGTTTTTTTTCATTTAAATAGAGCTCTATTTCTTTTTGAGTAGTTTGCATTTTATTTCTTATTGGTCTTAAAAAAACTCTATAAGGTTCAAAAGTTTTACCTACTTTTTTCTTGAGAATATTAGAACACTCATGCATAGAAAGGTCTTGAATCAATTTAGTTAATTCTTTCTCATAAAGATTAGCTGCCATCCATCTTGACAAAAGAATTACTTCTTTAGTAGTTTTAGCTGTTACAAATGGATTCCCATCTCTATCTCCACCCATCCAAGATCCAAAGCTTATAGGCGAAAAATTTATAGGGAGATTCTTTCCTGTGTTTATAAATATAAAATTATCAAATCTTGAACATATTTTTGGAAGTGCATTCCACAAACTATCTTCAATCACAGCTAAGCCCCATTTTGCTTCTTCTAATGGAGTGGGCCTTGTTCTTTTAATTTCATCAGTTTTCCAGATTGAAGTTATCTCTTCGTATAATGGATTTTTTAAATTCTTTAATAAACTTTCAGCATTCCTTTTATTATTAAAATTTTCAATTATATTGTTTAAGTTTGCATATTTTTGTATAAGTGTCCTTCTTTTTACTTCAGTTGGATGAGCTGTTAATACCAGGTTGATATTTAAATTTTTTGCAACTTTATAAAAATTTTTTTTATTTATATTTTTATTTCTAATTATTTTTTTTATTACATCTTCTAAAAGAATTAAATCATTACTGACTCTTGATTTTTGTTGTTTTGTATCTTGTATTTTATACATATTATATAATGACTCTGCTAAATTAACAAAATTTAAAAATTGACTAAAGGCTCTTGCAATTATTAGTGATTCTTGTGAATTTAAATTATTGATATTTTTTTTAAGTCTATTAAAATTTAATTTATTTTTCTTTTCATTATTTGATATTCTTGAAGCTTTTGAAAGCAGTCTAATTTCTTCAATTTTATCATAATAAATCCTACCTTCTTGATTTTTAACAACCAATCCTAAAGTTTCTCCTAATAAGTGTACTATTTTAGAAAGTTGGGGTATGGAAATTTTATTATTATTAGATTTCATTTAATTCACATTTCAAATTTAAATTAAAAAATTAAATAAATACCATAAAAAGAAATCATCATTCCTAAAAATCTCAAAATTAGAGATGAGATAGACGATTTAATAGAAAAATAACCTATAATTACTCCAAAAATATGAAGTATAGCTGTGCCTGTTGAAAAGCCGAGGCCAAAAAGTAATGGATTTACAGCCCAAGGCATTTCAAGACCATGTGCGACCCCATGACAAAATCCGAAAAAAGCTACGAAAGCCATAATTATTTTAACTGGCAATTTTTTCTCTATCGCAATACAACCTCCAAGAAAAATTACTGAAAATATAATTCCATATTCTACAGCAGAATTAATATAACGAGCAAAATAAAAGATTTGTATTACTTCGTTATTATCCATATTTTGAAAACTTTCTTTAGTATAAAACTCAAAACTTATTCCAAAAATACCGCCTATAATCATTACTAAGACAAAAACTGATGGAATTGTCCAAATTAAACGTTTTCCAAATTGTGAACTAATTATACCTACACTTACCATAGCAAGAAAATGATCAAAACCTAGTACAGGATGAGAAATTCCATCTAAAAAACCAATTTTTCCTGTAAATGTATGAGCATACAAGGAATTCGATAAGAATAAAAATAATAAAGAAGTGAATATTAATTTCATATAATAATTTAATTCATTTTTTATCTAAAGGATGATTGATTCCATCTGAAAGTCTTACATTTTTAATATCATCTAGGTTTATACCGCTTATACATGAGGTATTAATTCCAAATTTATTTATATTTGATCTCATTTGATGGTGCGTATAAATTCCACAAATAGAACAAAAGTAATGTTTTGCTATTTTTGTATGAAATTGATAAAGAGATAGTTTGTCAATTCCTTCTATTACTTTAACATCATCTTTATTCGCTATCGCCATGATTGCCCCTCTTTTTTGACAAATTGAACAATTACATTTTACTAAGTTATCAAGAATATTTGGAAGATTAACTTGTAGTTTAACTGATTTACAATGACACTCAACTTTATACATAATAATTTAAAATTAACTTAAACTATCTCACTTATAACAACAACAACTAAAAGAGTTTAAAAGTATTTTTCGCTTCACACTTGAAAATTTTTTTCAACAATACATAGTAATATTTATAATATTATAGGAGATAAAAATGGATAAAGAATTATTTAACAAAGGATTAGAAAAAAGAAAGGCTACTTTAGGTAAAGAATATGTAGAAAAAAATTTATCCCAAGCCGATGATTTTACAAAACCTTTCCAAATGGCAATGACTGAATGGTGTTGGGGATTTGGATGGGGAGATGAAACTATTGACCCTAAAACTAGATCTATGATGAACTTATCTATGATAGGAGCATTAGGAAAAATGAATGAGTGGGAAATTCATTGCCGAGGGGCAATTAATAATGGAGTAACTAAGAATGAAATAAGATCTATTATTCATGTTATTGCAATTTATTGTGGAGTTCCTCAGTCACTTGAATGTTTTAAAATAGCTAGAAAAGTACTTAACGAAAAAAATTTGTTATAAAAAAATTAAATTTAAATTGAATTAATCTATTTTTCCTAATTCTTTTTCTCTTTTTATAATAAATAGACCGCTTAAAGATATAATTATTGCGCCGATAATCATATTGATACTCGGTATTTCATAAAAAAATATGTATCCTAAAATTATTCCAAAAATTACAACGGAATATCTTGCAGGAGAAGTAACTGATAAGGGTGCATAAATGATCGTTAAAACAGAAAAAAGATAAGCTATCGCCAAAAAAAGACTAGAAGACAAAATATATACTGAAGTATTTAATGATAAGTCTATTGGAAAAAATAAAGATACAATTCCAAAAGAAATGGTCACAAGAAAAGAAGTTATAAATATAATTTCTAAACTATTTGAAGAATCTTTATAGCCTTTAGTTATAACATCTTTAATTGTTAAAAAAATTGCTGCAGATATTGGCAATATAAAAATAAAACCAAATTTTAAATTAATTGGATTAATTACAATTATCACACCTATAAATCCCACAATTACTGCTGACCATCTCTTGATACCTACATTTTCTCTTAACAATACTGCTCCTGCTGCAGTGATTAAAAGTGGAGCAGTATTAAGTAAAATATATACGTCTGCTAATGGCATAACCATCATACTAGTTAAAAAACAAAATGCTGTACCAACTTCACACAATCCTCGTAAATACGATCTTTTATCATAAAATAATTTTTTAAAATTTAATTTTCTAAAAATAACAATTGATATTAAAATTAAGGAACTGGTAAAAATTCCTCTTATAAAAACTATTGTGAATAAAGAAGAATTATCTTCAATTTCCTTCACAGCAAATTTAACTATAGTATCATTTAAAGCAAAAAAAAGAGCAGCTAAGATCATAAAAAGTAGGCCTTTGAAATTGTTGTTTACCATAATTTTATCATTGTATTTATAATCTAATAATTAATAAAATGATTATTAAATTAAGCAAATTATTTTATTCTTAAAAAGCCAAAGTTATCTACGGTAAGTTTCTGGTTTGGTAAAACCATAGTTACAGTTGAATCTTCTTCTACAATTAGAGGCCCATCAATTTCTATACCAGTTGGTAATTTATTTCTATTATAAACTGTCGCTTTATGGAGACCATCTTCTCCAAAATTTACTTCTCTTTTTTCTAAAATAGAATCTTCAATTTTATAATTATTAGAAATTTCTTTTATCTTTGGTTTAGGCGAATTAGATGAAGCAGAAAGTCTAAATGTTACAAATTCTATTGAAGTATTGTCCAAAGAAAAAGTGTATGCTTTTTTATGTTCTAAATGAAATATTTTAAGAATTTTTTCAATATCAAATTCCTTTTCAGTTACTGTAACCGTAACAGTATGTTCTTGTCCTAAATATCGCATATCAATTCTTTTTTCGAAATCAATTATATTTTTATCTAAGTCATTATTTGAAAGAAAATAATTCTTAGCATCTTCTTCAAGTTTATTGAAAATGGATAAAATTTTATTAATGTCTGCATTTTCTGATCTAATAAGAGAAGTTATTGCAAAATCTGACCTTTGGTCAGTTGCAAGCATACCCCAAGCAGAAAAATATCCTGGATATGGTGGTACAATTATCTCACTTACGCCCAATTCTTTTCCCAAAGTACAAGCATGCATTGGGCCGCCACCGCCGCCAGCAACAAGAACAAAATCTCTTGGGTCATAACCTCTTTGGATAGATACTAACTTTAATGCATTTATCATATTTGCTTCCGCAACTCTTACTATAGAAGATGCAGCTGTGATCAAATCAACACCCAAAACAGAAGCTATCTTATTTATTGCTTTTTCAGCTAATTCTTTTTTTAACTCAAATTGTCCAGACGCAAAATTTTTTGGATTTATAACACCTGTTATGAGTTTAGCATCAGTAATAGTTGGTTCTATTCCTCCTTTATTATATGAAGAAGGACCTGGATCAGCGCCTGCACTTTGTGGCCCAACTTTAAGTGATCCACCGGTATCAAACCAAGCTATCGAACCTCCTCCTGCACCTATCTCAACTAAATCTGTGACCGGAACTCTTATAGGATATCCAGGATTGAATCTGTTCCACTCAAGTTTATATTCAGTAGTAACTTTAGGTTTACCGTTTTCAATTAATGCACATTTAGTTGTTGTTCCTCCTACATCAAAATAAATAATATTTTCTTTATTTGTTAAATTACCTACTAAAACTGCTCCATTGACTCCAGCAGCTGGACCAGATTCAACAAGAGTTATTGGTTGTCTTTTAGCGCCATTAAATGAAGTTGTGCCACCGTTTGATTGCATCGCAGTAAAACCACAATTTATTCCTAGATCATTTAATTTTTTTTCTAAATTGTCGAAATATTTTAATACTATTGGTTGGACATAAGCATTAAGTACAGCTGTATTCGCCCGTTCAAACTCCCTCCATTCACGTGTTATGTCACTAGAAATTGTTATTGAAACTTCTGGAAATCTTCTTTTAATATATTCTGAGCATTTTTTTTCATTTTCAGTAAATAGATAACTATGCAAAAATTGAATTGCTATAGACTCAACCTTATTTTTTTTACATATATCTATAATCTCATCTAAAGATTCTAAGCTCAAAGGTGTTAAAATTTTGCCCTCTGAAGTTACTCTTTCTTTCACTTCAAATCTTAACTTTCTTTCAACAAATGGAGTTGGTTTTTTTGGTTTTAAATTATACATATCTGGCCTATTTCCGCGCATAATTCCCAAAATATCCCTAAATCCAAGAGTTGTAATAAGTGCTGTCTTAACTCCCTTTCTTTCAGTAATAGCATTAATTACTGTTGTTCCACCATGAACAAAAAAACTTATATTTGCAGTATCAATTTTCGATAAATTTATAGTGTTTACAACTCCACTTGAGGGGTCTGAAGGTGTACTTAAAGATTTATATGCAGTTAATTTACCATTTTTTTCATTAAATAAGATTAAATCAGTAAAAGTTCCACCAATGTCAATAGCAAGTCTTGTCATTATTTAACGTCCTTTAATTTATAAACACTTTGAGCAATTTCTGGTGTAATAAACTCATTTTCTAAATCATCTAAAACCCTTTTTCTTTCTCTATTTTCTGGTTTGCCATAACCTCCTCCACTAGCAGTGACAATTTTCAAGGTATCACCTTTATTCAATTTAATAGGAGGAGTAATAGTAATTTTTCTTTCCTTACCATTTGATCTTATTATCTTATAATTATTACTTCCCTCTGTACCTCCATATATACCCCAAGGTTTTGTTTTGGTTCTGCCATCCGCACAGTAAAATGAAACATCATCACATAATAACTCATATTCTCTGATTAGACCAAAACCACCTCTAAATTCTCCATGCCCTACTCCATCTTCCGTGTTAAATTTAAATTGATTACATCTCATAGGAAATTTATTTTCAAATAATTCAATGGAATAATTATAAGTATCTCCATCAAGAATACCTATTAATCCACTTGTTCCATCAGAATCATTAGAAGCTCCCCAGCCTCCACAGTGCGGTTCAAGCGCAAAAAAGGGTTCATTGTTTCTGTGATCTGTTCCATAAAGAAATGATGGTGATAGAGCAAGATAATGTCCCGCGGAAGTTTTATTCTTAATTATAGAAGCAAAAGCCTTCCAAACTAAGTCAGCTGCATAAGATGAAGTTTCAAAATACCATCCAGTTGACTCAGGATAGGTAGCACTAAATACTGTTCCATCAGGAATTTTCAGTTTAAGTGGACGAAACCACCCTTCATTTGAGAAACCGTGAGGATCTACAACCGATTTGAATACTGTTTTAATTTGTGAGAAAAGTGCACCTTTCCCACATTTTAACGGACTTTCAGAAAAGTCACTAGTTCCATCAAAATCAAATTCAATTTCCTCATCTTTAATTGTTAATTTTAACTTAATTGGAATTGGATCTTCTTTGAAACTATCACCATCAATTATGTCTTCTACTTCATAAATACCATTCGGCATGCTCTGTATGGCTTTTATAGAAATTTTTTCACTTGTATCCTTTAAATATTCAAATGTGGTAAAAACTTTGTCAGCACCATATTTTTTTACTATTTCATTTAATCTTTTTTCTGCAATATTTACTGCTGCAACTTCAGCGTTTAAATCTCCAATAGCTAAAGTTGGATATCTTACATTAGAAGATATTATGTCAATAATATCTTTTTGGATGTCTCCCTTTTTATATAGTCTTACCCCAGGTAACTGAACACCCTCTTGATATATTTCAGAAGCTTGAGGGGAAATAGATCCAGGAGCACTCCCACCAATATCTGCCCAGTGAGCATCTGCAATTGCAAACGCTATTAATTTATCATCAACAAATATTGGTTTAATAACACTAACATCATTTAAGTGTGTTCCTGAATAATGTGGATCATTTAATAAAAAAATATCACCATTGTTAATGTCTTTATCAAATTTTTTTAATATTATTTGAACATCTGATGTAAATGTTCCTGTAAAAATTGTTATACCATTTTGGATGGATATACACTCACCTTTGTTATCGCAAAGACCGCAAGCGAAATCTAGTACTTCATAAATAACTGGACTCATACTTGCTTTTGCTAATATAACTCCCATCTCATCAGATGTAGCTTGTAATTTACCCCATATGATATCTAAAGTTACTTTATCCATTTAGTAAATATTGAGTTTGATTAAATTAAGATAAATTATCAAAACGATCTGCATTCATAACCTTATTCCAAGCTTTAATAAAATCATTCAAAAACTTAGCTTTAGAATCATCTGCAGCATAAACTTCTGCTAGAGCTCGAAGTTGAGAGTTGGATCCGAAAACTAAATCTGCTCTTGATGCTGTTCGAATTTTTTCTCCATTTTTTCTATTAATTGCTTGATAAGAATTACTTCCGGTGGCTTCCCATTTTACATCCATATCTAACAATTTAACAAAAAAATCATTTGTTAACTTATCTGTAGTTCCTGAAAACAAACCTCTATCATCAGAGCTAATTCCCAAAGCCCTTAAACCACCCACTAAAACTGTCATTTCAGGAGCAGAGAGGCCTAGTAGGTGTGCTTTATCTAACATCATTTCTTCAGGGGTGATAGTAAAGTTTTTCTTTAGATAATTTCTAAAACCGTCAGCTTCGGGTTCAAGAACCGCAAACGAATCTATATCAGTGTGTTCTTGAGATGCATCACCTCTTCCAGGAGTAAATGGAACTTTTAATCCTGAAGCTTTTTCGATAGCAACATTACCTGCAAGAACAATTACATCTGCAATAGATGCTTTTGTTTCATTAGCAATTTTTTCCAGAACTTTCAACACTTTTGATAATTGTTGCGGCTTGTTTGCTTCCCAATCTTTTTGGGGAGATAGACGAATACGTGCACCGTTTGCGCCTCCTCGCATATCAGAACTTCTAAAAGTTGATGCGCTAGCCCAAGCTGTTTCAACCATCTCTTTAATGCTTAATTCACTCTGTAAAATCTTTGATTTAACAGATTCTATATCATAGTCTTTATTTCCAGCTGGTATAGGGTCCTGCCAAATAAGCTCCTCTTTAGGTACTTCTGGTCCTATATATCTTGTTCTTGGTCCCATATCTCGATGAAGAAGTTTGAACCACGCTCGAGCAAACTGATCTTGAAAATAATCTGGATTCTTATGAAAGTGTTCAGAAATTTTTCTGTAACTTGGATCTTCTCGCATTGCCATATCTGCTGTAGTCATCATTGTTGGCACACGAATTGAAGAATCTTCGGAATCTGGAGCTAAATCTTTTTCTTTTGGATCAATTGCATGCCATATATGAGCTCCTGCTGGACTTTTAACCAGTTTCCACTCATAACCTAATAATAAATCAAAATAACCATTGTCCCATTTTGTTGGGTTAGCCGTCCAAGCCCCTTCAATTCCACTAGTAATTGCATCTCTTCCCTTTCCTGAACCATGAGTGCTTATCCAACCAAATCCCATTTCTTCAATGGGAGCCCCTTCTGGTTCTGAACCAACTAAACCAGGATCTCCTGCCCCATGAGCTTTACCAAAGGTATGACCCCCTGCTGTTAACGCAACTGTTTCTTCATCATTCATTGCCATTCGACCAAATGTTTCTCTAATATCTTTTGCACTTTTCAAAGGGTCTGGATTGCCATCTGGTCCTTCAGGATTAACATAAATTAAACCCATTTGAACTGCAGCTAGTGGATTTTCTAAATCTCTTTCTCCTGAATATCTTTTATTAGTTAACCATTCAGTTTCTTTACCCCAATAAATATCCTCTTCAGGAGACCAAATATCTGATCTGCCTCCACTAAAACCAAATGTCTTTCCACCCATTGATTCTATTGCGACATTTCCTGCTAATATTATTAAATCTGCCCAACTAATTTTATTTCCATACTTCTTTTTAATTGGCCAAAGAAGTCTTCTAGCTTTGTCTAAATTTCCATTGTCTGGCCAGCTATTGAGTGGTGCAAATCTTTGAGCTCCAGTTCCACCTCCACCTCTACCGTCACCAGTTCTATATGTACCTGCTGCATGCCAAGTCATTCTAATAAAAAAAGGTCCGTAATGACCATAATCTGCAGGCCACCAATCTTGGGAATCAGTCATCAGGTTGTTTAGATCTTTTTTTAATCCTTGATAGTCAAGTTTTTTAAATTCTTCTCTATAATCAAATTTTTCTTCCATAGGATCCGATTTAGAATCATGCTGATGAAGAATATTTAAATTCAATTGTTTTGGCCACCAGTCTTTATTTGAAGTTCCGCTATTATTATTACTTGTAACAGATCCGTGCATGACTGGACACTTGCTATCACCACTCATTTTTTATTCCTCCATAAAATTAAAAAATTTAATAAATGTAAGATAGATTATAAATACAGATTTTCAACTAAAAAATTTATAATAGTATTAATGGTTTTTTTGATGTCCAATTAGCTTTCATACTAGGGAGAAAAATTTTCAACTTAGAGATAGCATTTTCTGATAGTTTTCTATAAGTTGTCAATTTTCCACCATATATATTTAACAAAGGTGCTTTATTTTTTTCAAGATTTAAGTCCAAGTAGTAATCTCTGGTTATTCTTGAGATGTTATCCAATTGACTTGCTATTAAAGGTCTAACCCCTGAAAAAGTTTCTACGATGTCATCTTTGCTTATACTTTTAATAAAATATAAATTAACACAATCAATTAAATATTTAATTTCATTTTCTTCAATTGTATTTTCATCTGGATTGCTGACTTCTATTTCTGTAGTGCCGATCAAAGTATAATTATTTTTATAAGGTATAGTAAAAACAACTCTATTATCAATATTTTGCAAAGTAAATGCAACTTCCATATCATATAGTTTTTTTGTCACAATGTGGCTTCCTTTGATTAAACGCATGGATTTTTTTTCATTTAAATTTATAACATTATTCAATACTTGATTAACCCAAGGTCCTGAAGCATTAATTAATATTTTTGATTTACAAATTTTATTATTGCTAAAAGATATTTCCCAATTGCCTAATTTTCTTTCTGCTTTTGTCACTGCTGAATTTTCAAATATCTTCGCTCCACGTTTTTTAGCGTCTAAAGCATTTAATCTCACCAATTCCTGATCATCAACCTGAAGATCATAATATTCAAAACCGTTAACAAATTTAGATTTCAATATATTTTTATATTTTTTTTGAATATTAATTGAGGCGGATTTTGATATTGTATTTTTTCTAGTCAAATTATCGTAAATAAATAAACCCAATCTTATTATCCAGGCAGGTCTCAATTTTTTTGTATGAGGAATTACAAATGGCAATGATTTCGTTATATTTGGTGCTATTTGATGAATTATTTCTCTTTCGTTTAATGATTCTCTCACGAGCCCAAATTCATAGTTCTCTAAATATCTTAACCCCCCATGAATTAATTTAGTTGACCATGAAGAAGTGGCCGCTCCAATTTTTCCTTTATCACAAAGAGCAACTTTTAACCCTCTTCCTGAAGCATCTCTTGCTATACCTGCACCGTTGATTCCACCGCCAATTATAAATATGTCAAATACATCACTCATCTTTTAATTTAATTTTTAAAATTATTAGATTTCAATTTACTTTAATCGTCCGAAAAAAGTTAATCTTGCGTTTTCTGAAAGTGAAACACCTTCTTCTACATTATAATTTAATGTCACAAGAATTCTACACTTTTTTGATGTTACTGCTGTAACACGATGTAAATAATTTCTTCCATAAAATAAAAGTAAAGTTCCGGGTTTAACAGAAAGTTCATTGACAGGATATTCATCCTTAAGTACTGCTCCAATTAATTCTTTATCAATATAATTTTTTTCATAATTTCTCCCTTTGCTAATATATTCAAAAACACCTCCAGAATTTGGTGATTGGATCATTAAAGTAATTGCAAAAGATGCATTGTCAAAATGCCAACCTAATTGTTGCCCTTCCTCATAATAATTGTAATTAATCGATGATAAAGTATCCGTATAAGGATAGATTTTTTTAATATCCAAAACATTTTCTAAGAACTTTTTAAATTCATCGGAGGTATATAATTTAATTAGATCTGAACTAACTGGAATCAAATCATTGGGAACACACCCTTTATTACTTTGCACTTCTATATTGCATGGATCATCATCTTTAAGATCAATATTTTTTTTATTTAACAATACCGTATGATTTTGTTCACAATAATAAGCTTGAGGATGAAGTTTATTGCCTTCATTTTGAATTTTTAAAAGGGATTTTGATGATATAAAGTTATCTAATTGCAATACTGAGTCTTTCTTTAATCTTGTTTTGCAATCTTCTAAAAATTCATAAGAAGTATCAATTGGATAACGATCCAAATTCACAATATCTTTTATGTTATTCATTTTATAAATGACCTTATACTATAAAATAGTTTTATTTGTTTGATTATTAGGTTTTCTTTGGATAATTTAACCAATTAAGTAAAAATCGTGCGTGAAGTTAATATAGATGGGAACGGAGGGATAATTGTTTTATGACTTACAGCCGCAACAATGGGACTCATAGCAAGAAAAGATCGCCAAATATGCAAAAAAATTTGATATTATCAATTCAAGATCAATTACAAGAATTAACAAAAAAAAAATTTTCTAAGGCTTATATTGTAAAATATATTACTCCAATTATAGAATATGTAGTTTTTTCAAAACATAAAAAATTTTTAATCTCAGGTTCTCAGGGGATAGGAAAATCCACAATAGTTAAAATTTTACAAAGAAATATAAATTTTTTTTATAAAAAAAAAATATTATGCTTGAGTATTGATGATTATTATCTAACAAAAAAAGAAAGGATAGATTTATCAAATAAGATTAATCCATTGTTTTTAACAAGAGGTGTTCCTGGAACGCATGACTTAAAAAAACTAGAAAAGGATATAATTAATTTTGAAGTTGGAAAATATCCAATAAAATTACCTATTTTTAATAAATTAAATGATGATCGTTCCAAAAAGATAAAAACAATTAGGACAAATAATGACATTCTATTATTGGAAGGATGGTGTTGTGGATGCCCACCTATTTCGCAAAATTATTTATTGAAAAGTATAAACGATTTAGAAAAAGTAAAGGACAAAAATAAAAAATGGCGGAAAATTTATAACCAAAAATTAAAATATGATTACGCAAATTTATTCAAAAGATTTAATGCTATCATATACATAAAACCGCCATCCTTTTCACAAGTTGTTAACTGGCGGTTCAAACAAGAAAAAATGATGAGAAAGAAGAACGTTAACACTAACTTTATGGACAAAAAACAAATTGAAGATTTTGTTAAGTATTATGAAAAAATAACCAAGTGGATGATAAAAAAAATGCCGTCAATATCAAATTTAATAATTTTTGTTGATAAAAAACAAAAAATTAAAAAATTAAAAAAAATAAACTAAAATGTTATTAAACCTGTTGCTAATAAAATCAAAAAAACAATAGGGATCAGAATTAAAATTCCACCAAATATCAAAAAAACTTTCATAATTATCTTTATAATACAATTAATAAGAAGTAGAAATATGAAAATGAAAAAAATATTATCTATCTTATTTTTTATAACAATTACTAACTTTGCAAATGTATATGCAGAAGAAAGAGAAAATAAATTAATAAATCTTTTTGAGCTTTTAAAATATGCGGATACATCTGGAGTTGCAAACCAAGTTGAAATGGAAATATGGAATATTTGGTCAACACACCCTTACGAAGAAAATCTGACAAAACTTCTAACAAAAGGATCAATTTTAATGGCTGAGAATAAATTATATGAAGCTTATGATGTATTTTCTACAATTATCGAATTAGATCCTGCATGGGCTGAAGGGTGGAATAAGCGAGCAACAGTTCTATATTTATTAGGAAGATATCAAGAATCACAAAATGATATAGATGAGGTGCTTAAACTAGAAAAGAGACATTTTGGCGCCTTGGCTGGACAGGGATTAGTCCAAAAAGAATTAAAGAATTATTCCAAGGCAATTCAAAGCTATAAAGAAGTTCAGGAAATTTATCCCTCAATGAAAGCGCCTAAAATTATGATTCCGTTATTAGAAAAATTAGCAAAAAGCGAATTTATTTAAGTAAATGAGAATAACACTTCTAATTTTAATTATATGTTAATCTCAATTTTTTAATGCTTTTGCTGATGTACTCTAAAATAAATTTACAATATTTGATTTCATATTTTGGTCTAATTCCATATTTTTTTATTATATTAATCAATAATGATTTAGTATTGTTTGGTGAAAAAGAAATTTCATCTGAT
>MDTE01105216.1_pt1 | contig 33889 bp, 36 predicted proteins | sample 811231 | NCBI WGS metagenome assembly MDTE01 (sample SAMN05326651, study PRJNA326480) | marine metagenome | isolation source: seawater | place: Indian Ocean: Red Sea | collected 2010
GAAATAATGACAAAACTGGATTTAAATGTAAAAACTATAATATAAGTTGTTTATTAAATTATAATTATTAAAATAAAATGAACTCAAAAATAATATATCCATGGACAATACAAAATAATGCGAAATATAATTTTGTTTCAAAATCATATGGAAGTTTTTTTTGGATAAATAAAAAAAGATATCTAGATTTTTGTTCTCAATTAGTAAATATGAATATAGGATTTCAAAACAAAAAAATTATAAAAACAATTAATGAGCAATCAAAAAAACAAATATTTATTGGACCAAACTTTAAGAATAAAAGTAGAGAAAAACTAGGTAAAGAAATTTCAAAACTATTAGGAAGAAATTTATACAAATCCTTCTTTTCTGAAAGTGGCGCAAGAGCAAATGAAGTAGCGTGTATAATTGCAAGAAAAGTAACTAAGAAAAGAAAAATTTTAGCAAGAAAAACTTCTTATCATGGTTCTACAAACTTTACAGCTTCAATAAGTGGAGATGCAAGAAGAAATATGATTAATGCTACAGATAAATCTAATGTAAAATTTTTAGTCGACCCAATTTGTTATAAGTGCCCATTAAAAAAAGAATATCCTAGTTGCAATCTTGCTTGTGCATCAGAATTGGAGAGTATCCTAAAGCATGACAATAATTTTGCAGCTGTGATAATGGAACCAATTACAGGATCTGCTGGAAGAATTGTACCACCAAAAGGGTATTATGAAAAAATTTCAAAAATTTGTAAAAAACATAATACGCTATTAATTTTTGATGAAATAATGACAGGATTTGGCAGGACAGGCAAGTGGTTTGGTTTCCATCACTGGAAAGTAAAACCTGACATGGTTACTCTAGCAAAAGGAATTACAGGAGGCATGCTTCCACTTGCAGCGACAGTATTTAGTAAAAAAATTTCTAAATACTTTGATGAAAACTATTTTCCCACAGGTTTAACAAATTATGCACATCCATTATCATGTGCAGTTGCACTTAAGACGATTAATATAATGAAACAAGAAAAATTAATTATTCATTCAAAAAAAATAGAAAAATTGATGATCAAATATTTAAATAAAATTAAAACAAAATATAGTTGTGTTGGAGATTTTAGGGGTAAGGGATGTTTTTATGCTATTGAGTTTGTTAATGAAAAATCGGGAAGAAGATTAATTGAATGGAAAAACATCAATTATTTTAAAAAAGTTGATTTTATAGAAAATTTAAAAAAAATTTGTTGGAAAAAAGGTCTTTACTGCTATTCAAGATTTAATCTTTTGTATATCTGTCCACCCATAAACACAGATTTAGAAGATATAGAGCATGGTTTAAAAATCATAGATATTAGTATTCAAGAGACTTTACAGAAAAAATAAAAATAATGGATGCTCTTATTTTGGCTTCGGGTATCGGCAGCAGAATGGGAGATAAGTACAAGACAAAACCTAAATGTTTATTAAAAATTTACAAAAATTTAACTATATTAGATTTAGTTTTACGACAGCTAAATAAAATTAATAAAATTAATAAAATTTATATTGTAGTAGGATTTCAAAAAAAAAAGATTTTTTATCATTTAAAAAAATATAAAAAAAAGGAAATAAACTATATAATAAATGATTACTATTTTTCAAAAGGGAACTACTATTCTGCACTTTTAGCAGAAAAATATATAAATGATTCATTCATAATGTTGGATGCGGATATTATTTTACCAAGGTATACAATCATAAAATTATTAAATAACAAAAAACAAAATGTGATTTTAACAAATCAAAAAAATATTTTTGATAAAGATGATATAATATTTAATTTAAATTCATCTAATGAAGTAAAAAATATTCAGATAAAACCCAAAAAAATACAAAAAAGAAAAAGTAATATTTATAGTTCTGCTGGAGTTATTAAAATATCAAGATCAAAAGCTAAGATTTTTTTTAAAGTTTTAAATAATCTTAATATAAATAAAAAAAACACGAAAAATTTATATTATGAAAATGCTTATAATGAATTAGTAACTAAAGCTAAATTTTATGCACAAGAAATAAGAGGAAAAAGAGTGGAGATTGATACACCTAAAGACTTAAAAAAAATAAAATATATTAAAAATTTTAAAAAAAAATATGTTCAGTAAGAAAATTAAAGTTTTAAAAAAAAGTTACCTAAAAAATTCAGATTTTTGGCTACACGCATCAGGCATGAACGTTGAGAAAAGATTTACAGATAAAACAAGAATAAATGAGGAAATATATGACTTAAAACTAATGGTTAAATCTGGAGTAAAAACAATTATTTTAAACCACCAAGGAGATTATAAAAAAAAAACGGCAAGACATACACAATATCTTTCTTCTTATTTAGAAAAAACCTTAAAGACAAAAGTTTATTATGTAAGAAAAGTAAATAAGATTTCAATTGATATCATAAAAAAAAAAATTGAAACCTGGTGAGATTGCCATGTTAGGAAACACACGACTTTTTAAAGGTGAACAAGAAAATTCAAACAAACTTTCAAGATTTTATTCTACAATTGCAAAAAAAATTTTAGTTGGAGGTTTTTGCAAAATACACAGAAAACATGCATCAAATTATGGAGTAACCAAATTTTTAGATACTTATGTGTCAAATGGAATATTGAATGAAATTAAAAAGCTCGACAAATGGAAAAAAATTAAGAAAAATAAAGTAGCTATTTTGGGAGGTGTCAAAAAAGAAAAAATTTTACGTGGAATTGAGTACTTTTCGAAAAAATATACATTTATTCTACCAACAGGTATTTTTTTAAATGTTATACTTAAGTGTTTAAATTATAAAATTGGAAAATCAATCACTATAAATGATCCTAAAATAAATAAAAAAATTTTAAAGCTAATTAGATCTAAGTTTTTTAAAAAAAAATTTATTTTGCCTGATGAGGTTCAAGTATATCAAGACAAAAATAAAAAAATAATAACTAAGAAAATTGAAAACGTTGGTTTTAATGATATTATATGTGGAATTAAAGTAACTTCAAAAATAAAAAATTTTTTTTCTAATGCAAAAAATAAAAAAAGTGTTTTTTTAATTGCTGGTACTCCAGATTACATAGAAAAAAAAGTTAATGATATGAGTCTTTATATAAATAAATTTTTAAATAGGAATAAAATTAATTATTTTATTTTAGGAGGTGATACTGCAAATTATTTAGGTTTTAAAAATAATATTTCATCTGGAGGAGGAGCGTCATTAGAATACTTATCAGGTAAAAAAATTCCATTATTCGAATTATTAAAAAAAAAGTAAATGATTGATTTTGAAAATTATTCTCCAACAAAAATTTTATTTGGCATTAATAGTCATAAAAAACTCAATTCATTAGTTAAAGAATTTGGACCTAATTGTTTAATAGTAACTGGCAAAACCTCGGTAAAAAAATTTGGATACCTTAAAATGATAAAAAATTGTTTAACTAACAAAAAAATTTATGTTTTTGATAAAATCCCACAAGATGCAAAATCAAATGAAGTTAATGAAGGAATAAAACTTTGTAGAAATAAAAAAATAGATTTTATAATTGCTCTTGGTGGAGGAAGTGTAATTGATGCCTCCAAAGCTATATCTTTATATAAATCTATAATTAAAATTGAAAAATTCATTGGTATTAATTTAGATAAGGCAAAAAATACAATACCCTTAATTGCAATCCCAACTACTGCAGGGACTGGATCTGAGGTTACAAAGGGAGCAATAATTACTAACTCAATAAGTAAATTTAAATCTGGAGTGAGGGGGAACCAATTATTTCCAAAAATGGCAATTATAGATCCAAAATTTACTTTATCTTTACCAAAAAAAGTAGTTGTGGAAACTGGATTTGATACTTTTACACATTTATTCGAATCTTACTTGGCAAAAAAATCAAATATTTATACGGAAATAATATCAATAAATGGTTTGAGAATTATATTAAATACCTTACCAAAAATTTTAAAAAATCCTAAGAATTTAAATCTCAAGAGTAAAATTATGTTTTGTTCATTACTTGGAGGACTAAACGTTGCTAATGCGAGCACTTGCTTGCCACATAGATTACAACAAGCAATGACAGATAAAAGATTTCTTTATAAGATATCACATGCCAGAGGACTATCGATAGTTTATCCAGCTTGGCTAGAGGAGGTATATCCTTTTGCCAGGCACAAGATAACAAAATTAAAAAAAGAATTAAAAATTAAATCAAAAAAATATAATTTTATTTTAGATTTTATAAAAAAAATTGGAATTAATGATAAGAATTATAGTATTGACGAAAATATAATAAATAATTTCACAAATAATGTATCTGGAAATTTAGAGAATGATCCTATTGTTAAAGTAGATAAAAAATTAATAAGGAAAATTTATTCAAAATCTTTTTATGAAAACTAAATTTTATAATTCTTACAGATTAAGTAAATTAAAAAAAATCACTCTTATAAAAAAAAAAATTAGAAAATTGAGAAAAAATGAAATTTTAATTAAAGTTATTCATACTGGAATATGTGGTTCAGATATATCAACTTTTTTAGGACATCATCCATACAAAAAACCACCTATTGTTTGTGGACACGAAATAATTGGAAGAGTTGTAGATTTCGGATCGTTGGTAAAAAATCTAAAGTTAAACGATATTGTGACTGTCATGCCTTACAATCCATGCTTAAAATGTGTTAAATGTAAAAATAAAGATTTTAATTTCTGTAACAATAAAGCTGTGCCAGGATATAAGAATTGGGATGGTGGTTTTTCAGAATATTTTATAGCAAAAAAAGAGTCCACATTTAAAGTTAATAAAAAAATTAATTTACTAGATGCAGTATTGTTAGAACCGATGGCAATTTCAAATCACGCAATGGATTTAATTAAAATTAAAAAAAAAAAATTTATCAACATTAATTATTGGAGCTGGATGTATTGGATTAACCTCTTTAATAAACCTCAAAAAAAATAAAAACATAGGAAAAATTGGCTGTATTGACAAATATAAGCATAAAAAAACAATTACCAAAAAATTAGGTGCAAATTATTTTATCCAAAATGTGAATGTAGATTTAAAAAAAAAATTGAAACATTTTACAAAATCTAATGGTGTAGATTTAATTTTCTTATGCACATCCTACAATAGATGTTTAGATGAAGCTGTTAATTTAATTAATGAAAAAGGACAAATAATTATACTTTCCTATTTTGAGAAAAAATCAATGCAAATTAATATAAATAAGCTTTTGTCTAAGGAGATAATAGTTAACGGATCATATTTATCAAAACTAAATAATTTCAAAAATAGTATGGATTTGATTTTAAAAAAAAAAACATTTCCTTCTAGAATGATTTCGCATATTTTACCAATGTCAAAAACTGAAGATGCTTTTAAAATGATGATTTCAAAAAAAAAAATAAAAAATAAAATAATATTAAGTAATTATGAGTAAAATAAATGTTGGAATAATAGGTGGAAGTGGTTTTACAGGCGGAGAGTTATGCCGTATTTTGCTTAGTCATAGGAAAGTAAATAACATATACCCAACATCAAGAGATAAATTAGAATTTAATAAAGTTCACTCAAACCTTTTTACAAGTAAATTAAAGTTTATTTCTATAGATCAAATTAAAAAACAAAAAATTGACGTAGTTTTCTTATGTACAAAAACAAAAGAGTCTATTTCATATACGAATTTTTTTTTAAATAAAAAAATTAAAGTAATAGATTTGAGTGGTGCTTTTAGATTTTCTAAAAATAAAAATTTTTTTAATGCATATGGAAAAAATCACCCAAGTAAATCAACTTTAAAGAAAAGCGTATATGGATTAACTGAGTTTAATAGAGATAAAATAAGAAAAGCAAAATTAATTTCAAATCCAGGTTGTTATGCTATATGTGCAATTTATTCATTAGCACCACTAGCTCACAATAAAATTCTTGGTGATAATAAAAATATTAAAATACATGCAATAAACGGAACAACAGGAGCAGGAAGTAAATTGAGAAAAGAAATAAATCATGCTTCGATGGCAAATAATATGTTAGCTTATAATGCAGAAGGACACAGACATAGTCCAGAAATAGAGGATAAATTAAATTATTTTTTTAATATTCATAAATATCGTATTGACCTTAATACTGCGCATGGAAATTTTAGCAGAGGTATATTTATGCAAATAAGTATCCCGATCAAAAAAACTTTAACAAGAGATCAACTTTTAACTGTTTACAAAAAATTTTATTCAAAAAAAATAATTAATAATCAATTTATTTATATAAATGATTTAAAAAAAACTGGTAAAAAAAATGACAAAGATTACAAAATATATCCCACTCTCAATGAAGTTATTGGAACAAACAAATGTGCTATAGGATTAGATTTCGATAAAAGATTAAATATAATTAAAATTATTTCAGTATTAGATAATCTTATAAAAGGTGCTGCTGGATCAGCAATACAAAATATGAATAATTTATATGGTTTTGATGATGGGGAGGGCCTTGTAACGAATTCACTTTAATGAAACATAATATCCTTATTGTTGATCCAATTCATAAGTCTTTAATCTTTTTTTTAAAAAAAAAAAAAATTAATTTTACTCATATACCCGTATGTAATAATTCGATTTTGGAAAAAAAAATATCTAAATTTAATATTTTGATTTTAAGAAGTGGTGTAAAATTAGATTCATATATAATTGATAAAGGAAAAAACCTAAAATTAGTTATTAGAGCCGGTTCTGGTACTGACAACATAGATATAAATTATCTAAAAAAAAAAAAATTAAATTTTTTAATATTCCTTCACAAAATAGTATTTCAGTAGCCGAACTTGCAATTGGATTAACATTTTCTGTGATCAGAAAAATCAGTCTTTGTGACAGATTAATGAGAGGAAATATATGGAATAAGCATCAAATGAGTGGTTTTGAGCTGACAAACAAAAGTATAGGTTTTTTTGGATATGGATCTATAGCAAAATCAATTATAAGGTTAATTAAACCATTTAAAAATAAAATTTATTTAAATGTAAAAAACTTTTCACAAATTAGATTTAAAAGATTAAAAATGAAAAAAATTAATCTTTTGAAAAAAAAAGAAGATATATTTAAGTTATCCGACATTATTTTTATCTGTGTTCCACTAAATAAATCAACGAATAATCTTATAAATAATAAATTATTAATACACTCAAAAAAAACTCTTGTATTAATAAATATATCACGTGGTGGCATTGTGAACGAGAAAGATTTATATACCTTTCTTAAAATGAAAAAAATTCTAGGAGCTGCAACAGATGTTTTTAAACATGAAAGAAAAAAGAATAAATTATTCGAACTAAATAATTTAGTTAGCACATGCCATATTGGAGGTATGACTGATGAAGCTCAAGAAAGAATCTCCAGAATAATTATAAACAAATATCTCAAAATACTTAATTAAATAAATTTTTTTATAGAATAATTTTATACTGTGCCAGGTATTAATTTTAAAATTTTTTTAATACTTGTTATTTTTTTCTCTATATCAAAACTTCGGTCATGCTTGAGTATTTCTTGAGCGACATTCTCCATTGATTTAAATGAAGCTCTAAGCATCTGATTTGCATATATAACAATGTTGAATTTGTGTTTTTCAAAATCTTTAATTAATGTTTGATTAAAACTAGTAGGTACACAAACTAAAGTTTTGTCACTATGATTTCTAAATTTAGATGCAAATTCAAATACTTCATCTGGTGTTTTTTTTCTAGAGTGGATCATTATACCATCGGCACCAGCCTTTAAATATTTCTCGCTTCTAATCATAGCATCATCTAAACCTTTTTCTAAAATTAAACTTTCTATTCTTGCAATAATCATAAAATCCTCAGAGTTCTTACTTTTAACTCCCATTTTTATTTTTTCAGAAAATAATTCAACATCTTCTTGTTCTTGTTTTACTTCGTTTCCTAACAGCGAGTTTTTTTTTAATCCCTTTTTATCCTCTATAATGACTGCCGAAACACCTTGCCTTTCTAAAGCTTTTACATTAATTGAAAAATGTTCTGGTATCCCACCTGTGTCGCCATCAACTATCATGGGTTTTGTTGTGACGTCAAAAATATTATTTATATTAATTATTCTTTGAGAAATATTTATTGCCTCAATATCAGGCTTACCCAGAAGTGTAGAGTCTGTTAATGAACTAGACCAAAAACCGTCAAATATTTTAGTTTTATTTTTCGTATTTTCAGTCATGTTTTCTGCAATAATCGCTGAAAGCGGACTATGTGCCTCTAAAATTCTTAAAATTTTTTTATTTGCTAATATTCTTTTTAAAGATTTTTTTCTAACGTCTGGAGATACTCCCATTTTTAAAAGCTCCGATTTCATATTTGTAGATGATATATTTTTTGTGTAAGGAATTTCTATTAGTTTACCACCATAGGATTTTAATGTTTTAATTACATTTTCTCTGATCTTAACATCATTTGATTTCCAGTCATCTCCATGAATAAAATAATCAGGTTTGATCTTTTTTAAATTTATTGAATAATCCCAGTCGTTCTGTTCAACTACCTTATGAACATTTTTTATGTTTTCTGCTATTTGTTTCCTTTGTAAATAGTTTAAATAAGGAATTTGTTTTCTCTCAGCTATAGCTTCGTCTGTAAGCAAACCTAAAATAACTTTTCCATATTTAGATGCTTTTTCTAAAATATTAATATGTCCATGATGAATAAAATCTAGAGACATACCAATATAAATTATTTTCATATAAATTCTTCTTAGATTATATTTATAAAATAACTATCTTAATTAATTAGTAAATATAAAAATATATTAATTTGTATTTTTTAATAATTAATTATATAAAAATCTATGACAATCAAATTCCCAAATTTCAAAAAAATGTATGATTACGAAACTGATTATCATCTAACTATGAGTTCTGAGAGGTTAGCGAAATTGTTATGTCATTATGAAACATTCAAAAGTATTTTAAAAGTATCTGGGGAGATTGTTGAATGTGGCGTATTCAAAGGAACTTCCCTAGCAAGATTTGCTCTTTACAGAGATATTTTAAGTACAAAAAATTCATCAAAAATAATAGCTTTTGATGTTTTCAGTGATGACTTTCCAAATACAAAATATAAAGAGGATAAAATTATAAGAAAAAACTGGATTAAAAATGCTGGCTCTAGCTCGATATCAATAAAACAAATGCAAAAAGTATTTAAAAACCAAAAAACAGAGAATTTTGAACTTGTACCTGGAGATATAACAAAATCATTACCTAGGTATATAAAAAAAAATCCACACTTAAAAATTTCTTTATTAAATATTGATATAGACTTTGTTGAAAGTACATATTGTGCATTAGAATATTTATATCCAAGAGTATCGAAAGGAGGAGTAATATTATTGGATAATTATGGATACGCGCACGGTGATACAAAGGGAGTAGACATGTATTTTGATAAGATAAATGTAAAACCAGATATAAAAAAATTTAAATTTGTAAGTAGACCATGTTATATTGTTAAAAACTAAGAATGTGTATTACTCATGATCAAATAAATTTTTTCAAAAAGTTTGGATATTTAAAATTTCAGAACTTTTTTAGCGCTAAAGACATATCAAGAATTAAATTATCTATATCTAAAATTAAAAAAAGTAATAACAAAAAAATATACAAATATTTTGAAAATAATATTCTTAATATTAAAAAACAAAATCTTTTTAGAATTGAAGGTTTTTATGATTATAAAAGTTATTTAAGAAAAATTATCAATTCTGATAAGATTCATAATAAAATTTATTCATTAAAAAAGAAAAACTATATATTATTTAAAGAGAAAATAAATTTTAAACCTCCAGGATCACGTAGCGATAAACTCCACCAAGATATTCAAGGTGGTTGGTTAAAATATGCGTCTGATTTTTTGAGTGTAGTTATATCAGTTGATAAGAGTGATAATGAAAATAGCAATTTAATATTTGATACTTCGGGCAATAATATAAAATATTCAATTTCGAAAAAAATGGAAAAGTTATCTTTAAAAAGTCTTAAAAAACCAAAATTTAAAAAATTTCCTTTGAATAGCGGAGATGTAATATTTTTTAATGGCTATATTCCTCATAAATCCTCCAAAAATTTAAGCAATAGGAACAGGACCCAATTATATATAACATACTGTAATAGCAAAAATAAAAATACTCGAGAAAAATATTTTAAAGACAAACTATTGTCATACCCTCCCAATAACTTAAGAGACCCTAAAAAAAAATATATTTATAAAATATAAATTGGTTAAAATTTTATAAAAAAAACTATAAATGTTCCTATCATTTTTATCACATTTTTAAAAACTATGAATAAAAATGCATATAAAATAAAATTGAGATCGTAAAAAATATTTAATAAAAAGAGCATTATTAAAAAATCAACAGATCTTGCTCTGTCATCAAAAATACCCTCTAAAATAATAAATAATTTCTTGCAAAGAGAAAAAATTAAATTTTTTTTATTTTTTTTAATGTTTTTATGTTTTGTTTTCTTAAAAACATTGTTGGAGGTTAAATCAAAAAAAATACTTTTGTAAAATTTATTTATGAGGATAACATTACATATAAGGTAAATTATTGTAAGTTGTAAATAAATTATTTCGATATACTGATTATATAAAAATAAACCAATAGATGTTTTAAAAAAAATATCACCAACATAAGCACCGTATACGTCTAAGGCATGTCCTTTCATAGTTGTTTGTTTTCTATATCTGGCAATATATCCGTCCACGTAATCAAATAGATTTTTAAAAAAAAATATTACAAGGCCTAAGACAATAATTGTTTGAGAATTGCTTATTATAAAAAAAAAACCCAAAGGTGAGAGCAAAATATAAATTAAGGAAATAAAATTTGCTGACAAGGAGGTTTTTAAAAAGAGATAAATTAAATATGTACTAATTTCCATATTAAATCTCCATCTTAAATAGGTATAGGGTTGGTTTTTAAATTTTAAATCTAGACCAAATTGTTTTATTGCGTCTGCTCTTTGAAAATTATAATGGTTTTTTTTAATTACGGATAATTTTTTACTTTTATTCATTTTAATAATGTATGTTTAAATAATCAAAATTTTACAATATTACACATAATAAAAATATGCTAATTCGCAAATAATATTTAAATAAAACAAATGTATATATTAAGTAGAACAAGTGAAAAGAGATTTTGTTCTTTAAAAGGCCAAAAAAAAAATTTTAGATATTATAATAATATTTATGAGACTGTTCTTAAAGAGTTAGCTGACAACCTAAACAAAGCTCATAAAAAAAATTACAGCTTAAGATTTTGGAGGATAAATATAGGACCATATTTACAAGAACTTCTGGGAAAATATTACATTTTATTTAATATAAATTTTAAATACAGAAATTTAAAAAAAATAGATTATTTGTTTATAAAATCATTTTTTATAGATACCAAACATTTTTCTAACTTTATTTCTTCTGATACAGGTTACAAATACTTAAATTCAAAAATTTTTAATTTTAAAAAAGATAAAAAAAATAAACTCGTTAATATAAAAAGTTATATTCATAAAAGAAAAAGATTGAATTGTATAATTAAAATTTTAATAAATTTTTTGCTTAAAATCTTTTATACACTTACACCAGGCAAAAAAGAAAAAATTATTTTAGTAGATAATATATTTAAGAATAAATTATCTTTATTAAATCTATTTATTAATGGATCAAAAAAATATTTTTTATTTGTAGATAACTTATTTTTCAAAGATTATACAAACAAATTAAATTTTTTTGAAAGAAATAAAATATTCAAATTTAAAAAACAAAATTTTTTTTTTAAAATATTAGAAAACACAATTATAGAAACTTTCCCAATAAATTATTTAGAAAATTTTGAGTATTATGTTGAAGAAATAAAAAATAATAACAGTTTCAAATATATATGTAATACTTCATTTTCATCTAATGATTATTTTAAAAGTCTATTCATAAATAAAAAAAATAAACTATTAATTTTTCAGCATGGAGGAAGGTATTTTATGTTTAAACAAAATATTTCTGAACTTCATGAGCTCAAGATTAATGACAAGTTCATATCCCTTGGTTTCGATAAAAAAAAACACTTTTTAATATACCAAAATAAAATCAATTATATTAACAACGAAAAAATTTTATATGTTGAAGACACTTTTAGATTGCCTCAAAGAATGGGAGAGAGCTTACCTATGATGAAAGAGTCCCTAATTTTTGAAAAAGATCAAATAAATTTACAGAAAAAATTAAAACAAAAATTCAAATGTAATATAAAAAAACATCCTTTTAATGAAAATAAGAAATTTTATAAATTTAAAAATAGTTGCAAAACAATTGATATGCTTAAAAAATATAATTTGGTAATTATAGAAAATATTTATTCAACTTCTTTATTAGAGATTATACAACATGATTTTCCATATTTAATCTTTATGAATAAAAAACTTTTAAACATAGATTACAAACGTCATGTGATAAATGATATTAAAAATTTAGAAAAAAATAAAATTTTTCATACAAGTGAAAAATCGATAATTAACTTTTTAAATAAAAATTTAAAAAGCATTGATAAATGGTGGAATTTGAAAAATACAAGAAGCGCGCATCAAATTTTCAAAAAAAGATATTTAATTGAATCTAGAAATTTTATAAGAGATTTCGAAAATTCAATAAATTAATATATGAAAGAAAATAATCAATTGAAAAACTACACTAAAGTTAATGACATATATGTTAGCAAAAATGACAAAAATATATTTGTAAACGATCGAGAGTTAAATAGAAAAATATTAGACGCACTTAGCAATAAAGAAAAAAATATTCTTTTTAAAAAAAATTATCCAAACTATTGGAATATGATTTATTCACCGAAAAGAGAAGCTATACTGGAAATTATGGAAATTGATCATAATGACGAATGTGCCGATCTAGGGTCAATGTGGGGAGTCCATACAGTTGGTTTGGCAAAAAGGTCAAAAAAAGTTTTTTCAGTAGATCAAACTTATGATTCTTTGGAGATTGTTAAAAGAAGATGTGAGATTGAAAAATTAAATAATGTAACTTTAATAAACGATGATTTAAAAAAATTTAAAATTAATAATCATTTTGATAAAATACTAGTAAATGGTGTTTTGGAATGGATACCAACGATAGATAATGTGGTTTTGTCGGAAGAATATGGAAAGTTTTCAAAAAAAAAAAATTCTTCAGACCCTCTAAAAATGCAGATTAATTTTTTACAGAATGTATATGACTCTCTAAAAAAAAATGGCAAACTGTGTTTAGCAATTGAAAACAGATATGATTATAAACATTTTTTAGGAAGTCCAGATCCACACAATAATTTAAAATTCACAACTATTTTACCTAGGTTTGTCGCTAATATAGTTTCTAAAATATTTTTAGGAAGAAACTACGAAAACTACACGTATAGTTTTGCTAAATTAGAAGAAATTTTTATGAACTTAGGTTTTAAAAATATATGTCTTTATGCAGTATTTCCACATTATCATGAACCAGAATTAATAATCCATTATGATAACTTTAAATTTTATAAAAGATATTGGGATTGGAATAATTTAAAATTTAAATCAAAAATAAAATTTTCAATTGAGTATATTATAATGAAAGTTTTTAGACTAAAATTTTTAAGTCCTTCAATTATAATTGTTGCAAGTAAGTGATTTTAAATTTAATTTCAAATTGTCCACATAATTTATCGAGATATAATTTTTTGAAAAAAAAAAAAAAACGAAATCTTTTTCTGTAAATCTTCTACAAAAATAAATGAAATAGAATTATTAAAAAATGAAATAAATGGAATAAAATTTTTTAATAACTATAGTAAAGAAAAAATAACTATTATTGAAAATTTTCAAAATAATTACGGAAAAATAGAGATTAAAAAAATTGACGGCAAAATTATTAATCCAAATATAGGATTTGAAAATAACATAATTTATATTGAAATTGTGTTTAAAAAATATTTAGATTTATTGAAAAAAAGTAACATTAATTTTTCTCATGGTGATTTATCTTTTTCGAATATAATATTTGTACAAGAAAAATGCTATCTTATAGATTGGGAGCATTTTTCTTTAAATAACTTACCAAAAACTTTTGATCTTTTATATTTTATGTTTGAAAATGTATTTTTTGATCATAAATTTAAAAAAAAAATTAATCAAAATTCATTAAATTATATTGTAAATAAAGTTTTATATCTCAAAGAAAAAAAATTGTTATGTAAGTCTTTTTATAAAGGAGATATTTTGAGTAAACTTGTATTTACCTTACAAAAAGAGAAATCTATCTGGAATTATGATAATTTTAATCTTGCTAACAAATTTCCAATTTTACAACTAAATAAATTTTTAATAAATAAAATTGATACTTACATTAATGAAAGAATTCAAAATACTTAGTAATTTTTATTCGAACAAAAAAGTTTTAATAACTGGTCATACAGGTTTTAAAGGATCTTGGTTATCACTATTGTTAGAAGAATTGGGCTCAAAAATTATAGGAGTTTCAAAAGAAATTTTAAAAAAACCATCACTATTTCAGACAATTAAATTTAAAAATGTTGACACAAAATTTTGTGATGTATCAAATTTAAAAAAATTTAAGGAAATAATAAAAAAAGAGAAACCAGATATAATTTTTCATCTTGCAGCTCAATCGGTTGTAAGTAAATCCTATTTAGACCCTAATCAAACTGTATTATCAAATACGATTGGAGTTTTAAATCTTTTAGAAATTTTAAGAAAGTATAAAAAAAAATGTTCTGTTGTAATTATAACGAGTGATAAGTGTTACAAAAATTTAGAAAATAAAAGTGGTTATGATGAAAATAGTTATTTGGGTGGTGATGATATTTATAGTGCATCAAAAGCTGCAGCAGAGAATTTAATTTATTCATACAATAAGAGTTTTTTTTCAAAAGATAAAAAGATTAAAATTTCATCTGCAAGAGCTGGAAACGTTGTGGGTGGAGGTGACTGGACAGTAGATAGATTAGTACCAGATATAATAAGAAATTGGTCTAATAAAAAAATTGTAGAAATAAGGAGCCCAAAATCTATAAGGCCATGGCAGCATGTTTTAGACCCATTATACGGTTATTTGATATTAGCAAAAAAAATGTATTTAAATTCAAATTTTATTGGTACCGCTTACAATTTTGGACCAAGAAATACTAACAAAAAAGTAATAGATGTATTGAGTTTGATGAGTAGACATTGGGATAATTTTTGCAATGTATCCATAAAAAAAAATAAAAAATTTAATGAAACTAAAATTCTTAAATTGAAAATAAATAAAGCAAAAACTGATCTAAAATGGAAACCAAATTTGAATTTTAATGAAACAATAAAATTAACCACTTTGTGGTATAAAAAATATTATTTAAGTAATACAAAAAATTTGACCGATTTTACAAAAAAACAAATTAGAGAATATTTTTCTAAATTATAAGATTATGTATAAAATTAAAAATATCAAAAATTTAAAAAGTGCATCATTTGATATTTTAAAGATTTATAGTAAAGATGATAGTTATTTTAATGGTTTTGGTGAGGCTTATATTACAAAAGTTAGAAAGAAAGAATTCAAAGGCTACCATTGTAATTTAAATAGTAACTCAAATCTGTTTATTTTGTCTGGAAAAGTAAAATTTTTTATTAAATTAAAGAAAAATATAAAAACAATTATATTAACTGATGTGTCAAAAAAATTATTAATTATAAAAAAAAATACAAGTTATGGTTTTCTTGCAATTAAAAATAGTCGTATACTAAATATTGCATCTATGCAGAAATCAAAACTTAAAAAGAGTAATATATAAGTGAAAGTTGTTATTTTAGCTGGTGGCAAGGGTACTCGTATTAGTGAAACAAAAAATTCAATACCAAAACCGTTAGTAAAAATTGGGTCAAAACCAATAATACATCATATAATGCATATTTTCGCCAAACAAGGTTTTAACGATTTTATAGTTGCTGGTGGCTATAAATATGAAATGTTAAAAAAATATTTTTCAAAAAATAAATTTCCAAAATCTTGGAAAATCAATGTGATCAATACTGGCACTCTATCAATGACTGGAGGGAGAATATTCAAACTAAAAAAGATTTTAAATAACGATTTTTTTTGTACTTATGGAGATGGTATTGCAAACGTAAATCTAAAAAAAATTTTGAGCCTACATAAAAAAGCTAAAACAATTGGTACAATAACTGCAGTAAGACCCCCTGCTAGATTCGGAGAAATAATCATTAAAAAAAATTTAGCTGTCAAATTTAAAGAAAAACCACAAACCACTGATAGCTGGATAAATGGTGGGTTTTTTATTCTAAGTTCAAAATTTTTTAAATATTTAAAGAGTTCAAAAGATATTTTAGAAGAACAACCATTAGAAAAATTATCTAAAGAAAAACAATTATCAGTCTATAAACATTATGATCAATGGTTTTGTATGGATACTCCAAGAGATAAAGATGTGTTAAATAAACTTTATAGAAAAGGCAAATTAAATTGGATAAAATGATAAGATTATCAAAATCGTCAATTGATAAAAAAGATATATTTACAGTAAGTAAATCTCTAGAAAAAGAATATCTTGGAATGGGTAAAGATGTATTGTTGTTTGAAAATAAAATTCAAAAATTTTTAAAAACTAAAAAAGAGGTTATATGTGTAAGTTCTGGTTCAGCCGCACTACATCTATCTTTGCATGCTTTGAATTTGTCAAGAAAAGATGAGGTAATAATACCAAGTATAAGTTTTATTGCCGCTCTCCAAGCAATTCTAGCCGTAGGAGCAAAACCAATTTTCTGTGACATAAATCCTGAAAATGGTTTCATAGACATAAAGGATTTAAAAAAAAAAAATTACAAAAAGAACTAAAGTAATTATGCCTGTTTATTATGCGAGTGACGCTAATAATATTAATGAAGTATATAAATTAGCAAAAGCTAACAAAATTAGAGTAGTTGAAGATGCTGCAAATGCTTTTGGATCTATTTTATTTGGAAAAAATGTTGGCGTTAAAGGAGACATTATTTGTTTTAGTTTTGATGGTATAAAAAATATTACTTCTGGTGAAGGTGGGGCAATATTAACTTCTGATAAAAAAATTATATCTACTATTAAAGCAAGTCGCTTACTTGGAATTTCAAAAGAAGATGAAAGAAGATACCAAAATAAAAAAGGTTTTACTTATGATGTAAAAGTTGTAGGTTTTAGGTATCACTTAAGCAATATATTTGCTGCTTTGGGTATTTCTCAATTATCAAAAGCTAGGGAATTTAAATTAAAAAGACAAAAATTAGTTGATTTTTATATTAAAAATCTAAATTTTAAATATATAAAAATTTTAAATCTAGATTACAAAAATATATTTCCACACATTTTCGTTATTAAAGTAAATATTAAATATAGAGATAAGTTAAGAAGATTTCTTCAAAAAAATAAAGTTGAAACAGGTGTTCATTGGATACCTAGTCATTTATTTACAGTTTGTAAAAAATTAAGAATAAAAAATTTAAAAAAGAGCATTTTATTTTCAAAACAAATAATTTCTTTACCACTTCACTATGACTTGACATCCAAGGAACAAAAAAAAATTATTCAATTGATAAAATTTTTTTTTAAATGACATTAGTCAGTATTATAATAAATTGCCATAACGGAGCAAGATTTTTAGAAGAATGTCTAAACTCAGTCTATAATCAAACATACCAAAATTATGAGGTAATTTTTTATAATAATTGTAGCAATGATGAATCAGAGAAAATTTTTAACAGATATAAAAGAGAAAAAGATATTTATTTTATCTCTAAAAAATTTTTATCATTAGGTGAGGCAAGATTTAATGCAGTTAATTTAGCCAACGGTGATTATATTTCATTCATAGATGTTGATGATATTTGGTTAAAAGATAAACTCGAAAGACAAATTTCAAAAATGGAGAGTGAAAAATCTTTTTTAAGTTTTTCTAATGTGCTTTTAAAAAGTGAGAATTCTAAAACTTTAAAAAGCAGTAAAATAAAATCGAATATAAATGTTTCAGACTTAATAACAAATTACCAAATTTATATGCCAACTGTTGTTATAAAAAAAACAAATTTCAATTTTGAAAAAAAATTACATTATTGCCCAGATTTTTTGTTATTTATGAAATATATAATAAACTTTAAATTTACTTTTTTAAAAAATAACTTAGCAATATATAGATATCATCCGAACTCATTTTCTAATTCAAAGTATATTAAATCAAAGCAATATTACGAAGAAATTTATACTTTAGGAGTTATTAGAAGAATTTGTAAAAAAATTAATTTAATTGACATTAAGTTTTTCAAAATAAGAATGAGTCAAATTATGATAAATAGAGCTGCGTATTATTTTTATACAAAAAAATTTACAAGTAGAAAAATTTTAAAAAAAAAATTATTTTTGTTTCCAAATATGATTAAATTTATTTTAATCTACTTATTGCTTCACAATTATATTCCTTTAATGAGAAAATTAAAAAAAATAACACTACTTTTTTAAAACAGCATAATAATTCTCACTATCGGCCATTTTTTTAAAATTTTTTAAGTAAAGATTAGTTTTGCTAAAGATTTCGATATGTTCTTTTTCATTTCTAATCCAGCCCCAAAACTGTCCCAAATATAAATATTTTATTACTGATTTAAGATAGTTCAAATATACGCTTAATTTAGATCTTATTATAATGTCTGTAATTATAAGATATTTAAAATTCATTTTCTCAATTTCTATTAAAAAATTCCTATATTCATGATTATTAAAAACATAATCAATTCCACATACAAGAATAGCATCAAAATTTTTTTTATTAAAATTTTTAAGATTATCTGTTTTTATAAAATTAATATTTTTGTTTAAAAATTTTGTTGAAATTTTTTGGTTTTCGGTTGCAGTTATTATAAAACCTTCTCTATGAAGATAATTTTCTATTAAACCAAGACCACATCCAATACTTAAAACTTTAATCTTTCTTTTTTTAAATTCTTCTCTACAAAATCTCTTTACAAATTTTGCTACATTTAGTTTATGCTTTAACCATACATTTGGTAATTGATATAGATTTTTATATTTTTTAAATAAACTTTTGTAAAACAAACTATAAAAATATTTATTTGCAAGAAATCGTGAAGATTTTTTGAGGCGCAGTTGGCTGAAATTTATGCCCAGCCATGAAAATTGATATAATTTAATCATTATTGGCTTTTAACTTCAATAATACAGTAGTTTTTCTTAAACAAATTAGCAAAGTTTAATTCTGAATTATAAATTGTAGTTGTTTTTTTTATATCACATATATTTACTATATATTTATGATTTGGGTTATTTTTTTCGTAATACTTAGGAGTTAGGTATCCAAAACTATTTCTCAAAATATGTAAATTAGTATCTTTTAAAATATTATTTTTGCTTAAAAAATAAATAATTTCAGTCTCACTATTATATTTAATTTTTTGATATCTCATTTGGTAGATATTTATAATTACATAAAGTGATAAATTTAAGAAAATAAAAAAATAAAATAATTTTTTAAAATTTTTTGAATAAGTCCTTAAAATTATAAGGGCAGTAAAAAATGGCAATATGTAAAGTAGATATCGATTAGCTGGCCTATATATCATACATGATAATAAAATAATTGAAAAAATTATGGCTAATTCGAAAGATTTCTTTTCTCTCAAAATTATTAAAACAAAAAAAACAGAAAAAAAAATTAAAGCAGAGTAAACTAGATTTTTATATTTAATAAACAAATCTAAATTTGATAAAAAACTTAAATTCATCTCTCCGTCATTTTTATAAAAAAACATAGACAACATTATTATCAACAATGATATGATTATTGATAAAGAAAAATTTTTTTTATCAATATATTTAAAAAAAAATAAAATAAAAATTGGTCCACTTAAAATTATACAATAAATAATATATTCAAATACATTTATGGAATATTTCAATATAGAGAAACTAAAATAAACATTATAATGTTTATTAAAAAATATGCTTGCTGGTGAAAATAATATAAAAAAAATACCAATTATTGAAATTAAAATAAAAATTGAAATAATTTTATATTGATTTTTTATATTTTCATTATTGTATAAAAAAATAAATACTATAGGTGCTAATGTGATCAAAAAAGGCTTAATTAGAAAAGATATAAAATAACAAAAGTAGGAAAATACATATTTTTTTTTTATTAAAAAATAAATACTTAGAAAACAAATTAGCACTGCCAAAGACTCTGGATACAATCTAAATAAATAAATGCTTAAAAGTGGATTATTTAGTACAATGATTATAATTATTATTTTTAATTTTGTATTAATCTCGATTTTTTTCTCAATAATAAATAAAAAACATAAAATAAAAACAAAGAATAAAATGAAAAATCTAAATATAATTATAACTTCACTATCTGAAAAATTAAAATTATATAAATAACTTAGAATATAGGATAAATAAATAGTATTAATTTGAGTTTGTTTATATTTTTCAATATCAAAAATATATTCACTATTATGAAAGTATTTTGCTAGTTCAATAAACACCCACTCAAGATTTGTGGAATTAAAAAGAATTCTTTCATAATTTATTAAGTAAAAAAATAAAAATATAATTAATATTAATGATAATTCTTTATATGAAAGTTTTTTTTTCATTATTTAATCTATCAAAATACATATAAATTATATATTTATGTTTGGCAATTTTGAACTTGTTGTTCTTGGTGGTGGAAAGGGATCTAGATTAAAAAATGTTTTAAAAAAAAAATCTAAGATTTTAAGTGTTGTAAATGGTAAAACTTTATTAGAAAACATATTAAATAATTTTGCATTAATAAAAAAAAACAATTTAATAATAAATCAAAATCAAAAAGATATCATAAATTTTGTAAAAAAAAAAAATATCAAGATTAAATTATTTAAAGAGATTACCTCTCTAGGAGACGCAGGCTGTCTACAAGAACTTAAGAAAATTAAAAATTATAAAAAAAAAAACTTTATCATTGTCCCTGGGGATTTGTATTGTTCGATTAATGTTAAAAAATTACTAAAATTTCATTTAAATAAAAATTCTAAACTAACACTAGTGGTACATCCATCTAATCATATTTATGATAGTGATGCTGTTAAAATTTCCAAAAATTCTCAACTTCTAAAATTATATAAAAAACCTCACAGAAATGTTAAGATTGTCGGTAATTTAGGTTTATCTGGAATTTATATTGTTAAAGGTGAGAACTTAAATTTAATTAATAAAAAAATAAAATTAAAATCAAATAAATTTATTGAAAAAATAAATAAAAAAATAAATAAAATATATTGTTACAATACACCAGATTTTATAAAGGATTCTGGGACACAAGATAGAATAAAATACCTTAAACAAGCATTAAGGAATAAAAAAATTTATAATTTAAACTATAAACAAAAAAGAGGCTGTGTTTTTTTTGACAGAGATGGCGTTATTAATTATGAGTATCCAAATGAAAAGTATCATAATCCTTTAAATATATGTAGTGGGGTATTTGAATCTTTATCATTATTAAATAAATTAAATATATTATCCATAGTAGTTACAAATCAACCAGCAATAGCAAAAGGTTTCCTTAGAGAAAAAAAACTTAATATCCTCCACGATAAATTATTAAATTTTTTTTCTAAAAATAATTGCTATCTAAATGACATATTTTACTGCCCACATCACCCAGAAAGAGGATTTAAAGGTGAGGTAATTAAATATAAAATAAAGTGTAATTGTAGAAAACCAAATACCGGTTTAATAGATCTGGCAAAAAAAAAATATAATATTGATTTAAGCAAATCATGCTTTGTTGGAAACTCAAAATTTGATTTCCTTACTGCAAAAAATGCTAACATAAGGTATATCCATATAGGAAAAAAAGACTTAAGTATTTTATGTAAAAACACAAAAAGATTTAATAATATATATCAAGCTACGAAATTTATTATAAAAACTTTCTTCTAAATTAATCTTACTTTGGAATTATGTTTAAAAAATTAAATAATTCAGAAAATCTTTTCTCAAAAGTATGATATTTTAATATTTTTTGAAAGCCATTTTTGGCTATCAATTCTCTCTCTTCCTTATTTATAAGATAATGATTTATTTTTTCTATAAGTTGTTTTTCATTAATAAAATAATCAAAATCTTTTTCAGGTTCAAAGTAGTTTAATAAACCATCGCTGTATTCACTTAGAAGAAAACTTTTACAAGCCATTATTTCAAAAGGTCTGGATTTAATTTGAGTATTTTTTGATAAAATTAAATTATTAAATATCTTTGGCATTTCTGAAAACTTGTTCAAATTTATTTTTTGATCTGTAGATTTATTAAAAAAGACTTTTGCTAAATTTTTAATAGATATGCCTGTTGACGATTTAGTAAAATTTAGGTTGATTTTAGAGTTTAAAAAAATTTTATTGATATCTCCATTGTAAAAATTGAAATTATTCCAACCTTTTCCGTAAACTTTAAGGTCAACCTTTTTATTATCAATTGATTTAATGTACTTACCTCTGTTCCCGTATCGTTGCCCAACAAAACTTACATCAATTTTTTTTTCAATATTATCATTTATACTTTCAATAGGACAGGATGGCCATTGTGATAAGAATATATTTTTTTCACCATCTCTTTTATATTTTTTAAATGCTGAATTATAAGTCGTAACAATTAAATCAAAATGATTTATAAATTTTCTACTGTAAATTTCATACCTCCAATCATCATCTGACATCCAACAAATGGTTTTAAGATTTTTATTTTTTTTAAGAATTTTTAATGTATTTAACTCAAAATCATTTTTGTAAGCAAAAAAAAATAAAATATTATAATTTTGGGAAATCTTTAAAATTTTTTTATTCATATCCAAATATCCATATTTCGATATTTCCTCATCAATAAATAATCCATCAACATTTTGATAAATTTTTTTTAAATTAAAAAAAAAATTATTGTACTCATATGACTTTTGACCGTTGATTATTCCATCTAAATGTTTTAAACCTACAAAAAGAATTTTCATGCAATCATCATCGTCAAAAAATATAACAAACTCAATTTTGTTCTATTTTATTTTTATTTATCAGTTTATGTTTTTCCACATATTTAATTCATTTGATAAAAAAATTGTTCTTTTATTATCATTGATAATTATAATCTTTTCTATAAAAATAATTATTGATAACCTAGATAAAGTAAAGAATATATTTAAAAAAAGAAACAATAGTACGATTATATTTTTTTTTTTATCTATAGTTTTTTTTTGTCTTTACTATTTTTCATCAAGTAATCATGAATTGATATTAAATAAAAACACAAACATTAATTTTTTTATATATCATAAATCATATTATTTTTTGTCAGTAATATTCTTTATTTGTTTTTCAAATTTTTTTTTCGACAAAAATGGAAAGTTAGTATTTCGATTAATTAACCTTATAATTTTATCTTTATTGGCAATAAGTTTATTTTATTATGTTTTTATTTCTAAAGATCCGGCACACTTAGGTTTATTTAATCCTCATCCTTATCTTTTTTTATTTGATGATAATCAATCCTCAAAACTTCAACATGCATACATGTTATTTTTAATTAATATTATTATAATAAGAAGCTTTTTGCATAAAGCAAACAATGTTGATTATTACTTAATAGTATCGAATTTAGCTTTTACATTCTTAATTTTTTCAAAGCTTTTTATATTAGCAATTTATGGATATTTACTACTAATTTTTATTATAAACCCTAATTTCGATCTTTTAAAAAAATTACTAAGAATTTTTTTCAAATCTATTATTTTTATATTCATTATTTCAACTATAATAAAAAGTACTACAACAAAAAATTTTAGCTTACCTCATTCATTCGCTATAAAATTTAGCCATGTTATATCCACTATAAGTCCCAAATATATGGAGGCAATTATTAAGGATTTTAAGGCAAAATTAAATACTAATTCACTTTCTTCTTTAGAAAAATATAAAGATACCCAGGAAAAGAATTTATATAATTATTATGACTCTACAATTCATAGAATTAAAAAAATACAATTTTGTAGTGACAATATTTTTAATCATAATAAAAATTTAGATATAATTCAATATAGTTCAAACAATGAAAAAACTAAAAAACATTTAGATTTTTTTTATGGAGGAGATACAGCGCAAGTAAATTGTGAAGGAACTATTACTCAGCTTTTATTTACTAACTTTTGGATTGGTTCAATTGTTTTAATATTATTTTTTTATTATTTTTATACAAATGTTAGACAAATGAAAAAATATAATTCGATAATATTACTATCAATAATTTTAATATCTTTTGCTCACCATACATTTGAAAACCCATCAAGTTATTTAATAATTGCTATGTTGTTAAGTGGCTATTTTGAAAAGAAAAAAACTTTTTAAATTTTTTCTAACTAAATTTATAAATTTTTTTATATTTTGGTAAAATATTTTTCCAAAAAAGCTTTTTATTTTTCTTAACTATTATTTTTTTTTTTAAATTATCGTTTATTTTGGTAACTAGATCAAAAAAAGATGAATAAGTCGTACCAATTTTAAACTTATTTATTATCTCCTTAACATTTCCAACATCGGATGAAATAAAATATAAACCTGAAGTTACACAATCTGCAATCATAAGAGGTGCACACTCGATTTTTGAAGGAGATACAAAAATTTTTGATTTTAAATAAAACTTGTTAATAGATTTTCTATTTAAATTTTCATGAAAATCAAAAGATATTTTTTTATTCATTAATAGAATTAAAGATGAAATAAATTTACAAATTAAAAAATACAAATTTTTTTTTGAATAAACAAAATTTATTTTTGCTTTCTGTTTGATAAATAAAGTTGCAAAAATTAGATATAATTGATTCTTAAAATAATTAAAATTAGCAACATACAAAATATTATTTTTAATCTTGTTATTTTTTTTTTGTTTGCCGAAATAATTTCCACCATTATATATGACATGAATTTTACTTTTGTTTGTTCTTTTACTTAAAAATTTATAATCTCTAGTATTCTTAGAGAAACATACGAACTTATCTATATATTTTAGCTTAGAACTTACTAAAATATTGTAATAAGGTTTATAAATTAAATTTTTGTAGCTAGAAAATCCACAAGGTAAAAAAATTATTTTTGAATTTATTTTATTTATAATTGGCAAAGCTAAATCAAACGTCCATTGTTGCGCAGCATAAAACATCACAATATCATAATTCTCTGATAATAAATGGTTTTGATATTCGTCTAGTTCACCTACATATCCTCTAATCAAGTTTCCTTTAATTTTGAAGTCTTTAATTTTGATATTATTAAATTTTTTTTTTTTTCTATTTTTTAAGTAACTTGTGAGTATTGTTATTTCGTGAGTTGGTGATAAATATTCAGATAATAACTTTGTATGATGCTGTACACCACCTTTACTTGGGTCGTAAAATTCTACGCAATGAGCAATTCGCATGATAAGATTCTTTATTAAGTTTTTTGTTACAGTATTTCTTTTAGTGGTTGTTTTTAACTTTATTGAGCATGATAAATTTATAAGTAATATTTTCAAATTAAATCTTAATGATTTTTTTGGACTATTCCTAATTATTTTTTTCTCCCTTTTATTTAATTTTCTACGTTTAAAGTTAATGATAGCAAAAATTTTCAATCTTAAGATTTCTAATTTAAGGGTATTTTCTATATTTTCATTTTCAATGGGTTTATCGCAACTACCATTATTTGGAGGTCAAGAATTATATAAATATTACGACATTTCTAAAATAACAAATCATAAGGAACTTAGTGCTTATACCGTTATAATAGAAAGATTAAGTGGACTTGTCATTAATATACTTTTTTTAATAACAACATGTACTTTTTTAGTTAAAATATATTTTGAAGAATTTTTCTTATATTATTTCTTTTTTTTATTTTTAATTTTGTTTTCTTTTACATTTTTTTTTAGAAAAATTATTTATAGAATTTCTTATTTGAATTATATATTTCAGTATGTAAAATATAATACTTTAAATATAAGAGAAATCTTTTTTAAAATTTCGCTTTACTCAATTATAATTCAAATTTTGTCTTTATATCTAGGATATTACTGTCTGTCTTTGTTTATGGAAGTTAAATTCATAATACTTACTATAATTGTACTGCAAGTAGCTAATATAATTTTAGCTTTACCAATTTCTTTTGCTGGAATAGGTCTTAGAGATATAGTTTATATTTTTTTAATTGGTTTGATTGATAATTTATCTGCAAATGATGTTGCTTCATCAACGATGCTTATAAATTTTGCAGTTTTAATATCTATTTTGACCTTAGTAACTATTAATTTAGTTTTTTTTAGAAATAATTCTTAAGAACTTTACTGGATTGCTAAAATAAATTAATAAAAAAGATAAATTTAGTATATTTAATAAAATTATTACGAGTAAATTTATATCCATCTTAAAATATAAAATTACTAAAATTAAATTATTTATAATTGAATATATGATAAATGGAATTGATGAGTGTAAATGTGATAATCGATATTTTATAACAGGTTTTAAAAAAAAATAGTCAAATAGTCGATCCCATGGTTTTTTTCCATTCATTATTTTTTTAAATATTGTAATACTAACATCTGAAAATTGATAAAGAATAATCAAAAATGCAATATAAAATTCACTATTTTTAATTAAATCAAAAAATATGTATCCAGTTAAAAAACCAATTATATAACTTCCTGTATCACCTAAAAACATTTTTGCTTTTGGAAAGTTGAATATTAAAAAAGCCAAAATCACAGGTAACAAATTTATTGCAATTAAAGAAGATATTATAAGCTCATTATCAAAATAATATTTTATTACTATGATAGCTAATATATTTATAAAATTTAATAATAAATATCCATCTAGTCCGTCTAAAAAATTGTTTAAATTAATAAAATAAACCCAAAAAAAAATGATTACATATTGTTTTAATTTAAGAGGTATCTCAGGAAAAAAATTGAATTCAATTAAGCTTACAGAAAAAAATATTGTAGAGATTTGGAACGCTAGTCTTATTCTAAAATCAATAGGCTTAATATCATCATATAATGAAACGCAAGAAAGGATAAAAATCGAGATAATAAATACTACAGGTCTTGGAACCTCCAACTCGATAATATTTTTTAAATTTTCATCTGAATAAATAATGCAAGAAATTAGCGTACATAAAAAAAATAAAATTATTCCTGAAGAATTTACGATGTTCTTTCTTTTATAATCATCTATGATTAATAAAATTCTATTCTTTTTACAAAATAATATATAAATTTGAAGCAAAATTATCGTTGAAACAAATAAAAGAATGGATATCGATAAACTCATATAATGAAAAAAATTAATTTAATCTTTGGATCCTCAGGCTTTATAGCACACTCTTTTTTAAACTGTAAAGAAAATGCTTCAAAAAAATTTTTATGCATTGATAAGAAAAAAAAATTTCTTAAAAATCCAAAACATAGATTTATAAGATTAAATATATGTAACTCTAAAAAGCTTGAGCATGTGTTTAAAAAAATAATATCAAAATACAAAATTGGAGAAATTTGGCATTTAGCTGCAAATTCAGATATTAAAAAAGGCTCACATAACCCAAAAATTGATTTTGAGAATACTTTTAAAACTACATTTAACATTATTGAGGCTTTAAATAATTCGAAAATAAAAGTTGAAAAATTTATCTTTGCATCCTCATCAGCTATCTATGGTTACAAAAAAAATATAAAAATTAAAGAAAATTTAGGAGATTTAAAACCAATATCTTATTATGGGGCAATGAAAGCAGCCTCTGAAAATTTATTAAGTTCTTATAGTTTTCTAAACAATACAAAATGTTTTATATTTAGATTCCCTAATGTTGTTGGACCATACTTGACACATGGATTGATATACGACCTAATAAAAAAACTTAAAAAAAATAAGAACAAACTTTATGTCTTAGGAGACGGTTACCAAAAAAAACAATATATACATGTTGATGATTTGTTACTATCAATGCACTTAGTTACAAGACAAGTAAAGTCCAAAGAAAAATTTAATATATTTAATATTGCTGGTGAGGATAACGGTATTTATGTAAAAGAAATTGTAAATAAATTTTTAAAAATTAATAATTTAAAACCAAAAGTAATCTATCAAAATAAAAGTTTTGGTTGGCCAGGAGACATTCCAAAATTTAGATATAATATAAATAAAATTAAAAAATTAGGATGGAGACCAAATTGGAATTCTAAAGATTCAATAAAGAAATGTATTTTTCAAAATAGGATTGCGAAATGATTTTTATTGCTAGCCATAATAGGTTAGTTGGATCTTCAATTTATAATATTTTAAAAAAAAAAAAAAAAATAAAATTATAAAAAAGAATTAATGGAGATAAAAAAAAATCTTGTATCAATTATAGGTACATCTTTTAAAAATAATCCAGTAGAAATTGAAAAGTCAATAAACAGTGTATTCAATCAAAGTTACAAAAATATTGAATTTATTGTTGTTTTACCACCTTTTAATAATAATTTAGATTTGTTTAAAAAATACAAAAAAATAAAAATAATATTAACTAAAAAACTCTTAAATATTTCAGACTCTCTTGATATAGCGTTAAAAATTGCTCGTGGAGAATTTATTGCTAGATTAGATTTTGACGATATTTATTTGAGAGATAAAATAAAAAAACAAGTAAATTATTTAAAAAAAAATCAAAATGTTTCAATACTGGGAACTGGTATTATAAATAAATTTTCCTTAAAAAAAAAACTTTTTCCAACTTCCAACCTAATGATTAAAATTTATACTTTTTTTTTCAATCCAATATGTCACCCTAGTGTAGTTATGAGAAAAAATATTTTAAAAAAGGGATTAACTTACAAAAAAAATTTTTATTACAGTGAAGATCTTGAATTATGGTTAAATGCATTAAGCCAAAATATAAAAATATCCAACATTAATGAGGTATTAATTGTATATAATCAAAGACAATTTATTAGGACTAAAAAAAATTTTTTGTTTAATTTAAAAGCAAGAAAGTTACATTCAAAAAAAATATATGGTTATTTTTTAGGAAATATAAATATATTTTTTTTTTATATTTTTTGTAATTTTTTTAATAAATTTTTACTCAAAATACAGCACCTTATAACAAAGAAATAACACTTTTTGATTTGCAAAATTCAAAATACACAATCTTGAATTTGATCAAATTTCTTTTATTTGTAAATATAAAAGTATATCTATTTCTTTTATGCAAAAATCAAATAATATAAAAAAATATTTATATTCTCAAAGAATATATTATTTTTTCTTATTAATATTTCCTATTTCTTTCATTATAGGAAATTTTGCCATAAATTTTTTCTCATTACTGATTATATTAATGAGCTTTGTTTTTTTCGAAGATTTAAAAAATTTTTGCAGATCAAATAAAATTTTAAGCTTTCTAGTTTTGTTAAATATAATTTTTTTTATTTTACATGCAAATATAATAAATAAAAATAATGAGATAGATAATCTATTAATATTAAACTATCATGAAAATTTAGATGAATACTTATTAGACAATTTAAATTTAAACATAAAGACTTCTCTATCAATTTTAAAATTATTCCTTTTTTTTATAGTTATTCAAATGTGCCTTGATAATTTAAGTTTAAAACAAATAGATAAAATTTTTATTTTTTGGAAAATCCTTTTAAGTATTTTAATTTTAGATACAATATTTCAATATATATTTGGTTTTAATGTAATAGGAATTCAGGCCGAATTTTATCCTAACAATTGTGAAAATTATTCTTATGAATTTCTATTCTCCCAAAAATTACAAGAACATAACAATTGCTTTCCATTTATTCATATCTGGAGATTATCTAGTTTTTTTGGTGATGAAAGAGTGATTGGAAGTTTCTTAGCACACATGGTTCCACTAACTTTGGTATCATTAAAGATCGATGATTTTAAATCAAAAATTTATTTATTTTTTTGTTGTTTTGCTATTTTTATTAGTGGGGAAAGAATGGCATTTCTAATTTTTTTGTTAACTTTATCTATTTTGATTAGTTATACAATTTTTACGAAAAAAAATTTTTTATTTGACATGAAATTAAATCAATTAATTCAATACTTATTAATTGTAATTTCCGGAATTATTTTGTTTTCTTTAATTCTTAACTCATCAAAAGTTCTACAGAATAGATTTTTAGAAGTCAAAGAATTAACATTTGAACTAAAAAAAGAGATTAATAAATTTGATCAAAACAAGTCAAAATTTGATTTACCATATATTTCAATTTGGAAAAGAGCGTCAAATAATTTTAATGAAAGTAAAATAATTGGTAAAGGGATAAATTATTTTCGTGATTGTTCTTACAAAAAACAAAATAAAAATTATGTATATCCTGAAATATTAAAAAAATATGGCAAAAATAGTTGTACAACGCATCCTCACAATTTTTATCTTCAAATAATTTCAGAGACAGGAATTTTCGGTTTTCTAATTTTTATGTCTATTATTATTTATACAATTCTAAGAGCAGTAATTCGTTTTGATAAAATTTCACAATCTAAATATTTCTATTATAGCATATTAATGATTATAATTTTATTTTTACCATTCAAAGTAACAGGTAATATATTTTCAACATTTTATGGTACTTTATTTTTCTTTCTTTTTTCAATTAGCTCATTTTTTATCAGAAAAGAATTCAAATGATTATATCAAAGACACCATTAAGGATTAGTTTTGTTGGAGGTGGATCCGATATTATCGATAATCACAATAAGGTAGGATCAGTAATCTCAGTTACTATAAATAAATTTGTATACGTATTATTAAAAAAAAAATTTAATGATACATATCGTTTATCTTACTCTAAAACTGAAAATGTTAAAAATGTTAACAAAATAAAACATAATTTAATAAGAAACTGCATAAAATATTCCAAGATAAAAAATGGACTTGAAATTGTAACAGTGGCAGATATTCCATCTTCAGGGAGTGGTCTTGGATCTTCTAGTGCATTAACAGTAGGTCTCTTAAATTGTATAAGCAAATATAATAATAAACTCAAATCTGCTAATGAATTAGCTTTAGAGTCTTATAAAATAGAAAAAAAAATAATGAAACAAACTCTTGGCTATCAAGACCATGCCAATGCATCGATAGGTGGTTTTAATCAATATTTTTTTAAGAAAAATTATATAAATAAAACTCCAATAAATTTGTCAGACGATTTTATAAAGTATTTCCAAAAGCATATATTAATTTTTCACACAGGTGTAGGTCGTAATGCTGATAAAATTTTAAAAAAAATAAAAAAACCAAAAAATACAATTATATTTTCTGAATTACAAAACTTGACTACATCATTTAGAAAATCCTTAAAAAAAGAAAATATTATAGATGCTGCAAAAATTATTGATTATAATTGGTATCTTAAAAAAAAATTAGATAATTCTGTTTACTCTGATCATATAAATAACATTTATCAAACTGCGAAAAAAAACGGAGCTTTGTCTGGAAAAATTTTAGGAGCGGGTGGAGGAGGTCATATTATGTTTATTGCAGAACCAAAATTTCATAAAAAAATTATGTTTTCCTTAAAAAAGTTAAAAAGACTTGAGTTTGAATTTGAAAAAAATGGAACAAAAATAATCTATTCAGATATCAAAAGTAATCAAAATTATTATCAATCTTAAATTTAATTTTTTTTAAAATTTTAACAAAATATTAAAAAATCAAGTTAATTAAGCCCTGGATCGTTAAAAAACTTTAAATTTAACAAAAATTTAAAATTACATTTGGAATAATATTTATTGATTTATTATATTATTATAATAAAAGAATTTGCCTGGTGATTTTAGCGAAAGAGAAATACCCGATCCCATTCCGAACTCGGAAGTCAAGTCTTTCTGCGCCGATGGTACTTTGTCTTAAGGCATGGAAGAGTAGGACATTGCCAGGCTAATAATAATGAAAAAATCAATAGTCGTTACAGGTGGTGCTGGGTTTGTAGGATCGAACTTAATAGAGTCACTTTTGACTAAAACAAAATATAATATTATTAGTTTAGACAATTATTCCACAGGAAAAAAAAAAAATCACCTTTTATCTAATAGAGTAAAATATTTGAAGGGTAATACATTAAATATTTCTAAAATTTTAAAAAAATATAAAAAAAAAATAATTGTAGTTTTTCATTTTGGAGAATTTTCTAGAATATATCGAAGCTTTAAAAAATTTAACCGATGTTTGCAATCTAATCTGTCCGGAAGCAATGAGGTGTTTAATTTTTGTTTAAATAACAAAATTAAATTAATTTATTCAGCAACTTCAGCAAGTTTTGGGAATAATGGTAATGATAAAAATTTGTCACCTTACACATTTACTAAATCAAAAAATTTAGAACTTTTAGAAAATCTAAAAAAATGGTTTAATTTTAAATACGAGATAATTTACTTTTATAACGTTTATGGAAAAAGACAAATTGAAACAGGTGATATGGCAACAGTAATTGGAATATTTGAAAACCAATATAAAAAAAAAACCCCTTTAAGTGTTGTTAAGCCTGGGACTCAAACAAGAAGATTTACACATATAACTGATACTGTAGACGTTTGCATTGAAGCAATGAAAAGAAATAAGTGTAAACATTATAGTATTTCGCACAGAAAAAGCTATTCGATAATTCAAGTTGCAAAAATGTTTAAAACAACTGTTAAGCTAATTTCTCCAAGATTAGGAGAAAGATATTCCTCTGCACTTACTAAAATGAGCTTGAATAATAAGATAATTAGAAGATATGGAAAAAAAAGTTTGAAAGATTACGTCCGTTCCTTTATTAAGAGCAGAAATAAATTATGAAAATTGCAAGCTCATTGAAGTCATTAAAAAAACGAGACCTTAATTCAAAACTAGTAAGAAGAAGAGGTAGAGTTTACATAATAAACAAAACTAATCCAAAATATAAAGCAAGACAAAAATAATTTTATGGATAACGAGAACCATAAAAATACTTGGAATAATTTTACCAAATTTGTTCTTTGGGGAACGATTGCTGTAATTTGCGTTTTGGTAATGATGGCTATTTTTCTTCTATAAATGAAAATTGGCTCAATTAAAGAAAACTTAGACATAGAGCAGCGGGTTGCAATCACCCCTGAAATAATCAAAAAATATAAATCATTAGATTTAAAAATTATTTTACCAAAAGGATATGGTGAACATTTAGGTATCACTGATCAAGAATTTACAAATGAAGGGGCTGAAATATTGGATAATGACGAAAAAGTATTATCAGAAGCCGATGTAGTTTTACAAATGAATTTAATAGATGAAAAGAATTTTGAAAAACTAAAAAATGAACAAACTTTAATTGGCGTTCTAAACCCTTACTCGAATAATAATAAAATAAAAAAACTTTTAGAAAAAAAAATAAATTGTTTTTCTCTTGAACTTTTACCAAGAATTACAAGAGCACAATCAATGGATATACTTTCATCTCAGGCAAATTTAGCAGGTTATAAAGCTGTAGTAGACTCATTCGCATATTATCAAAAAGCTATCCCAATGATGATGACTGCAGCTGGAACAATATCAGCGGCCAAGGTGCTAGTGGTGGGTGCAGGTGTTGCGGGTTTACAAGCTATCGCAACAGCAAAAAGAATGGGTGCTATAGTTTATGCAACAGATGTGAGATTAGCATCAAAGGAACAA
>MDTE01004022.1_pt1 | contig 33886 bp, 30 predicted proteins | sample 811231 | NCBI WGS metagenome assembly MDTE01 (sample SAMN05326651, study PRJNA326480) | marine metagenome | isolation source: seawater | place: Indian Ocean: Red Sea | collected 2010
CAGTTTCAACTTCCTCTCCTTCATTGGGCCTGAGCCGCCCGGTTACAACATCATGCCCGCTCATCTGCGGATCTCGGAAACAGACATCATCGTTGCGATCCGTTGCTGCGAACGGCTCGAGACGTTCCAGACCTCGAAACACTGGATCGATCTGTGGAAGTCGACCGACAACGGCAACTCGTGGGCACACCTGAACAAGCCGGTCGAGGATACGGGCAGCGGCGGCAATCCACCTACGCTCACCCGCTTGAAGGACGGACGAATCTGCCTGATCTATGGATACCGGGCTGAGCCGTTTAACATATGCGCCAGGCTCAGTGAAGACGACGGTGCCACCTGGAGCAATGAAATTGTCTTGCGTTCAGGTGGCGGCAATCCCGACATCGGCTACCCGCGTACGGTTCAGAACGCTGACGGCCAAGTCGTCACCTGCTACTACTGGAACGATCACCCCGAAGGCGAACGCTACATCGGTACCACCCTATGGACCCCATAGGCCTGACAGACAGGTAAACACAGCAAAAGCAAAAACCAGGGAACCACAGAGGACACGGAGGACACAGAGGTCTTGGCGAGAAGGCCGAGGCGATTTCGAACCAACCGGGGCCATCGGACATTTGACGTTACCGGCCTGTCTCTGAACTCGATCGCGTCGACTTGAGCTCGATTCCGTCTCGATTTTTTTTCGTGACTTTCGTGTTTTTCGTGGTAGGCCTTTTCAAGGGTAAAAGCATAGAATGAAACCAAACTGCCTCTGGATATCCCTCGAAGACACCAGCCCCCGCTTCGGTTGCTACGGCGATCCGGTCGCTCGCACACCGAACCTAGACAAACTCGCCAGTGAAGGACGTCGTTACACAAACGCCTTCTCCACCGCCGGTGTGTGCGCTCCCAGCCGATCCGCGATCATCACGGGCGTCTATCAGACCTCGATGGGCACGCATCACATGCGCACGACCCACACCAACCCGAATGCGCCCGAACTGCCGACACCCTACTCCGCAGTCCCGCCACACTACGTGAAGACGTTCACGGAGTATCTGAGGGCTGCTGGCTACTTCTGCACCAACAACAGCAAGACTGACTACCAATTCACCCCTCCGTTCACCGCGTGGGACGAGTTGGGCAGTCACGGGCACTGGCGCAACCGTGAGCAAGACGACCAGCCCTTCTTCGCCGTGTTCAACCCGACGCTCACACACGAATCCGGCATGTGGGAAGAGGAATTTAGGAGAGCGGATGCCGCCTACCGGGGCATCGGCAGAACGGAAACTCTCGAAACGAACCCCGACGACGTCGAGTTGCCGCCCTATCTGCCGGACAACGAGCGATGCAGAACCGCACTCGCCCGGCACTACGACAACCTAGCCCAGTCAGATCGGATTGTAGGCGACATCCTGGCCGAACTCGAGGCCGATGGGCTCGCCGACAACACCGTCGTGTTCATCTGGAGCGACCACGGCGAAGGCCTTCCACGCGGTAAGCGCTGGCCCTACGACCGCGGTATCAACATCCCGCTGATTGTTCGGTGGCCAGGCCAGATCGATGCTGGCGAAGTTACGGACCAACTCGTAAGTATGGTTGACCTCGGCCCCACGCTTCTTTCACTCGCGGATGTTCCCATACCGACACATATGCAGGGACAGCCCTTCCTGGGTGACCACGCAGTCGAACGAGAATACATCTACGCGGCACGGGACAGGCACGACGAGGCATACGACATGGTGCGCGCCGTAAGGGACAAGCGGTTCAAGTATCTCCGAAACTTCTGTCCCGAGAAGCCTTACCTCCTCTGGATCCCCTACCGCAACCGCCACCCCATCCTGCAGGACATGTGGCGCCTCCACCGCGAGGACAAGCTCGAGGGTCCACAGAAGATAATGATGCAGTCGACCCGTCCACCGGAAGAGCTGTACGACACGGAGTCGGATCCGTGGGAGATCAACAACCTGGCCGACGACCCCGCCCATCAAGAGACGCTGAACCGGATGCGGCTTGAAATGTACGCCTGGCGCGAAGACGTCGGTGACGCCGGAGAGATCACCGAAGACCAGATGGTCGACAATCGCTGGCCGAACAAGGAGCAGCCCACGACCGGCGTCCCAACATTTGTCCCCATCGCGCCTGAAGTCATCGGCGAAGAAGCCGCCCCGGATGGCGGAAGCTACGCGTCACCCATGCTCCTCCAGATGCACGTCGGCACACAGGGGGCGTCGATCGGCTACACGCTGGAGGAAGGAGACGACGCCCACTGGAAGCTCTACTCGGGACCACTTGCCTTGCCCGAGGGCACACACACCATCCGCGCCAAAGCGATCCGAATCGGCTACGGCGAAAGCGAAGAACGTGTCGCCACGTTCACAGTGTCGTAATCGGCTCTGCCCACATACCGATAAACGGCTGCGTAATCTCGTCGCCGTGCTTCGCACGGTGACGTCTTTTGCCAGTTAATGATCAATCCATTATGACCGACGAAATCAAACAAGCCCTCGCCACCCCCAAAATCGACGTCCACTGCCACGTCTTCCGCTCCGACAACTGGGCCGAATCCTCGGACCACCTCATCGCTTGCTCAGATATGCTAGGGATCACCGAATGCTGGTGCTCCTCCCCCATCCTAGGCGGAAAGATGGAATCGATCGAAGCCATCCGAGCCGAGAATGATGCCATCCTGGCCGCCACGGCCCGACACCCCGCTCGCATACGCGGACTCTGCTTCCTGATCCCAGGTCCTGACGCAATCACTGAAGCCGAACGCTGCCTCGACGCCGGGATGACTGGTATCAAGCTTTACAACCAGTACCGGATCAACGACCCGATTGTCCGCCCCATCATTGAGCTGGCCATCGAGCGAAGCATCCCCATCCTCGAACACGCCGGTGCCCCCAACCCCGAGCACAAAGGAAATCAGCCCCTGATCTCTCACGGCATCCATTTCGCCGATGTTAACGAGCGATACCCCGACGCGATGATCTATCACGCGCACATGGGGGGTGGCGGTGACTGGGAGTTCACGATCCGCGCGATCCGGGACGGCTCACCGAACCTCTACATCGACGTCAGCGGCAGCAACCTTGATCACGACCAGGTCGGGTTCGCCGTCGACGAGCTCGGTGCCGAGAGAATTCTGTTCGGAACAGACGGCACCATGGCCGGGTCCCTCGGCAAAGTCATCGAAGCCGACATCACCCCCGAACAACGCCAGCTCATCTGGTGGGACAACGCCGCCCGCATCCTCTCCGCCCAAGGCATCACGCCCGACGTGACGAATGTGCGTAACCGCGTCCCTTCACGGGGCGCGGTCAGTTTCTCTCCCGATCCCGCTAACAGCGCTCCTCCCCCGCTCATAGACCTGAACACGTGGCTAGGATCCTTCCCCTTCCGCTCCGTCTCCGCTACTCCCGACTCGCTCCTCCAGAACATGGACCGCTTCGGCATACAGAAAGCCGCTGTTTCCTCGATCGAAGCCGCTTACCACCGAAACGTCCAGCAGGCTAACGAACAGCTGTTCAGGCAAGTAGAGAACCAGGACCGCCTGATTCCCCTCGCCACCATCTCACCTCGCTATCCCAAGTGGGAACAGGACCTGGATCGCTCAATGGCAGCGGGTGCCCGAGGGATCAGAATCGCTCCTCAACTCCAAGACTATCGACTCAACGGCCCCGTTTGCCGAGACCTGATCCAAGCCATCTCCGAAGCCGGCCTCCCTGTCTTCATCCCTCACCGGATCGAAGATAGCCGCCAACGCCATTGGATGGATCCGGGGACCGTCGTCGACATGGGTGCCATTGCCGATGTCATCGCCGACTTTCCCGACACGACATTCGTCATCAACAACGCACGCACAATCTCCCGGTCTCCCTTGTGGACGCGTGATGATGTACGAGACGGGCAGTGGTATGTGGACCTGTCGCTGGCCGAGGTCCACTATGGCCTGCACTGGGGAATGGAGAACGCAAAGGATCTGGCGAACATCGTGGATGCCGGCGGCGCGCACCATTTCGTATTCGGCACCCACCAGCCGTTCTCATATGCCGCACCGGCATTGGTCAAACTCGTGACCCTCGGTATATCTCCTGAAGAGGTCGCCCAGATCGGCCACCAGTCGGCCAGCCAGATCCTGGGCCTGGACTAGGCAATGGCTCTCTTCGGCGCACGTTTCAGGTCACCCGCAGGAACCTCCGTGGAGGTAGAGGGTAGGCAATACGGCGCGAGCCCGAACAAGCGTGGGCCGATCGGTGGTGGCGACGGCGACACGAGCTATCCCCCCCGCCCCAATCATGCAGTAGATCACCTAGATGATCTACTACGTTCACTGTCGAAGGCACGATCCGGCGACGTCATTTTCGTGTCCCGATCCGTGACCATTGAATCCACGGAACGCGTGTATATCGAGAAGATGGTGTTACACCTGCAGAAGGGGGTGATACTGTCGAGCGATCGGGGCAGGAATGGCTCGCACGGCGCGCTGCAGAGGAGCGACGTCCTCGAAACGCGTCCCCCTGAACGAAGCGGCGGAAAGCACCCGGATCACAGGCTTTAGTCTCTAAGGCCCGAACCCACGCAAAAGCCTCGAACACCATCACCGATCGTTCGCAGAGGGCCGTGGACACGAGTACTACTGCCGCTTCCCAGTATCCAGCGGCATGCGCACCGAATCACCGGGTCTGACTGTCGACAACTGCGAGTTGGTAGGCTGTAGCCACTCCGCGGCCCACCTGGTCGGGGGAACGGGTCACCACATCCGCCACAACTTCATCCACCACAACCAGTATCAAGGCCTTGGATACGGCGTCTGCCACGACGTCGCCCACAGCCTGATCGAGCGCAACATGTTCAACCACAACCGCCACTACATCGCCGGCACAGGCCGCCCGGGCTGCGGCTACGTCACCCGACACAACGTCGAGCAAGGCACGTGACTCAGTCACTGCTTCGATATGCACGGTGGAAAAGACCGGAAGGATGGCACAGATACGGCGGGAACTAGGTTGGAATTCAGCCACAACACCTTTTGATATCACAACCCCGCGATCAAAATCGGAGGTGTCCCTGAAGAATCGTGCAGGGCAAGAAACAACTGGTTCTGCCACACCAACGCCGAGAAGGCAATCCTCCACGAAGGCAACGTGACCATCAACGAAAACGCCTGGACCCGCATCACCCAATCTCGCTACTACCCCCCTAAAATCTCCCTCACCTGCCCACTGTAATCCGCCCCCAACCGCGGCCCGAACTTCGACACCACCTTCGACCCCGCGTAACACCCCAACCGCCCCGCCTCCTCCGGCGAATGCCCATTCGTGATCCCATACAAGAACGCACCCGCGAACGCATCCCCCGCCCCATTCGTATCCACTGCGTCAACCGGAAACCCGTCCACAGCTTTGACGTTCCCGCTGTCGGTCACGAGCGCCCCCTCAGATCCGAGCGTGATCGCAAAGTCCTTCACGACCTTCCCCAGAACGAGACACGCGCCAGACACATCGGACCGATCAGTATACGCCACCGCCTCGGCCTCGTTCCCGAACAGCAGGTCGATCCCGTTCCTGAACAGTTCGTCTACGCGCTCCTTGAAGGCGTTCACGATAAACACATCACTCAATGTCAGCGCAACCTTCGCGCCCTTTTCCTTCCCGAGCTCCTGGGCCTTGAGCGCGGCCGCGAACCCGGCGTCGGCCGAGAGCAGATAGCCCTCGATGTAGACGACATCGCTATCGGCAGCGACATCCGCTTCGATTTCGTTCGGACTGAACTCCGATGTGATCCCCAGAAACGTGTTCAGACTCCGTTCGCCGTCCGGGCCAATCAACACCACACACTCACCGGTCACGCCATCCACTCGGTTGTTTGGATTAGACCCCACCCCTGCTGCTGTCAGGTCGCTCAGGTAGAATTCCCCCGGCTCATCCGTCCCGACCTTGCACCCGTAGTAGGCCGTCCCGCCAAAGCCGACCACACCAATGACCGTATTCGCGGCAGACCCACCTGACGCGCGTTCGAGCGGCTCATTCTCAACGTTCTCGATCAGTTCGGTCTGGCGCGCCTCATCCACAAGCGTCATCGTGGCCATCTCCACGTTCATTCGTTCGATATACGCATCGCTGACCTGATACTGTACGTCGACCAGCGCGTTCCCAACGCCGTATACGTTATACTTCTGAGCCATTGCCGCTCCTTGTGTTCGTGCTCAAATCACCTATCTTGGATTTCCGCTTACGATACCGTTATGCAGAATCTACCGCAATTTCAAATTTTACAATTACTTGAGTGACAACGAAACATACGATGTCTGCCTAGTCGGAGACGGATCCGGAGGAAAGGGCGCCGCCGTTTCAGCAGCTAGAGACGGGGCGAAAACGCTCCTGATCGAGGCCCCCCTTAGTCTTGGTGGGACCAGTACGTGGGCGGGCGTCAACAACTACGAGCCCGCGGCTGGGGCGACCGGTCTTCCACAAGAACTCTACGAGCGCCTGGCCGAACATCCCTACGCCGAGTCGATCCAGAGACGAACGGCTTCCTACCACCCCGACCGGCCGTGGGGCATCTACGATCGCTCGGACCACACAGACTATCGACTCACCCTGAATCGTCGATGCGGAACCGCTCTGACGTTCGAGCCAAAAACCACGAGCGACGCGACGATCGACAGCGTGAAAGAAGCGGGTGTAGAGCTGCGACCCTCCACCCGGTTCATACAGGTTCAGACCAGCGATAAGCGTGTGCAGTCCATAGATATCCAGGGCAATGATTTCGACGGGCGCATTCAGGCAGGTGTGTTTATCGACAGCACCGCGGATATCTACCTCGCAAGAGCAGCCGGACGTGAGTCTGCCATCGGGGTAGAGTCACGCAACGCCTACGACGAGCCCATAGCGCCCGAGCAGCCTGAGTCGGTCCTCAACAACGCCAGCCTCTGCTACCGAATCGCCCCCCTCCCTCCCGAAGAGTCCCTGCAGATCGATCTACCGCCGGACGGCATCGACCTCGACGAACTGAGGCCGGTCACCAGCATTCGCACATACGCGAACGGGTACCGAAACATGAACCCGCTTCACCTGATGACCGGCCAGGAGGCGTTCGAGCTGGGATATCGGGCTTACGAGGAATCTGAGAAGCGGATCAAGGCCCACTGGCACCCGCTGCAGACACGGTACGGGTTCGAGCGATGGAAGATGACCTGGGTCAGCCCGATGCTCGGGATCCGCGATACACATCGCCTGGCAGGCGAACACGTCCTGACCGAGCACGACGTCGAAACACCGCTCGAGCAGACAGAAAACAAAGAAGTGGTCACCTTCGCTAACCATGGGCTGGATTTCCATGACAGTCGTTCAAGCCGTCAGCTCGTAAACGGGCCGTACGGAATCCATTTCCGATGCCTGCTTCCCCGTGAATACGGAAACCTGCTTGTCGCCTGTCGAGGCGCCAGCCTCTCGTCGATCGGCGCATCCACCTGTCGTCTGAGCCGGACGATGATAGTCCTGGGTCAGGCGGTCGGAACTACAGCAGCCCTTTGGGGGGATGACGTCAAGGCACACGATGCCAGTCGCCTGAGAGAGACGCTCAAGGCGGGAGGAAGCGAATGAGCACGATCAAAGAGTGTGTCGTACGCGGCGAGACAATCCTGCTGGACGTCGACACGGAGAACGAGTCGGGCGATGTGCGCAACTATGAAATGTGGCGCGTTGGACACTACGACAACAAAGAGCCGGACACCCTCGACTGGATCGACGGGACCTTCGAGCCCGGTGACACAGTCTTCGACATTGGCGCGAATATCGGCCAGTATTCACTATACGCGGCGAAGCGGTTGAAGAGCGATGTCAGCATCCTCGCGTTCGAGCCGGAGGCCCTGAACTTCGCGAAGCTGAACCAGAATATCGTCCTGAACGGAATGGTCGAGACCATCGTCCCCTACCCGATCGCGATCTCCAACAAGACCGCCGTCGACACGTTCTACTCTAAGACATTCGCCGTCGGCGCATCGCTCCACGCATTGGGCCGTGAGATCACCCAAGGTGAGGTCGCCTTCGAGCCGCAGAACAAACAGGGCACGATCGCCTCATCGCTCGACGACCTCACCACCACGTTCAGCCTTCCCGTGCCCAACCACATCAAGGTCGACGTCGACGGCATCGAAGACCTGATCGTCGAAGGCGCAAAGGGCCTGTTCCAACAACCCGAGCTCAGGACCTTCCTGATCGAGGTCTACATGCACAGCGACATCGCCGACCGCATCCGATCAGGCTTCGAATCAGGCGGGTTTACGCTCGCCAACGAGGCCGACACAGACTTCACCCAAGGCGTAGTACAAAACCTGATCTTCACCCGCTCATAAGCGAGAGCAACCCCATAGGGACTACATCATCAGCCTGGATTCTTGAAACCCGTGTACCCAATCGCGACAAGACACAACAACCCGAACGGGTTTGCGTCCATACAAACGAACGGAACACCATGCCCCAAACACCTGACCCCGAAACCCTCCTGGACAATCTCCGCCCAGGCCATCCCCGCCTCATCCTGACGGACGATCACCTGGCCAAGCTCAAGAAACAAGCCGAAACCGACACCACGCTACAAACCTACATCACCCAGGTCATCGCCCAGGCCGACGAAGCCACAACAAGAGACCCGCTCGAACACAAGATCCCCGACGGCATCCGGCTCCTAGGCGTCAGTCGAGACTGTGTCGACCGCATCTACCGCCTCGGCGTCGCCTGGCGCTGGACGGGAGACCACAAATATCTCAAGCCGGCCATCGACGCGATCGTACGCGCCAGCCAGTTCCCGGACTGGAATCCCTCCCATTTTCTCGACACTGCGGAGATGTCGCACGCCGTCGGTCTGGGTTACGACTGGTTCTTCGACGAGCTGACTGACGATCATCGAACGATCATCAAGAAGGGTCTGATCGACAACGGCCTTCAGATCGGCCTCGATGCGTATGGTGGTGATGGGCCTAACGAGCCACGAAGAAACCGACCCTACGGCTGGTGGAAGGACTGTGACCACAACTGGAATCAGGTCTGCAATTGTGGCCTCGTCGTCGGCGCACTCGCGATCGCCGAAACGGATCCTGAATACGCGAAAGCCATCATTCCCATGGCCGTCGCTTCTTTACCCAAAGCGCTGAAGATGTATGGTCCCGACGGAGCGTGGGCAGAAGGCCCCGGATACTGGGACTACGCCACTCGCTACACGGCCTACGGTTTCAAGGCCCTCGAGACTGCGTTGGATACCGACTACGGACTCCTCGATATCGAAGGTATCTCCGAAGCGGGTTTCGCCCCCATCCATACGACTGGACCGACGGGCCTGTATCTCAACTACGCGGACAGCGGCGAACGAAATGCCCGACGCCCGATGTTCCAGGTCTTCTGGCTTGCCGATGTCTTCAAGAGCGATTTCATGGCGGCCAACGAGCACGAGCTGATCAAGCAGTCTCAGGCTACTGCTCAGCACGTCGTCTGGTATGTCCCGCGGCCGGATTCAGCTGATTCCGATCGCCCGCTGGACAAGCAGTTCAGAGGCCCCGTCGAGGTCGTCTTGATGCGAAGCGCGTGGGACGATCCGAACGCGCTCTTCGTCGGGTTCAAAGCCGGGTACAACCAGGCGAACCACGCTCACCTGGACCTTGGCAACTTCGAACTGGACGTGCTCGGGATTCGTTGGATCCGAGATCTGGGATCCGACCACTACAACCTGCCCAACTACTGGGAGAAAGAGAAAGGTGGCCGACGCTGGCAATACTGGCGGCTTAACGCCCACAGCCACAATGTGATTACCATTGGCGACGGCGACCAGGATCCGGATGCCGAGTCGCAGATGACCCGGTTCGTCTCGGAAGGGGACAACGCACTTGCGATAGTCGACTTGACGGAAGCATACGCCGACGTGGCATCCAGGGTTCTTCGTGGCGTCAGGATGGTCGATGGCCGCCGAGCAGTTCTAGTGCAGGACGAAGTCACGGTAAAATCGCCCACGTCGGTGACCTGGGGCATTACGACAGACACCGACATTGAGCTCGTCTCTGACACGGAGGCCGTCCTTTCTCACGGAGGAGAACGCCTCAGGGTCAGCGTCCTGACCGCTGGAGCCACTTTGTCGTCAACTTATGCCCCGCAGACCGAACCCCCTCACTACAGCAACGAAGGCGTGAAGAGACTTGAGTCGACTGTTGAAGCCGAAAACGAGGTGACAATAGTCGTTCAGCTGTCACCTGAATGGCCGGATGGGCACAGTCCAGATGCCGCTGTGACACCGCTATCAGACTGGTAGGGGCAACGCGATATCGAAAGCCAAACCATACAGCAAGCTAGTCCTGACAGGAGATACACATCAACGGACTTTGGACTGCCCAAATCTACTTCAGATCGGCATGCCGCTTGGAGGGCTTGGCGCGGTATGCGTCTGCCTGAACAGCTTAGGTGGGCTCCCATTGTCTCTGGAAGAAAATGTGTATGTATGAAGAGTCGACACACGTCCAGTTGGCATTCGTGCTGCCCAAAGGGGCGAAACAGGTCGCCTCGTCCGATCAACTAGTGAGTTCCGTCGACATTCTCCCCACCATCTGTGACCTGATTGATGTCCCCTGCACTCAGGCCGTGGACGGCATTTCACTTAAACTCACAATTGAACACGGAACCACCATAGATCGAGATCGCATCTACGTGCAGTTCGAAGGCAACGGGGCCCGTGGCAACTTCCAGCGCTCCATAGTCGAGGTATCTCACAAGCTAATCGTCGATCTGTTCAAGGATGAGGTCTTCTTCGATCTCTACGACGTCATCGCTGACACTCAAGAGAAATACAATCTCGCCTTCAAGGAGCAGATGCGGGTAAGGGAGCTTTCGGATCACCTGATCGCGTGAATGAAGGTTACGGACGAGCACGTCAGCTAAACCGCATCAGACTACGACCACTTCCTGGACACGTACGAGGCGTTCCAGGACAACGAACCGACCTACCCGATCGGTGGAGGATCACCTCAATCTATCGGCCGAATATAGAAGGGCTGCTATTGCAGCACGTGCACACCGTTCATCCCGAGTTCCCGAAGACGCGTCCGTGCGGCGGAGGGTGCATCAAGGGATGGTCTTAGACCATATGAAGTCGTCAACGGAATCCTGAGACAGACAAAACCTGGAGAGTCTATGTCCTCGCTCGACGAGTATCGCTACGAATACCTGACCTGGCCCGAGATCAACGAGGCTGCTGAAGCGGAGAGGGTCGTCCTCCTGCCGATCGGGAGCACCGAACAGCACGGCCATCACCTGCCTCTGGACGTCGATAACTTCCTTGCGACGAGCATGTGTCTGGAAGCCGCAAAAAAGGCACCGCGCGAACTGCTCGTCATGCCGAATATCCCCTACGGCTACAACGAGCACGCCCAGGATTTCCCCGGCACCATTCACGTCACCTATGAACACTTCATCGAATACTGTCTCGACGTGTGCAAAAGCGTGGCCTACGCCGGGTTCAAACGCATCATGATCGTCGACGGCCACGGGTCGAACGAACATCTGTGCGAGTTCATCGCCAGACGTGCGACGCTCGAGACGGACGCCCTCTTTGCGACCACGATCTGGACCAACCTGATTACGAAAGAGTTCGAAGAAGTACGGGATTCGGAGATGGGCGGAGCCGCGCACGCCTGCGAACTCGAGACATCGGCATATCTGTATCTGGAGCCGAGTCGTGTTCGCATGGACAAGGCAGAGGATCACTACGGAGGCGCCGCGGGCAGTGAAGGGTCGAAGTATCTCTATGTCGATCTCGGCAAGGGCTGGGGACCGGTCAAAATCGTCAAGTGGACGAGTTCGTCGACACCCAACGGCGTATCCGGCGCGCCGACACTGGCCACGGCAGAGAAAGGCAAGGTCCTCGTCGAATCCTGTTCGGATCACATCGTCGCCTTCTGCCAAGAGTTCAAGGCCATGCCCGATCCCATACGCGTCGATCACCGTACCGTCAAACCCGATATACCCAAGCTACCGAACCTCGACTAGCCCTTTCATCCTGAGCGCAGCGAAGGCCTGCCCCGGACTTGATCCGGGGATCTCTAAGGGTCCTGCACCTTCGCTCGTACCCCTGGATGCAGGGTCAAGCCCGACATGACACCGGAACCGGAGCACACATGCGAACCATCTTCATCACCCTCGATTCACTCAACCGGCAATACCTCAACTGCTACAACGACGACGCTTGGGTCCAGACGCCCAACATCGACCGCCTCGCTGAACGGGGACTCGTCTTCGACAACCACTACTGCGGCTCGATGCCCTGTATGCCGGCTCGCCGGGAAATGTATACGGGCAGGATCAACTTCCTCGAGACCCCGTGGTCCCCGATTCAGCCCTGGGACAACTGCATGCAGCCCGAGCTCTGGCGGCAGAATGGGACGTACTCCCACATGATCACCGACCACTACCACTACTTCCACAGCGGCGGTGAATGCTACCACACCCGGTTCAACACGTGGGAGTTCATGCGGGGCCAGGAGGGGGACGTTTGGCGGCCTCTCGTCGACGACCCCGAGATCCCCGACTTCCAAGGCAAGAACCGCCGCGCATACTGGGTCAATCGCGAGTTCATGGATCTGGAGAACGATCTCGACTACTCCACGCCTCAGTGCTTTGAACGAGCGATCGAGTTCCTCGAGAACAACCACCAGGCCGACAACTGGAACCTCCATCTCGAGTGCTTCGACCCGCACGAGCCCTTCCAGTGTCCGAAGCGATACCGCGACCTGTATGAGGACACCTGGAACGAGTTCCATTTCGACTGGCCCGATTACGCTCCTGTCGAGCAGGACGAGGCTGCGGTCGAGCACATTCGGAAGTTCTACGCGGGCACACTCACGATGGCAGACGTCTGGTTGGGCAAACTCCTCGACAAGATGGATGAGTTGAATGCCTGGAAGAACACGACGCTCATCCTGACCACCGACCACGGACATCTCCTGGGCGAACACGGCTATTGGGCCAAGAACTACATGTTCGACTATAAGGAACTGGTCCACATCCCCATGATCGCCGTCACGCCCGACCAGGACACGGGGAGGCGGAAAGGGCTTACCACGACCATCGACCTGATGCCCACCTTCATGGACCTGCACAGCGGGGAAATTCCTTCGGGCGTCCACGGTGAGTCGATCCGGCATCTCTTCGGCGTCGACGAAGACCATCACGATGCCGTGCTCTACGGATACTTCGGCAAAGACATCAACCTGACCGACGGACAGTACACCTACTGCCGGCAGGCCTTACCCGACTCGACGCTCTACAACCATCTCGCCAACCCATGCAACTTCAGTGACTTCGAGAAGCGGGATGTTCTCAAGCGAGCGGAACTGGGCGTCTTCCTCGAATCGGCCGACGGCATCCCGCATTATCGGATCGAAGCGAAGTCCAAACGACACCTGGGCGCACCCGACTTCAACCCGATCTACGACGTCTCAGTGGACCCGACACAGCAGGCCCCGATCCACGACGAGAAGCTCGAGACACAGCTCGCAGCCAAAATGAAAGAGTTGATGGACCGATACGATGCGCCTGATTGCCAGTATCCACGAATGGGGCTATAACCATGGCTGACATCAAGCTGGTGGTGATGGACGGGATCTGGGCGGATTGGCTTGGCGACTACGAAGCCGTTTCGGAACAGATCACAGCCGTCGCCGCCCGAAAAGAGGATGATCTGGCTCGAGAGATCGTCGATGCCGACGTCGTGTTCGGCCGTCTCCCAAAGGAGCCGTTCCTGATCGCCCGGAAGCTTCGGTGGGTTCAGAGCATCGGAGTTGGTTTCGAGACAATGCTCTATCCCGAGATGATCGAGAGCGAGGTCACGATCACGAACACAGCCGGGGCCTTCGACGCCGCGATGGCCGAGCACGCCCTGGCTTTGATCCTCAACTGGACGCGAGGGATCACCCCCGCGGAGCGTAACCGGAAGGACCGCATCTACACACGCCAGATCCCGGTATCCCAGATCGACGGTCGACGGGTGTGTGTCCTCGGACTCGGTACTATCGGGCGGAACACGGCCATCCGGCTGCATCACCTCGGCATGCACGTCACCGCAGTGGACACCCAGGTCACGGATCCCCCGGAAGGCGTAGACGATCTCGTTAGCCCTGACCAGATGCACGAAGCCCTAGGATCTGCGGATTTCGTAGTCGTCGCCCTTCCACTGACGGATGGAACACGCGGGCTGGTCGATTCAGCTTGCTTCAAAAGCATGCCGGAGCACGCCTACCTTGTTAACATCGCACGAGGACCGATCGTCAACGAGGGGGATCTAATCGAAGCCCTGAGAGAGAGCACGATCGCCGGAGCTGGTCTCGATGTCTTCGACGAGGAACCACTGCCGGCCGATAGCCCGTTATGGGATATGCCGAACGCCGTGATTACACCGCACATCGGTGGTCGATCCGATGAGGGCTACACCAACATACGACAGATTTTCTGTGAGAATCTGCGTCGATACACGAGAAATCTGCCGCTCTTGAACGTTGTCGACAAGCAGAGGGGATACGTACTGCAGTAGAGTCCCCGCTCGGAACCGCACACTAAGGACGCTCACCCGCTGGCCACCTGGACTCCATCATCTCACCCGCCCGACGTGGGAGCAACGTCAGACGGGCTCAACTCTCGTCGTGCGTGGAGCATCTACGTATGCCTCATGCTGCTGCTCGGGTTCGCTCAGTTCTGGGAGGCGCGAAACTTTAAGTGGTACTGGGACGACCACGACCACCTGGATCACGTCGAGCAGATCCTGCGATCCCCGTCAGTGCTCCTATCCAACGATCACCCCGCCTCTGCAAGGACACTCACCTCCCTCTATTTCCTCCTGCTGAGCCCCTTCGATGTAGTCGTTCAGCACACGGCTCACGTCGCCGTCTATATCCTGACGGCCTGCTTCCTGGCGTTCTCGCTCAGCAGACTCGGATACAACCGCCCGCTGGCCATGCTTGCCGGGCTCCTCTTTCTTTTCAACGTTTCACACTGGGCGGTAGCGTACTGGCCATCTTGCTTTGCTTACACTGCATGCCTCGCGACCGGAGTCTGGGGTGTCGTCGCCTATCGGCAATGGTCGCTCCAAAGGGCCCGCTCACAACACCTCACTGCCTGTATTCTGATCGCAATATCCACATTGTTCCACCCCGGTGGTATCGCCTTCTCCCTTTTGGGCCCCTACTGTGGATACAGAGCCCGCGGATTAATGCCGTCACCCCGCAGTGCACTGATTCTGCCCGCGGTCACTATCGCGGTGGCGGCGCTGCTTCGCCTTGTCTACCCGACGCACAACCAAAACCAAAACCTAGTTCAGTTCGACGGCATCCCCGCCACCGTGCAGTTGGCACTCTCTTACCTCGGCAGAACGTTCCTCTCCCCCCATTGGTTAACGGACGCCTTCCTAGTGGGTCCGACACACCAGGATTGGCTCGTCGGTCTTCTGATCCTTGGGGTCGGTGGCGTTCTGCTCTACCTCAAAAAGTGGACTCTACTCGATGGCATCGTATGGTCCACCCTGACGGTGTCGATTTACGGTGTGACATCATCCGAAGAGTTCACCTGGCGGTATTTCTATCTGGCCAATGTTGGGCCCTCACTCGTGCTTGCCTATGGATTGATCAGCCTGGGGGCTTGGGCCTCACGGCTCAGGTGTTCCGGCTGGCAATGGGCTATACCTGCGCTTGGCTGTGCGGCAATCGTGGGATTCAGCCACGGCGAATTGAAGATAACGGAAAGGATCTTCCAGACCCGGATCGGGCGTAGCTACCTGGTCCGTGGCGATCGAGTCCTGGGAGTGGAGCAAATGGGTCAGGGGATATTGGGATCCCCTGCGTACACAAAAGCCGCTGACTACACCCGATACGGTACAGTTGCCCTATACGCAGGCACAGATCCTGAGCCCGTGCTCGCGCTTGGGGAGGAAACTTACCCTGATGACTCGGAGATACGTCTGGTCCGAGAAGCTGCAGGCTATGCAGGACTCGGAATTTCTGTGGAGTCAGATTTCATCCGTCGAGTCGAGAATGAGGGTGAGAAGGCTCAGAACGCAGTGTCGGGCACGTTCAGCAACGCAGCAAGCTATCATTACAATGAAGGCAACAACGGACAGGCCGAACGCCTCTACGCTTCAGCACTCCAGGTTCAACCCGGCAACATCCCATCGATCATCCACAGAGCCAACACGCTTCTCCGGCTGAATCGATCGGGAGATGCGCTCGCTGCCTATGGTGACGTCTACAGCCGCCAGGCCGCAGGCTACTACGCCGCCTCAGTCCCGGGTCTTCGGGCAATTCACGACGCATATCCGGCGAACACGACGGTCAGGGGATACCTGATACTGGCATACGTGGCGTCAGAAGACCTCACAGCTGCCGATGGTCTGCTGGCCTCTATCCCCCGTGGATTCAGGCAAACTCCGGCGCTGGTAAGGGCAGTTGCTGAACTGGCTGAAGCCCATCGGCAATCGGGAAACGAGATCAAGGCCAAGGCCCTGCAGTCATACCTAACGGATGCGAAAACCGCGAACTGAGTGCCCTGTGAGCACTCCGGATTTGACCTCGAAATGCCCCACGTGTATCATTCGTCTCTTCGCGAAAGATTCCACGAGCATTTATCCAGAGTAAGGCACACCAGATGGCTATCAACGTAGAACAGGCAGTCGAGAACGCGTTTAAATCGCACAAGATCGTCGACATACATACGCACCTGTATCCCGCTTCCATGGGCCCAATGTATCTCGCCGGCCCAGACGAGCTGATCACCTACCACTACCTCAAAGCCGAGACCTCCAGGAACCTACCACTCAGCGAAGTCGAGGGCTTTAACAACCTACCGACAGACCAACAGGCAGACGTCGTGTGGAAGATGCTCTTCGTCGGAGGCACGAGCCCGATTTCGGAAGCACAGTTGGGCGTGGTCACGGTGATGAACGCGTTGGGTCTGAATCCTCGTGCAGACGACCTCAGCGAATTCCGCCAACTCCATAACGACATGAGTGCCGAGGATTACACGGATCTGGTCTTCGAAAAGTCCGGCGTCGCCAAGGTTTATATGACGAACGATCCGCTCGATCCGTCAGAGGGTCCCTTCTGGCAGAACGGGTTCGATCTCGATCCCAGGTTCCAGGGCGTCCTGAGACTCGACAGCGCACTGATGAACTGGCCGGAACCGGTCGACAAACTCAAGGCGATTGGCTACGAGGTAGAAACAGCTCTGAACGAGACCACATTTCGGGAAATTCGCCGCTACCTCAACGACTGGTGTGGAAAGCTTGACGCTCGTTACATGGCGATCTCGCTTCCACCCGACTTCGAGTATCCGAGCGACGACACCACATCGACGCTCATGAAAGAGTGCGTCTACCCGATAGCCCGTGATCGCCGCATCCCCTCCGCCATGATGGTCGGCGTCACCCGTCAGGTGAACCCGATCCTTAAAGACGGTGGAGACAGCCTCGGATCATGGGACCTGCGTAACCTCGAACGAATCGCCCGCGACTGGCCCGAAGTCAATTTCCTGATGACGATCCTCTCGCGCGAAGATCAGCACGAGCTCTGCGTCACCGCGCGGAAATTCCCGAACATCACACCCTTCGGCTGTTGGTGGTTCCTGAACAATCCCAGCATCATCCAGGAAATCACCTCAGAGCGGATCGAGCTACTCGGCACGTCCTGTGTCCCCCAACACTCAGATGCGCGTATTCTGGATCAGCTCCTCTATAAGTGGACACATTCGATCCGGACCATCGCGCCGGTCTTCGTGAGCAAGTACTCGGACCTGCAGAATGCCGGATGGCCGCTCACAGAACAGGACATCAAAAACGACATCGCGCTGATGTTCGGCGGCGGCAACCTCCTCGACTGATCTTTTATTCGGACCCAGAATGACGAAGTCCCCGTATACGAACCTGTATACGGGGACTTTTCTGTGCCTTTTCAATCCTCGATCCTCTATCATCAACCTTCAATATCTACCCCAGCCACACCCTCCGGTGGTCCGCCTGCCGTTTCCCATAGGCCTCCATCACAGCCGCCTTCTCCCCCTCGCTCCCGCGAAGGATCGCGTCCAACCGGTCACACGTCAGCCTGACCTCGTCATCCGTCATCTCGATCGTATCGACGTTGAAGTATCCCTCATCCGTGTGATGCCCACGCAGCGAGATCGACGGATCGTCATCTGCCATAGCCGCACAGACCGCCTGAGCGGACAAGCCCGACGCTCCCGTATCGATCGACACCCGGGCGCGACTGAACGGGTTGCTGTTGGGATCTGGATCAACACTCAAAGAGACGCCGTCGATACCTGAAAGGCGGTCGATCACCACACCCATCTTGCGATCCTGTTCGGCTCCCCAAGCGTCCACGTCGGTGCTCATGCGATGTTCGAGACTGGCCATCACCCCGACGATCCCTTCCTTCCCAACCTTCATGGGCCGTCCGATGCCGCGGTTCTGTGCGTAGACAGCCTCGACCAGATCCTTCTTACCGCAGACGATCCCTGCTGTGGTACCTGACAGATACTTGTGCCCGCTGCAGATCACCAGGTCCACTCCGGTGGCGACAATTTCCCGGATCAGGAATGACTGAGCCGCGCCATCTACGATGACGGGCAAGCCTTGCTCGTGTGCGATCTCGACGACGCGTTTCAAAGGGACGGAGCCAAACCGCGTCGTATGATGTGAGACCGTAAACAGAACAGCAGCGGTGTTATTCCCAATCGCGTGACGGATGTCGTGCTCGCTGGCCCCGTTGACTGTCCCCACTTCGATCGGCTTAGCCCCCGCGAGTCGAACCATCTGGGTGATCGGCGCCCCAAAGTTGACGGCATGACCTTTCTGCAGCACGACCTCGCTCTTCATGCCGGACGTGTCAGGGATCTGGGATACCTTCCCGGGATCCTTCCCCGTCATGGTCGCCGCGACTGACAGGGTGATTCCGGCTGCCGTGCATGCCGTCACGCACCCGGCTTCCGCCCCAGTGGCCCGAACGATCACCTCTCCCGCTCGCGCCTGCAATTCGTCGATGTTGAAGAAGTGCTGCATCGACTCATTCACCTGCTCGAGAATTTCAGGCGGAACGACGGCGCCCGCAAGCTTGGTCATCTTCCCGTTCCCGTTGATGATCCGGGTCAGGCGGTATTTTTCGTGTAGATCGATCGGCATCAGAATGGCTCCTCGGCCTCCGGAAGGTCATCGTCATCGGGCAGTTCGACTGCCGATTCCTCATCGGCTTCAGCTTCTGGATCAGGTTCCGGCTAAGGCTCCGGTTCGGGAGCAGCGGCCGCTGACTGACTGAGCTGATCCAATCTCGTGTTCGCTTCCGCCAGCCGAGCAGACATGAGGCTCACCACATTCTCCAGGATCGTGCCTTTCATCACCGGATCCTGTTCTATTACACTGAACAGCATGGTTCGATTGACGGTCAAACCTATGCAGTCATCGATCGCCACGATAGTCGCGGAACGCTTGTGACCGGTGAAAAGCCCCATCTCGCCGGTCGCCTGTCCGGGAGAGACCTCACCCAGCTGCCGCCCCGTCGCGCTCAGGACGCTCAGACGTCCACGGATCAGCACCAACATTTCATCTCCAGATTCACCGACTTCGTAGACCGTATCCCCGGTCTCATACTGTTGAACCTTGAAAACCTGGATAAGACTCTGAGCCTGCTCCAGAGTCAGCCCGACAAACACGGAAATCTTCTGGACGATCTTCATCATCTGGTGTTGAGCACGGTTCATGAAACAACCCTTCGGGTAACCACGAGGGCGATCAACCCAGCGCGGCGACGGCCTCATCCACGGATTCACTCAGTACGGACAGCCCGTCTTCGAGCGCTTCCCGCTTGATCGTAAGTGGTGGTGAAATCTTCACCGTCTGCCCCCACGATCCGACGGGTGCAAAGAACAGCAACCCCTTGTGGAAACAGCGTTCAACAATGTCGAACGCTAGATCGGCGTCCGGTTCCTTGCGACCAGCCTTCACCATCTGCAGTCCCGCGACCAGCCCTTTCCCCGTCACGTTCCCGACGACCGTGGAGTGCAAATCGCTGATCGCGGCAAGGCCCTCCATCAGAATTGGCTCGAGCCTCTTTGCGTTCCCGACCAGATCCTCGTCTACGATCTTCTTGAGGCTGGCCAGGGCCGCTGCTGAACACACCGGGTTACCGGTGTGCGTACTCGTCATCGAGCCTGGCGGATACAGATCCATCACATCCGTCCGACCGATCACGCCCGACAGCGGCAGGGAGCTGCTAACGCCTTTCCCGAAACAAATCAGATCAGGTTTGACGCCGTAGTACTCGAATCCCCACATCGTACCGCACCGACCAAACCCCGCCTGGACCTCGTCGAACACGAGGAGCACGTCGTGCGCATCACACCACTCTCGCAGAGCCTGCACATACGGGATCGGCGCGAAGTCCGGACCGACGCCCTGGTAGGTCTCGAGCATCACGCCCGCAACCTGACCGGGGGACAGCCCTTTCGACTCGACCGTCTGCACAAAGTGATCGAAATCGGTCTCCTCCGACCAGTATCCATCGGGGAACGGGACCTGCACGATCGCCGGATCTTCGTTCACGATCCAGTCCTTCTGCCCGGGCATGCCGCCCGCCTGCTGTGACCCAAGCGTGCGACCGTGGAAGCCTCGCTCGAACCCGACGAATCCGATCTTCTCGTTCCCGCCCTTGCTGATCCCGTAGGACCGGCTGAGCTTGAACGCGCACTCGGTGGACTCCGATCCCGTCGTCAGGAGAAACACCTTGTCGAGGCCGTCCGGAGCCAGATCTGCGAGATACGAGATCAGTTCGGCCCGTTCCTCGCTCGGGAAGCAGTAGTTGTGCAGAAGACCGCTCTCTGCCTGCTCGATGATCGCCTGCCGGACCTCTGGCACCCCGTGACCGGCGTTCGTGACCAGCACGCCGGAACTCCAGTCGAGCCACTTGTTCCCATACTTGTCGTAAACGTGAACATCCTCTGCCCGATCCCAAACGACCGGCGGCTGACCGCGCATAGAAATCGGTTCGATCTTCCTTAGCGCTTCGAGCGTCGCCACCGACTCCGGAGCCGGCAGTTTGGTCTGTATGCGCCTGAACTTCGTGTCGACCGGCGCCACATCCTTCGGTTCAATGCTGAATTCTTTCCCCATCTACCCTTTCCTTCGTTCCCTATTCTCTCAAAGAAGTGCTACCTAGATCCTGGCGATATCAACCCTGGCGCGCCCGAAACCAGGCTCACCCTCTCCTACGAAGTGGGAGAGGGATTCTTGTGGGTCTGGTGTTACGCCCGCAAGACAGGTGAGGGCCTGATGAGAGCGGTGATCCCGCCCCTCCGCCCAGTCAACATTCCGCGACACGATGCTTTCTGATCGAGAGGCGGTCGTTCACCAGGCTACAGAGGCCTGTGGTAGATCTTCTCGAACACGGCATCAGGCCCATCACCGACTCGATTGGGGTCGACGATCGTGATCCCGCCCGCTCCAAACTGGGCCGTAACCGTGGCCCCCTTCCCATCCTCCATATACTCGAAATTCCGATCCCGAACGATTCGAGCCGCGTGAACAATCGCAACGGTTATGCGACCGTCATCGGCGGTCGGATAGATTTCGGCGACATCATCGAGTGACTCGCCGCCAAACTTGACCCGACACATGGCTACGATACTCGTGTGGATGCTGTCGGTCCCATACCCGATATAAGCCTTAGACCCGTCAGGACGGGCCACATCGCGGGTAAAGTGGTTGTTCGACGTCTGGCTTCCACCGCCGTTATACCAGAACCGGAACCCTCGATATTGCTGGTCCGACTCCACCTTCCCGTCGGCCCCGACGATCTCGTGTTCCTGATTGACCGGTCCTTCGAAGTCGTCAGGGGTCACCCAGTTGTTGTGGAAGTAGACAGACATGCCGTTCTCGAAATCCACGCGCACCTGAACAGCGTCATATGCGTTGATATTATCTCGGACGAGCCGCTTCTTCTGCCCGACCGCCGTCAGCGATACGGGCTTGCTCCGGTAGTAGTTATAAATCAGGTCGACCCAGTGCGGACCGACGTAGCTGAACGGATCGCTCTGCTCCGCCCACTTGAACGTGCTGGTCGACACCTCGAGCGGCTCCTCCAGCATCGCCAGACCATACAGGGGGTCTCCGATCCGTTCTGCGATATCGTGCTGAATTCTGAGGTGGTCCGGGTCATACCGTTTGTGCATATCGACCGCGACGACCACGCCCTTCACCCTGGCCTTCTCGATGATCTCGTCCGCCTCCTGGATGTCCAGACACATCGGCTTCTCCATCAACACGTGGATACCGTGCTCGATCGAGTCGAGTGTCACCTGAGTATGCAGGTTGTCTGGCGTCGCGACGGACATCACATCGAGGTCGGGATGATCGGCAATCACGTCGAGCCAGGGGGTCTCACCGTTGTAGGGCTGCGGACGATATCCCGTCCACTTTTCGTAGCTATCACACGCTCGCACGGCCGAAGCCTGGGATCGCGTCGCGATCGCGACGAGTTCGAACTCGATCGGCGCAAGATCACGAGCCCACTGATCGAGCCCGAGCCTGCCGAGCAGTCCGGAGATCCCCGAGACCTGCAGGTCGGCGTAAGCCCGCGCGTGCACGTCTCCACCGAACATCCCGGCGCCAATCAAGGCAACCTTCATCTTTCCTTCCATACCCCGCTATTCCCCTTCCTTTTCATCCGCCTGCCCGGGAGGCTTTTCCCAGGTTTCGTGATCATCCTTGGATATAAACTGACCGCGATCGTCCAGGAACGTCTCGGCATCCAGGCTGTCGACCCAGTTCCCGTGCCGATCGATAAAGCCCCATTTGCCCTCGTGTTTGACCTTGGCCACCCCGCCCGCGAAGTGGCGTGCCTGCTCGAATTTCGATTGGATGACAAGCACACCCTCCGCGTTAATATACCCCCAGAGCCTGGCGATTCGCACTCTGGCCAACCCCTCGGAGAACCCCCCGGCCGAATCGAAACGGGGTTCTATCGCCACCGATCCGTCCGGACGTCGATAACCCCACTTTTCGCCTTCTTTGAAGGCGACGTGTTCCTCCATACTCACTCAGATGCTCCCGCTCGCGTTGAATCCAGGCGCCTATAGACGTAGGCGTGCACAACGGTCAGGTTCGCGAATATGACCAAAGCACCAACGAACGCAGGCAGAAAACCGCCAAGTCCAAACCCGGCAATCCTGAGCCACCGTTCGAACCAGATAAAATAGATAGCTAAACTGGCAACGTAGAGAATGATTAGCCTGCCGCGGGAACCGCGTGTCAAACTGGAACTCTGGGCAAGCGCCTGAAATGGCCCTACCTCCCGCTCCACGATTATGAATGGCCACTGGCTGAACTGGGCGTAGAAGTACGCGCCAGGAACCAGTGCCAAAACTCCAAGTGTGATCAACAGATTCAAGTCCTCGGCCACAGGGACAGGGGTATGAGTCACGTTGCTGTATGCCAAAACTGCAAGCCCAATGACACACGCACCCGAAAGCGCGAGAAACACGTGACCGAGCGTGCCGACCAGGTACTTGAACACTAGATGGGCGTGTGAATAGAGGTCAGCATAGTCTGCCCCGGTCCCGTCTACTAGGGACAACCCGATCCGGACCAGCCCAAGGGCAACAACAAAAGACCCAAGCAGCCCAACGAAAACAGACAGGGCACGCAACCCCGGAGAATCACCGAACAGAAGAGATGGAACCACCTGGACCAGTATAGCAATCACGTGCACTCCGAGCATGAAGCCCGTGTGGTGCCTGAACACCTGCCAGCCCCTGATAATCGCCTCTCTGATCGAGAACATCGCAAGCTCCTTGCTTGCTAATGATATACCAATGCGATGGGGATAGAAAGGTGCAAAGAAAACACCCCCGGGACCCTGGGTACCGGGGGCGTCATCGTTCACTGTTCGAAGCCTAGCGGGTGATTTTTCGCCAAATTTTGCGCATCTCGTCCTTCTGCCGGATCGCATCGAGCCAAATGTCAGGGAAGCAAGCGAGCGCATAACCGGAGCCCTGCGGTCCCAGTTCGGGTACGGCGTATAGCGTCCGGCTGCCCGCGCCTTTCACCCACGCCGCCATCGCAAGCTCGAGATAGTCGTCTCTCCAGATCACGAAATCGCGATCGAGCTTACCCTTCCCGTCTGTCACCGGCGTCTGGCAATGGCTGCCCGTAAACGGCCTGAAGTGAATCAGCTCGCTCATCTTCCAAAGGTCCAGCCGCTCGGACAGTCGCTTCCAGAAGGTGCCCGGCCGAATCTGCTTGATGATCGCGGGGTGCGAGTGGTCGAAGTTCATCCGCAGCTTCCTCTTGTAACGCTTCTCATACGCAGACGCCAAGGCGAATGCCTTTTCCGGCGTCTCTGTGCACGTATCGCGATGCACCTCGATAGCAGGCTTGATCCCCAGATCGTCACCGGCCTGGATCACCGCCCGTGCGACGGGAAGCGCATCCCTGGTTGGCGTGTCATGATCACACAACTGAACGTTCACGTGAATCGCGCCGGCCTCCTTGAAGGCCTTCATCTTGGGACCGGCTTCCTTGATCGATCCGACGTCGACGCCACCGACCAGTTCCAACCCGTGCTTTGCCAGCGCCTCACCAAGCCGCGGATCCGACCCCGAACTCATTCCGTCGAAGCCCGCCTCCTTCACCTTCTTGACCTTCGTCTCGATCGCCCACGGACGCTTCTCCGTCGGATATCCTCTTAGTGACCAATCCGCGGCCATCACCTTGAGCGTCGGCTTCACCTTCTTTTTTGCCATCTGCCCTCCTCATTAGGCTCGTTCCCAAGCTCGCCTGCCGGGCCATAGCCTTGGCGTAGGCCGGAGCCTGGGAACGATCAGTTATCACGCACTCAGATCGAACTACATCGGCCCGATTCTCGGTGACCCCTTATCGATTGCCATCAGCGTCGCGTCAAAACTCTTCTGCATCAACTCGAGTTTCAGGCTCTGATAGTCGGGATCATCCCAGAGATTGTCAAACTCGTCTGGATCCTTCGACAGGTCGTACAGCTCACCGAGGTTGTGACCGTGGTAGACCACCAGCTTGTGCGTCGCGTCGCGATACATCGTCGCCAGGGACCCGTCCGAGAGGTCCAGCGCATCATAGAACTCGCACCGTACGAACGACCGGTGGTGTTCCGCTGTCTCGCCCGTGGCAATGGGCATCAGTGACCGACCGTGGAAGTAGTCTGGGATCGTCACACCAGTGGCCTCCATGATCGTCGCGGTCACGTCGTGGAGTTCGGTTAGCCCGTCGTAGACGGCCCCCGCCTGCACCTTGCCCAGCCAGGAGAGGATCAAGGGGACACGAACGAGCCCCTCGTAGAAGCGGCACCCCTTCTGAATCAGGCCGTGATCCCCGAGCGTCTCCCCGTGATCACTCATAAAAATGACCAGCGTGTTGTCGAGTTGCCCCGTTTCCTCCAGAGCAGCCACCATCCGCCCCACCTGATCGTCAATCAGCTTGATCATCGCATAGTAGGCAGCCTGAAGCGTTCGGTGATCAGTTCCTCCCGGACCGTCCGGCTCGACCAACCCCCTTGTCTGCGTATGCGGAACGATCGGACTCTTGATGTCTAGGTCCTGAGGATCGCGTCCCTTCGATTGGAAATCCACCCGCTCGAACTTCTTCTGTTGCTCGAGATCCGATTCACGGAACAGCGCACCCGGCATATCGGCTGGATCGAATTGATCGCGGTACGACTGTGGAGGATTGAAGGGTGGATGGGGGTCGTAAATGTTGACACTCACGAGCCACGGTGTGTCATCCTCACGGGATTCCTTGATAAAGTCGATCGTCTTATCGGCACACCACGTCGTCTGATGATACTCGGCAGGAACGCCTTCGGGGCTCTTCGTCAACTCCCCCAGGATCTCACCTTTGGACCGTACCCAGTCGGCGTAGTCGTGACCGGTCTCCCAATCATCACGGGGCGCGTGGCTATACTGCCAGTAGCGATACCCGTCGTCCACGCGTTCTTCGATCCGGCCAAACGCGGACGACAGATGCAGTTTGCCGACAAGCCCGCAGTCATACCCTTTGTCGGACAGGATCTTGGTCACCAGGGGCGGGTCGTCCGGAAAACTCGCGTTGCCATTCCCGTTTACGTGAACGGCGCTTGCATACCGTCCTGTCAGAAAACTCGCCCGACTGGGCGTGCAGATCGGGCTCTGACAGTAGGCGTGGGTAAAGGCCGTACCGGACGCGGCGAGTTGGTCGATGTTCGGCGTGGAGACGTACTCATTTCCGAGGGCACCGATCGTGTCGTACCGTTGCTGGTCAGTGCAAATCCACAGGACATTCGGTCGATCTGCCAAAGCTATCCTCCGTTGGTCACGCTACCTACTTCTGAACAATCTTGATACCCGCCTGCAGTCAATCCTTCAAAGCTGCCTGATCCTCGACAGCACGACGTGCAATCTCACCAGACGCGGCACGCAGATCAAGATCCTGTATGAGCACCTCTTCAGTGAAGAACCCGGCTTCCTGCAACACATCTCCGTCAGGATGAATGAACTCCGACTCGCCGTGCGATGATCCTGAACGGTTGATATTATCCGGATCGGCTGGCGCGTTCGCCATTACGAAGTAGATCCCGTTCTCAATCGCCCGCGCGATCGGCATCGATCGATAGGCTTAAAGCTTGTACTCCGCCGTGATCGGTGACTCGCAGCTGCAGAAAAAACAGACCTTCGCTTCCTGCCGCGGCAGGAAGTCTCACCAACTCCCGATACCGGACGTCGTGACAGATCAGGAAACAGCAACCCATGCCGCAATCGGCAGATGCTGGGCTGGCTGACACCACTTTTCGCCGACCAGTTGGATCTTCCCGTATCGTCCCTTCAGCGAGCCGTCGCGATCCACAACCAGAAGACTATTGTAGCGCGTGTCCGCCTACTCGTGAACAGTCCCGACCACAGCCTCGATCTTCTGCTGACGGCACGAGCGCAGGATCTGCCTTTCGGCCTTCTCAATTCGGCCCATGTCGAACCGCCACCAGAAGGCCGGCCGACACGAGTATCCGAACAGAACGCCCTTGTGAAAGGCTGCCACGTCAACGCGTTCCTTCGCGAGAGACTTCAGGTAGGACACGATCTTCTTCGTGTTCACCTCGATGTCCTCCGAGGCGTGCATCTGTACGGTTGCGACTTTTAGGTGTCTCTTTGTCGGCATCCTTCCTCCGATCAGATCTCCACCACATCGCCCTGATGGGGAATCTTCACGTATGCATGCCCCTTTGCCATCAGAGCATCCCTGAACGGTTCCGACTGTTCGCGTTCGCCGTGCACCAGAAACACTTTCTTCAACCGATCGGGCGGGGTGTGGTCCACGTAATCAATCAGTTCATTCCGATCAGCGTACCCACTGAACGCATCCGTCGTGTGCACCTTGCAGCGAACCGAGAAAGGTTCGCCGAAGATCTTCACTTCGCGATTTCCGTCCATGATGCGTCTCGCCAGCGTTTGCTCTACCGCGTAGCCTACGAAGAGGACTACCGTCTTGGGGTCCTTTATGTTGTTCCGAAGATGATAGAGGATTCGCCTCCTTCCGCCATACCCGACGCGGAAATAATAATGTGTGGGTAGGTCAGCCCGTTCAGCTTCTTGGAGTCGCTGACATCCTTCACATACTGAAGCCGTCCGAAGCCAAACGGATCTTCGTGATCGTCAACAAACAGCCGAAACGCCTCCTCATCAAAGCATTCGGAATGCTGGCGAAACACGTCAGTGGCGGCTACAGCCAACGGGCTGGCGATGACACGAACGGATCTTGTTCGCTCAGTGAACGTCTCACTCCTGGAGATAGGCCGAGTCGCACAGCATTATCTTTCACAGATCCCCAGTGTCGTCCGTATTGTAGATCAAGCCGGTGAAGCCTCTTCTGACAATCTAGGGAATGTTTCCCGAATGGTCGATGTGGGCGTGTGACAGCACCATCGCGTCGACGGTGCTGGGCTCGAAGAAGAAGTTCAGATTCCGTTCGAACCACTCGTGTCGACGCCCCTGGAACAGCCCGCACTCGAGCAGGATCCGACTTCCGTTGACCGGGAGGAGGTGTTGCGAACCGGTCAACGTCCCCGCCCCCCACAAAACTCGATCCGCATTTCTTCCTACCCCAGAACTTCACGCAGCCAAGCCAGCTTGCGGTGTTGGTGAAGTGTGTGTCCACCTTCGTGCTTGTTATAGGGGTAGACTTCGATCGACTTTTCAACGGAAGCGGGCAGCCGGTTGTAGGAAGCGTAGACAGTCGACGGCGGGCAGATATCGTCCCACAGTCCCACCGAATAATAGGCGTGTGAGACCTGAACCATATCCACCAGATTCATATTGTCGAAGTAGGACAGCGTCTCGAATGCCTGATCAATATGCTGCGGGTGCTTCTTCAAGAACTCCGTGATCTCTTCGTACGGCCCTACGGAGATGTCGACTGCGCGCTCGAAGTGGGACAACCAGGGCACGTCGGGCGCCATGACCTTGACCTGATCCGACAGGGCGGCACACGCGATTGTCAGTGCCCCACCTTGACTCCCACCGATTGCGGCAATCCGATCCGAGTCGACCTCTTCTCTTTCCAAGACGGCCTGAATCGCCCGCGCCGTATCGAGATAGAAGTTCCTGTAATAGTATTCTTCTTTGTCGAGCAAGCCGTGGGTGATAAACCCACGTTGCGCGCCGTGTGAAGTTGTCAACGTCTGTCCGGTGGCGCCTCCCTGACCACGAGAGTCCATAATGAACGCGCAGAAGCCGTTCAGCACGTGGGGAGCGAGGGCGTGCGGGTAATCGCGGCCACCGGTATACCCGATGAACTGGACCACCGTTGGATACGGCCCACCGTTCCCCTTCGGCGTCAGGAACCACCCTTTGACGCGCACGCCATCCACGCCGTCGAATCCCACATCGTAGACGTTCGCCATCGGCAGGCTGCCGTCTACACGTTTGAAGATGACGTTTAGCCCGACATCACGACTCTCGGCCTTGCTCCTGCACCAGAACGCGTCAAAGTCATCCCGCGCCGTGGATTCCGGTGTATAGTCGACCAGCTTCTGGAGCGGCCAGTCAATCGATCCCATGCAACATCCTTTCGTAAACCTAGGGTGTCTTCTTGACTCTCAACTCAGCATACCGATCGGCAGTGAGCAACTCATCCAGATCGATCCGTTCCCCGCCAAGCTGATGGGAGAAGTTTGCGGCCAGCACCGCGGCCAGACTGTTCATACTGGAGGCATACGTGCTAAGGAGTGGGTCATGACTGCCGGCATCGATTGCGTCGACAAATGCAGTGGCGATCGCCAGCGTGGTGTCGACTCGCCCCGATGTCGGGACGGCATGGCTGATCTCTACTGCTCCCGGTCGATTCTCCGGCGGGTACGGGCCGTCGTAGTAGTATGCGGTGACTCCCTCCCCATCCAGCTTGAGGTGTCCATGATCCCAGAGTATGTTCTGGTAACCGTCGTTGCGATACACCTTCCGTAGCCGGGACATAATCAGGTTTCCGACAGCCCCATTCTTGAAGCCGTAAGTCACCGTGTAGCTGTAGGGATTGTCCCCGCCATCCTCGATGTCCGTCTCGTCGCGAGGGACGTAGGCTGCCTGGGTCCACGCGATGTCGCCCATCCAGAAGCGCATCAGATCAGTCTGATGGATGCCGGCCTCGACAACTGTCGACCCCGACCATTCGAAGCTCTTCGCCCAAACCTTGTCCTTCGGCCCACCCATGGCGCCTGTATCCGTGTGCTTGACCGAGTGCGCCTCGAGAAACCCTTCGTTCACCATCGTCGTCATGACGGGTCGTTTATCGGCGAGAAACTCGTGGGCAACGCGACTCTGTGACTCGTACCGCCGCTGAAACCCGACCGTAGAGATCACGCCCGCCTTATCGATCTCTTCACCCATCTCGATCGCTTCATCGAGAAACAGGCTCTGAGGTTTCTCCGCGAAGATGTGAATGCCTTCTCGTGCCGCCTTGATAAGCTGACCATCGTGCAGACCAGGCGGAATCGCGAAGTAGAGCACCTTCGGGCCGGCTTCGAGCACCTGATCGAAGTCAGTTGTCCGGTATATACCGTCGAAGTCGATCCCAGGTACGAATCCTCTGATCTTCTCCTCATCCAGATTGGACTCGAAGGCATCACAGATCGCGACGATCCGGGTTCGCCCTTTCTGTTGAAGCGCCCAGAGCGCCTTGAGATGCTGGAGTCCTCGTTGCCCCAGCCCAACCACACCAATCGGCAATGCGTCTGCCATTCTATTCTCCTCCCAACGAAACACCAGCCGCACCGAGAACGGTCATGTTCTCGCGGGTCTGAACATTCATCACGACTTCCAACTCTTTCAGTTCGACACCAGGCGGTATCGTAAATCGTGTCGTTCCCTCAGCCTTCCGACCAAGCGGAAACTGACGAAAAGCTCGGACGACGTGATGGTGCTGCAGTGTCCGTCCCCCATTTCTCGCCACGACAAACATCGGTCGAAACGGACCGCTGGGTGAGCGCGACCGCTACATCGATCGATGCCCTCGATAATCGGGTTGACACCGTATGCGACGACCGCCTTGTCGTCAGACAGCTTGCGTACGGTTGGAACCGACAAAGCCCACTCGACCGTCCACCACGAGCTCTGGCGTATAGACCCGGCTGTCGGGTAAAAACTCTGCGTAGTGACACTGCCGTTTGGTGAACGCGATGTCGCTAAACCCGTTCCAACCGAGCCGGTCCAATAATCGACGTGATAGACCAGCGCATAGACGTCGCCTGGCCACTTGTGCTCCGTCCGCTCGTCTAGGAGCACATCCGCCGGCGGACAACTGCTACATCCTTCGGATATAAACAACTCGAAAACCACTGTCTGCCTCGTCGCATCCTCCGCCCCCACCGACCCGACAAGCAGCAGAACAAAGAGGAATGAAAGCAGGCTGCGCATCAGGCCTTCAGCGTCAGGTAAACAATGACCTTTGCCGTGGTCCCGGGCGGCAGTTCACCGACCAGCCGCAGATAGTTTCCGAATCGCGAAACCCTAACGAACGCGACCTCCTTGTTCTCCTGGAAGCCCATCAGCGTCCCTTCATCCGCCCAGTGCATCCCGTCGGGCGAGATCTGAGGTTTCCCGTGTCCTCGCCCCATCTGCCCGTCTTTCTCGAGCACCCGCACAAAGTAGATCGCCTCGGACGCCCACCCAGCCTCATACGGTTCGGTTTCAAACTTGCCTGTCCAGATCACGTCCCGCTCGATGATCGCGGTGTGACAATGACGCATCTCGGCCATCTCAGAACTCCCCTGAAAGCAGCACAGAATCCACGTTTAGGAATGCGCGTTTATCGATATCCGTCTCGATAAAGAACACGAGGTTCAACATACACCACAGGTTTGCCATCGCCGGCATCACGATAGGGACGATACCCGAAACATCGTACTCTCGATCGTTGAACTGGAAAGCGGCGAAGCTCATGTCCGCCAGATCGAACGTGAGCCGCATGTAGTGCCAGTTCTGCTTGGTGGCGATCTCATTGTAGCAGAGCAGCTGTTGATCGCCCGGCAGATCCTCCCAGCCATCACCGGACAGATGGAAGTGCGACTTCGTCTTACCCGATCCTCCGATGTCCTCCAGCGACTCGCGATGCGACTTGTACTGCCACTGGCCGACCAGAGACCCGTCCAGAGCGTTCAGATACCTCAGATGAGGCATCACCCGGTCCTGGCTGTTCTGCAGATCGAACACGAACCCGAAAGCACGCACATCCAGCTCAGACAGCTGCATCTCCGTCGCTTCAGGCTTGGACGTCACGTAAGCTTCCACTTGGATCATCCCCGCGTGCCGCCACGTCAGCCGTTTCACCGCCACGGCCAGACTGCCCGCATTCGGCCGCGTTGCGAGCTTCATCGCATACGTCCCGTCCCACGAACCGGCCGATCCCGTGTCCCACATCGAGTGGTTGCTCAACATCGGGCCCCGCAGATCTCGATACCCGGGAAGTAGCGAGGCCAGAGATCCCTCGTAGTTACCGATCAGGCTGGTCCACCCGTTCAAACCTCGATCGAAATCGTCGAAAGTGATGATGCGCGCGAGCGGGCTGAAACGACTGAGTTTGGGATCGTCCATAGAATTTATGCCAGGTAAGGGATCGTAAACGGGCCATCGGGAAGAACGGCGACACGGGCATCATCCGAGTCACCAATCGCTTCCCGAACGGCTGCGTTCAGATCGTTTGTTGTCTCGAGTTTGCAGGCTTCGATCGCGTCCCGGTCCATCCCCGACGCAACACTGATCGACACACGATCGAGGATACCAGCCAGAATCTGCGCCTGCCACTGATCGAGGATGGGTCGTTCGAGGGTCTGAATAGAATCGAGCACATCGCTGGCCGCATCACCCTTCCGCATGATGGCTGCGAAGTTTCCGTGATCGGGCACGCCGTCCGAGCATTCGCTCGCAACAAAGATGTGTCCACCATCGCCCACGATTCGAGCGGCTGCGGAAATGCCTTTCACGGTTTGGTAGAGGTTCTGGTCGAGAGGATATCCACTGTTCGAGGTGACCACCACGGGAAACGCGCGCTCAACAGCCTGCATGGCCACCTCCTTCGCCGCTGAGCATCCTACCCCGTGAGCCGCCTGGTAATCACCGAGATAGAACCGCGAGATCTCCTTGTCCCCGTTCAAGGTCACGTTGACCATGAAATCCGGAGGGCATAGTGCAACGATCTCGGCGATCTCCTTCTGGATCAGATTGCCCTCCATTTGCCCCCAAGTGCTGTTCGGGTCGCCGATCAGATCAGCGCGATGCAACTGCAGGATCGTATCGATTCCGGCCACGCCCGGTGCGATCCCCTTCGCTCCCCCCGAGTAGCCGGCAAAGAAGTGCGGCTCGATGAACCCGACCACGATCCGCTTGTCCGCCTCCAGGTAAGCACGGTCGAGATAGGCAGGTGTCCCAGTCGAGATCCGTCCGAGATCGACGTTCGTCGACTCGTCGAACGCATCATGGTTTATGATGTGAACACGAGACACGACTTCCCGACCGAACATTGCCTCGATCTCTTCGGTCGAGTTTGGTCGATGGGTCCCCGTCCCCAGAATGACCGTCACCTGTTCCTCGGGAACCGGAATCGCTTCCAGAATCCACGGGATCAGTTCACGATTGGGCACAGGACGCGTACCGTCGGACGTCACGATCGCCACACGATCGGACGGACCGATCAGGCTCGCCAAAGGCTCGGATCCGATCGGATTCGCGACCGCATCCCGAAACCCGTTCACAGGATCCGGATGGGCTGGCTCGAACCGCGGCCGAATCGACGTCCACTCTGCGACCGCCGGGTCAGCATTGAGGCTGATGTGCCCCTTCCCGTATGCGATGTCGATGGTGCTCATGATATACCTCGTTCCCAGGCTCTACTCTAGCCTGGGAACGTCGGTTGGGTGTCGCCTGGGAACGAAACTAGCATCCCATCTGATCCGCCAGGTCGTGAAAATCCAGCGCGTATACGTCCATCCACTCCTCCCGCTCGACATCAGGCGTCCCATCCGGACCGTGCTCCAAGAGGCGCCTTACAAAAGCCGTCTTGAAGCCAACCTCACGGGCGGCCTCGAGGTCCCCCTTATGTGCTGCCACCATCATCATCCGCTCCGGCGGTTCACTCAGCATCTCGGCTGCGTGTTCGTAAACCTCGCGATCCCGCTTGTAGTGCTTTGCCGTTTCCGCTGACAGAATGATGTCCCACGGTAAACCGGCGTGCCTCGCCATGTCCGACAGCAACGACACGTTTCCATTCGACAGGGTCACGACCGAGTAGCTGCTCTTGAGACGCGCCAGACCTCCGACCGAATCGGGCCACGGATCCAGCCGGTGCCACA